>OHCX01000762.1_pt1 | contig 10733 bp, 10 predicted proteins | sample 1566841 | NCBI WGS metagenome assembly OHCX01 (sample SAMEA3879513, study PRJEB24766) | human gut metagenome | biome: human-associated habitat; feature: feces | place: USA | collected 1985/1987 | reverse complement strand
GCACTTACGCGCATTGCGCACGGATGATTGGAAGTAAAGGAACGTCAGAATTATGTCGAAAAAACATTTCCTGCGGGGACTGCGCGACGGCATCCCCATTGGGCTTGGTTATTTTGCTGTCAGCTTCGGCATCGGCATCAGCGCGCACAGCGCGCACCTGAGCATTTTTCAGGGTTTTTTGCTGAGCTTTTTGAACAACGCCTCGTCGGGTGAATACGGCGGCATCACCATCATCGCCGCCGACTCCGGCCTCTGGGCCATGGCGCTGATGATGCTGGTCGTCAACGCGCGCTATCTTCTGATGAGCTGTGCGCTCAGCCAGCGTCTCTCGCCCGATACGCCGCTTCCCTGGCGGCTCCTCATCGCCTATGACCTGACGGATGAGATCTTCGGCCTCGCCATCGCGCAGCCTGGGTATCTTGAGGTGTGGTATTACTTCGGCACCATGTGCGCGGCCATGCCGGGCTGGAGCATCGGCACCGTGCTCGGCGTGCTGATGGGGAATCTCATGCCCGTCTGGGCCGTCAGCGGTTGCTCCGTGATGCTGTTCGGCATGTTTCTCGCCATCATCATCCCCGTCGGCAAGCAGAACCGCATCGTGCTCGGCTGCATCGGTGTGAGCTTTCTCTGCTCGCTTCTTGCAAGCGTTTTGCCGTTCACGCGCGAGCTGTCCGAGGGCATGCGCATCCTGGTCTTGACCATCGTGATCTCTGCTGCCGCCGCCATTCTGTTCCCGCACAAGGAGGATGATCTCGTCGCATGAAAACGTATTTATATCTTTTCGTCATGGCGGCCACGACCTATCTCATCCGCGTCCTGCCGCTCACGCTGATCCGCAAGCCGATCAAAAACCGCTTTATCCAGTCTTTTTTGTACTATGTGCCCTATGTAACGCTGGCTGTGATGACCTTTCCGGCCATCATTCAGGCAACGCAAAGCCCGGCAGCAGGTGCTGTTGCACTGGTAGTTGGTATTGCCGCCGCATGGTTTGGCGCAAGCCTGTTTCAGGTGGCTGCGGGCTGCTGCGCCGTGGTGTTCGTGCTGGAATTTTTTATCTGATGCCTTATAGCGGGAGAACAAAATGAAGAAGATCCTTGTAACCGGTGCAGGCGGCTTTGTAGGTTCCCGCGTGATGCAGCAATGGGCGGGGCGTTACGAACTGTGCACCTTTCCTAAAGGCTTTCTGGCAACAGCAGGGGAGGACGCCGTGCGGCAGGCTGTTTTGCAGCAGCGCCCGGATGTCATTCTGCACACTGCAGCCATTTCGGATACCGGCTACTGTGCCGACCACACGGAGCAGGCTTACCGCGCCAATGTGGAACTGCCGGTCTGGCTTGCCCGGGCGGCAGCTGAGATCGGCGCAAAGCTGGTGGCCTTCAGTTCGGATCAGGTCTATGCCGGTGTGGAGCAGTCCGGCCCGCTGCCGGAAACAATTCCGTTAAAGCCTGCCAATGTGTACGGGCAGGGCAAGCTGGAAATGGAGCAGCGGGTGCAGGCGCTCTGCCCGGGTGCCGTATTGCTGCGCGCCACATGGATGTACGACCTGCCGGGCTACCGGCTGCCCATCCGGGGCAACCTGCCGCTGAACCTTCTGCGTGCGGCGCAGCGGGGAGAATCTGTCCGCTTTTCTGTCTGGGACTTCCGGGGCATCACCTATGTCCGGCAGGCGGTAGCACTGCTGGAAGCTGCCCTGACCCTGCCCGGCGGGGTCTATAACTTTGGCAGTGAAAACGCTGAAAACATGGTACTGACCGCCCGGCAGTTTGCTGAGACACTGGGGATTACGGTCGATATTCAGGAAGCTGACTGGGCACGGAATCTTGCGATGGATTGCAGCAAGCTGCAGGCGCATGGCATCGTATTTGACACCACACAGGCAGGGCTGACGCGCTGTTTGCGGGATTATGGACTGCTCTGACTGCAGAAACAAAAATTTTTCCGTATCGCACAAAAAACAGAGAAAAGCACGAAAAAAGCAGGGGATTCTGTATGATGCCAGGCGAATCAGGCTGGACAAATCATGCGGAAGCCCTGCTTTTTTGCTTGTCTGCCGAAGAAAAGTTCGCTTAAAGGATGCAGCATTTCTTCATATAAAAAGTCATACTTATTTTACATCTTATCTGCATTTTGCTATAATGTTTTCGCTTTTTTGCAAAGCATCCGAACCGCATAAACCTTTAAAACCTTGAGGAGAGTGGAATTTTTGAAGGAAGTCAAGCTTGAAGAAGCGGCTTATCAGTTTGAAGCCAAAATGTCCCTGCGGCAGGCGATCCCGCTGGGCTTGCAGCATGTCTGCGCCATGTTCGTGGGCAACCTGACCCCGCTGCTGATCATCACCAGCGCCTGTGGCATTGCAGGCGGCGAGTTTGCAGACCTGCAGGTCACCCTGCTGCAGAGCGCCATGTTCGTGGCAGGCATCGTTACGCTGGTGCAGTTGTTCACCATCGGACCCGTGGGCGGCGCAGTGCCTATCATCATGGGTACCAGTTCCGGCTTTATCGGCGTGTTCAACAGCGTTGTGGGCACGATGGGCGGCGGTGTGCTGGCCTATGGCGCGATCATGGGCGCATCCATCATCGGCGGTATTTTTGAAAGCGTGCTGGGCTTCTTCCTGAAGCCGCTGCGCAGGTTCTTCCCGCCGGTGGTCACCGGCACGGTGGTGCTTTCCATCGGTCTTTCGCTGATCTCGGTGGGTATCAACTCCTTCGGCGGCGGCAACAAGGCCAAGGACTTCGGCTCTGTGGAGAACCTGCTTCTGGCACTGTTCGTGCTGGTGGTCATCCTGTTCTTCAAGCATTGGACTACCGGCTTCCTTAGCTCCTCTGCCATCCTCATCGGCATTCTGGCCGGTTATGTGGTTGCTTTCATTATGGGTCTGGTGCTGCCCACCACCGGCGTGACTGCTGATGGTGTAGAGTTCACCAAGGCATGGGTGCTCAACTGGAACAAGGTGGCACAGGCCTCCTGGTTCGCAGTACCCAAGCTGATGCCGGTCAAGGTGGTATTCGATGCCCGTGCGATCCTGCCGGTGCTGATCATGTTCATCGTTACCGCAGTGGAGACTGTGGGCGATATCTCCGGCGTGATGGAGGGCGGCATGAACCGTGAGCCCTCTGATAAGGAGCTGTCCGGCGGCGTCATCTGCGATGGCCTCGGCTCTACCTTTGCCGCACTGTTCGGCGTGTTGCCCAACACCTCCTTCAGCCAGAACGTGGGTCTGGTGGCTATGACCAAGGTGGTTAACCGTATGGCACTGGCCTCCGGTGCTGTGTTCCTGATCCTCTGCGGCCTGATCCCCAAGCTGGGCGCGCTGATTTCCATTATGCCGCAGGCCGTTCTGGGCGGTGCTGCCGTTATGATGTTCTCTTCCATCGTGGTCAGCGGCATCCAGCTGATCACCAAGGAAAAGATGACTCCGCGCCACCTGACCATCGTGTCTGTGGCACTGGGCGTGGGCTATGGCATGGGTGCCAACAGCGGCATTCTGGCACAGGCTCCGCAGGCCCTCCAGCTGATCTGCGGCGAGTCCGGCATTGTTCCGGCCGCCTTTGTGGCAATTCTGCTGAACGTGCTGCTGCCCAAGAACGATATGGCAGAATAAATTTTAACTTTTTTGTCGGGCAAGGGCTTCCAGCTGCTGCAACACCTCCGGGGTGTCTGCATCCAGCAGCTCTGCGCTGTCCGCAATGTAAACCGTGCGCACCTGCGCAGGATACTTTTTAAGCAGCACGTTGCCGCCTTTATTTTCCGGCAGGGTGAGCAGTTCCGGAAAGAAACTGCTTCCAAACAGAACGGGACTTCCAACAAGAGGCGCCGGGTCGTTTTCGGCCACGGCTCCCAGACGGAAGATCTCCCGTTCTGTTTCTTTTTGCCATTCTGCCGGGTACAACCGCTCCTGGCAGAAGCGCTCTGTCATAGCTTCTACCGTCTCCCGGCGCAGCAGGGGCTGATCCCCGGGCAGAAACATACAGCCGCTAAGCTCCGGCAGCTGCTCCAGCAGCGCCGAAAGACCCAGCCGAACGGTATCGTTGCGGCCGGGCAGGCTGTGAAGCAGCACCGGGACGCCCTGCGCCCTGCACAGTGCCTGCACCTCCTCCGAGCGGGTCACCACGATGCGGGCAGCGATACCGGGTGTGGCGGTAGCGTCAAAAGCACGGCAGAGCATGGGTTGCCCGCAAAAATCTGCCAGTAGCTTGTTTGTGCCAAACCGGCGGCTCAGCCCGGAGGCCATGATCACACAGCCGACCGTAAGCGACTTCTTCATACAAAAACACCCCTTCAGCAGCATTTTATAATAGTATTATATCGAAAGCTGTGCTAAAATAAAAGCAGAGATATCGCAGCGATAGAAAAGAGAGGTACTGCACATGATGACGATCCGAGAATACAAGCGGGCAGAAAGTCTGGAGGAAGCGTGGCAGCTGAACCAGAAAAAACCAAACCGCATTTTGGGCGGCATGATCTGGTTGAAGATGGAAACCATCAATGTCGGCACCGCCATTGACCTTTCCGGTCTGGGACTGGATACCATTGAGGAGAACGAGGAGGGCTTTTCCATCGGCGCTATGGTCACCCTGCGCCAGCTGGAACAGCACCCGGGGCTTGCCGCCTACACCCACGGTGCCATGCGTGAGACTGTGCGCCATATCGTGGGCGTGCAGCTGCGCAATCTGGCAACTGTGGGCGGCAGCATTTACAGCCGGTTCGGCTTTTCGGACGTGCTGACCATGTTCCTTGCCATGGATTGTGATGTGGAACTGTACAAGGGCGGCATCCTGCCTTTGCAGGAATATGCCCAGCGCCCCTACGACCGGGACGTTCTGGTGCGGCTGATCGTAAAAAAGACACCGATGCAGCTCTATTACCAGTCGGTGCGCAACAGTCAGACCGATATTCCGGTGCTGACCTGCGCCGCTGCCCGGTTGGAGACCGGAGATTACCGCATCGCCATTGGTGCGCGTCCGCTGCGCGCTGTGCGGTTCGAGCTCCCGGCAGAGCCTGCCCTTGCGGCAGAACAGCTTGCCGCACAGTTTGCCGAAAGCGTAAAGGCGCAGATCGTTACCGGATCCAATATGCGCGGCAGCGCCGAATACCGCAGACATCTGGCAGGCGTGCTGACAAAGCGCGCAGTGCTGGAGCTGGAACAGCGTAAAATGCAGGAGGAAAAGTAAATGCAGATCACACTTACCTTGAACGGCATCCGGGTGTCCGAGGAGATCGCCCCGGATATGCTTTTGATCGATTTTGTCCGTGCACACGGCTGCAAGAGCGTCAAGCGCGGCTGCGAGACTTCCAACTGCGGTCTGTGCACCGTGTTTATGGACGATAAGCCTGTGCTGTCCTGCTCCGTGCTGGCAGCCCGCGCCGATGGGCACAAGATCACCACGCTGGAGGGTTTGCAGGAGGAGGCTGCCGAGTTCGGTGCCTTTATCGCAGATCAGGGTGCAGAGCAGTGCGGCTTCTGCAACCCGGGCTTTATTATGAATGCGCTGGCTTTATTCCGGGAGCAGCCGTACCCCACCGAAGAGCAGGTGAAGGAATACCTTGCCGGAAACCTGTGCCGCTGCTCCGGCTACGAAGGCCAGCTGCGCGGCATTATGAGCTTTCTGGCATGGAAAAAGCAGAAGGAGGGCGTACAGTGAAAACCGTCAACAAACCATTCCGCAAAAAAGACGCGATGCAGCTGGTTACCGGCCAGCCTGTCTATATGGATGATATCATCCCGCAGGACTGCCTGATCGTCAAGCTGCTGCGCTCGCCCCATGCAAACGCCATCGTCCGCACCATCAACACCGCTGTTGCCAAAAAAGTGCCCGGCATCGAGGCTGTCTTTACCTGGGAGGATGTGCCGCAGGATGCTCGCCGTTATACGCAGGCCGGCCAGACCTACCCGGAGGCCAGCCCCTACGACCGTCTGCTGATCGATCGCCACGTCCGCTTTGTGGGAGACGTGGTGGCCATCGTAGCCGGTAAGGATGAAAAGTGCGTGGACAAGGCACTCAAGCTCATTAAAGTGGATTATGAGGTACTGGAAGCCGTGCTGGATTTCCACACCGCAAAGGATAATCCTATCCTTGTGCACCCGGAGGATAACTGGGAGAGCCTTGCCCCCGTGGGTGCCGACAATAAGCGCAACCTCTGCGCTCATGATGAATGCGGCAATGGTGATATCGACGCTGTGCTGGCCGGGTGCGATGTGGTCATCGACCATGTGTACCACACCAAGGCCTGTCAGCAGGCCATGATGGAAACCTTCCGCACCTATTGTTCCATTGATACTTACGGGCGGCTGAATGTGCTCAGCTCTACCCAGATCGTTTTCCATGCCCGCCGCAACATCGCCAATGCACTGCATATCCCCAAATCCATGGTGCGTGTTTCTAAGCCCCGCATCGGCGGCGGTTTTGGCGCAAAGCAGACTGCTGTCAGCGAGGTTTACCCGGCCTTTGTGACTTGGATGACCAAAAAGCCCTCCAAGCTCATCTTCAGCCGTGTGGAAAGCCAGACGGCTTCTTCGCCGCGCCATGAGATGGAGATGCACGTCCGTCTGGGTGCGACCAAGGACGGTATTGTGAAGGGCATTGACCTGTACACCCTGTCTAACACCGGTGCTTACGGTGAGCATGGCCCCACTACCGTGGGTCTGTCCGGTCATAAGTCCATTCCGCTGTACGGCAAGGCCGAGGCATTCCGTTTTGTCAGCGATGTGGTGTACACCAACCACATGTCTGCCGGTGCATACCGCGGCTATGGCGCTACACAGGGTCTGTTTGCGGTGGAATCTGCCGTGAACGAGCTGGCCCACAAGCTGAACATGGACCCCATTGCACTGCGCCTGAAGAACACTGTACAGGAGGGCGATGTGATGCCCGCCTACTACGGTGCGGTGAATACCAGCTGCGCACTGGACCGGTGCGTACTCAAGGTACGCGAGATGATCGACTGGGAGCACAAGTACCCCGCCCGGGATATGGGCAACGGCAAGATCCGTGCCGTGGGTATGGGTATGGCCATGCAGGGCTCCGGTATCTCCGGTATGGACGTGGGCAGCGCTACCCTCAAGCTGAATGATGACGGCTTCTACACTCTGATGATCGGCGCTGCCGATATGGGCACCGGCTGCGATACTACGCTGGCGCAGATTGCCGCCGAGGTGCTGGACTGCCCGCTGGATAACATTACCGTCTTTGGTGCGGACACCGATTCCTCCCCCTACGATTCCGGCTCCTACGCTTCCAGCACAACCTATGTCACCGGCAAGGCCACTGAAAAGTGCGCCATGAAGCTGCGGGAACAGATCTGCAAACTGGGCGCAGAGCTGCTGGACTGCCCGGCGGATGCTGTGGAGTTTGATGGCAAAGTCGTGTTTGAAAGCGCTGACCCCACCCGCCAAAAGACCCTGTCCGAGATCGCCTTTGCTTCTCAGTTTGGCCATAAGATCCCGCTGGAATTCACCGAGACCCATACCTCGCCCTTGTCGCCGCCGCCGTATATGGTCGGCGCTGCCGAGGTGGAGGTGGACACCGAGACCGGCGAAGTGAAAGTGTTGAAATTTGACGCCTGCGTGGACTGCGGCACCCCCATCAACCCCAACCTGACCCGTGTGCAGGCAGAGGGCGGCATTCTTCAGGGCATCGGTATGACCCTGACCGAGAACATCACCTACGATAGAAACGGCTACCCGGAAGAGAACTCTCTGTTCCAGTACAAGATCCCTGCCCGCAACGATATCGGGCATATCCATGTGGAGTTTGAGAATAGCTACGAGCCCAACGGCCCCTTTGGCGCAAAGTCCATTGGTGAGGTGGTCATCAATACGCCGCTGCCCGCCATCTCGGACGCCATCTACAACGCCATCGGCACCCGCTTCTACGAGCTGCCCATTACCCCGGAGCAGATCGCAATGGCAGTTGCAGCCAAGCAGTAATAGCAGATGCTGAACGAAAAAGAGCTTCCGTTTCTGGCAGAGAAAGGGCATATCGTTTCTCTGGTAGGCGGCGGGGGCAAAACGACCCTACTGTATGCCATGGCAGACCACTGTGCCCGCAAGGGATGGCAGGTGCTTGTGACTACGACCACCCACATCCGGCAACCGGCAGCCTGCTATGCACCGGATGACGCAGCGCTTACCGCCTTATGGCAAGCGGGTCACTATGCAGTAATCGGAACCCCGGCAGAAAACGGAAAGCTGACTTTGCCGCCGCCGCAGCTTTTGCGCCGGATGGCACAGGCAGATGCGGTATTCATTGAGGCAGACGGGGCAAAGCACTACCCCTGCAAGGTTCCGGCGGCGCACGAGCCGGTGCTGCTGCCCCAAAGCGATATCGTTTTGGCGCTGGCAGGGCTTTCGGCGCTGGATAGGCCCTTGCGGGAGGTCTGCTTCCGCTACGATACCATCCGTCCGCAGTTTTTAGCGGCTGCGCCGGATGCGCCTCTTACACCGTCTGTGCTGGCACAGCTGCTTGCAAGCACGCAGGGTGGTCGCAAGGCGGTGGGCGACCGGCAGTTTTACGCTGTACTCAATCAGGCCGACACGCCGGAATTGCAGCAGCAGGGCATACAGATACAACAGCTTTTGCGTCAGCATGGTATAAAGTGCGTGCTGACGCATTTTGAAGAGGAAGAACGTGCATGAGCAAGGAAGATAAGATCGTGTTCTGTACCGGCGGCGGCTGCACCGCAAAGCTGGGTGCCGGGGTGCTGAGCCGTATTCTGGAAAAGCTGCCCCGGGGCGAAAAAGACCCGGATCTTCTGGTCGGCTATGACAGCCGGGATGATGCCGCAGTCTACCGCATTACGGACAACATTGCACTGGTGCAGACTGTGGACTTTTTTCCGCCGATGGTGGACGACCCCTATACCTTTGGGCAGATCGCAGCCACAAACGCCCTGAGCGATGTCTACGCCATGGGCGGCGAGGTAAAAACTGCCTTAAATCTGGTCTGTTTTCCGGAGGATATGGACTTGAATGTGCTGGGCGAGATTTTGCGCGGCGGTGCTGAAAAGGTGGCAGAAGCCGGCGGCAGCCTTGCAGGCGGACACTCCATTGCAGACAGCGGGGTGAAATACGGCCTTTCCGTGACCGGCCTTGTTGACCCGCACCGGATGTATACGAACGACACCGGTATTCCCGGCGACAAGCTGGTATTGACCAAGGCTTTGGGTGTGGGGCTGCTGTGCACGGCAAACCGTGTGGGCGAAGCCGCCCCGGAGGAGATGGAAGCCGCCATTCGCTCCATGACCACTCTGAACAAAACGGCGGCAGAGATCAGCCGCAAATACCGCGTCCATGCCGCTACGGATGTGACCGGCTTCAGCTTTCTCGGCCATCTGCATGAAATGATGGGCGGCAAACTTTCCTGCGTCATCCATGCAAATGCCGTGCCAGTGCTGCCGGGCGCAGAAAAGGCAGCCGATGCGTTTTTGTACACCGCCGCCGGGCAGCGCAACCGCAACCACACCGGGCCGTTCGTTCGGTTTAAAAACGTAAGCTTTGCCATGGAGGAAGTCCTGTTCGACCCGCAGACCTCCGGCGGGCTGCTATTTGCAGTAGACCCGGCAGATGCAGCAACACTAGAACAGGAACTGCGCGCCGCAGGTCTGCCCGCGAGCATCGTGGGAGAGATCCTGCCCAAGCAGGAAATTGAGATCACCGTAACAGACAAATGAGAGGAGTAATCAGCATGGCTGAATTTATCAAAGTGGATGCACTGGGCGATGCCTGCCCGCTGCCTGTCGTCAAAGCAAAAAAGGCCATTTCCGAGCTGCAGGGCGCGGGACAGGTGGAGGTACTGGTGGACAACGAGATCGCTGTGCAAAACCTGACCAAGATGGCACAGCAGAAAGAATATCAGTACAGCGCTGAAAAGCTGGAAGAGCGCAAATACCGTGTGCTGTTCACGCTGGGCGAAGTAGTAAGCGCCCCAGCAGAAGATGCTTCTGTCTGCACCCCCGATGCCCGCACCGATACGGTGGTTGCGATTGCCTCTGCCACGATGGGCGAAGGCAGCGAGGAGTTGGGTAAGACCCTGCTCAAGGCCTTTGTATTTGCACTGACCCAGCAGGACAAGCTGCCCAAGACCATTCTGTTCTATAACGGCGGCGCGGCGCTGACCTGTGAAGGCTCTGCCATGCTGGGGGATCTCAAGGAACTGGAGGCACAGGGCGTGGAAATCCTGACCTGCGGTACCTGCCTGAACTTTTACGGCCTTACCGAGAAGCTGGCTGTGGGCAGCGTGACAAATATGTACACCATTGCCGAAAAGCTGACACAGGCCGGAAACGTGGTAAAACCGTGATCTATCTAGACAACGCGGCCACCACTCTGCATAAACCACCGCAGGTGGAACAGGCTATTCTGGAGGCACTGCACACGGCAGGCAACTCCGGGCGCGGCGCACACGAGCCCACCCTTCACGCCGCACGCATCGTGCTGGACACCCGTCTGGCGCTGGCAGAACTTTTCCATGTGCCGGACCCTTCCTGCATTGCTTTTGCCGCCAATGCGACCATGGCACTGAACACGGTGCTGAACGGTGTGCTGCATCCGGGGGATCATGTCATCACAACGGTATGCGAGCATAACTCCGTTCTGCGCCCGCTATACCGGTTGCGGGCGCAGGGAGTAGAGGTTTCCTATACCGGAGTGGATGTTGCTGCGCGGTTGTGCTACGATCAGTGGGAAGCGCTGCTGCGTCCCACGACCCGTGCACTGGTGGTGACAGGGGCTTCCA
>OHCX01000760.1_pt1 | contig 10765 bp, 10 predicted proteins | sample 1566841 | NCBI WGS metagenome assembly OHCX01 (sample SAMEA3879513, study PRJEB24766) | human gut metagenome | biome: human-associated habitat; feature: feces | place: USA | collected 1985/1987 | reverse complement strand
TTGCGGCAGGCCCGACGCGCAGCCGCAGAAACGGCAGGATGCGCGTTTTTTGACGGTGGATTTTTGGGCGCTCGTCTGCTATAGTGTAACTGATTGAAAACAAAACAGGACAGGAACAGGCATGGCAAACAGAGAAAAACAGGATATGACCGCCGAGCTGGCAGAGGGAAAAATCCTGCCGCTCGTATTCAAACTCACCATTCCGGCTGTCATTGCGCAGCTCATTACATTTTTATATAATATCGTCGACAGAATGTACGTCGCGCGGATCGAAGGCTCCGGCATGGACGCGCTGGCCGCGCTTGGGATCGTACTTCCCATCACGCTGATCATGCAGGCATTTGCGAATCTGGTCGGGCTTGGCGGCGCGCCGCGGGCGGGCATCAAGCTCGGCGAGGGAAAGGTGGATGAGGCGAACCGGATCTTTCACACTGCGTTCTGCCTGCTGGTCCTGCTTGGCGTTGTGATCGGCGCAGCGGCGTTCTGCTTTGCGCGGCAGATCGTACTGCTGTTTGGATGCCCGGAAAGTGCGGTGGAGTTCGCCGTTTCCTATCTTAAAATCTATGCCTGCGGCACGATTTTCGTCATGCTGGCGCAGGGACTCAACCCGTTTATTCTGACGCAGGGCTATTCGTGGCTTGCAATGAGCTCGGTGCTGCTGGGCGCGCTTATCAACATCGCGCTCGACCCGCTGTTCATCTTCACCTTCAAAATGGGTGTCCAGGGGTCAAGCCTCGCGACGATCCTCTCTCAGCTTTGCTCGTGCATTTGGATCGTCTGCTTTTTCTTCTCCCGGAAGAGCCTGTTCCGCTTTCAGGCAAGCCTGCTGGGCCTGTCGCCGGGGCGCATTTTCAGCATTCTTTCGCTGGGCTTTACGCCGTTCATCATGACGCTGACGGAATGCGCCATCCAGATCGTCTTCAACATCAATCTGAACCGCGCGACCGGCGGCAACAAGGACTATACCGCCGCGTTGACCGTCATGCTGAGCGCACTGCAGCTTATTTCCCTGCCCCTGAACGGTCTTGGAAACGGTATGCAGCCATTCGTGAGCTATAATTACGGAAAGGCAGACTCCGCACGCCTGAAACAGGGGATCAAATATGTGACGATCATCGCGTTTATCTACGCGGTCTGCATCTGGTCCGTCTCGATGGCGTTCCCGGTAGTATACGCAAGGCTGTTTTCCGCAAGCGAGGCCGTCACGCAGATCGTCATGCGCTATACGCCGATGTTCCTGATGGGTTCCATCATGTTTTTCGTGCAGATGACGCTGCAAAACGTCAACGTCGGGCTTGGGCAGGCCAAGGAGGCGCTGCTGCTGGCGGTGAACCGGAAGGTCGTCATTCTGATTCCGCTCTGCTTTGTGCTGATGCATTTCCTCGGCTTCAAGGGCGTATACCTGTCGGAGGGCATCGCCGATCTAGTCGCAGGAATCGTGACAGCAATCGTCATTTTTACCAGCCTCCCAAAAATCTTCCGCCGCCGGGAGGAAAAAGTCAAACAGGCCGCGTCGAACTGACGCGGCCTGTTTGATAAGATCAAAAAACGGAAATCAGATGATGTTGTATTCCTTCAGCAGCTTCTCAATGTCGGTGCCCTTGATCTTGCTGAGGGCTTTTTCGAGGGCTACCTTCTGGACGAGGGAGAGCTTCATGTCGGTGGGCTTTTTGCCGTCGCGGAGCTGGACAGTCGCGTTCAGCAGGTCGCGCACATCATATACGCTGCCCCAGACCTCCGGGACGCCGCGGTCGACGTTCAGGAGTGTATAGACGGCCTCCATGCCGGTGCGCATGGAATATTCGGTCGTGAAGATGGTGTCGCGCGGGGTCTCGGCGAACTGGCCGAGGAAGGCGAAGTTCACAGCGCCGTCGGGCACGACCTTCGGGCGGTCGCCATAGGCACGCGGCATGAAGAACGCGTCGATATACGGCATCATAACGGGGACGGTGTTGGCGCTGTTCGAGGCCAGCTCTTCGATCTGATCCTCCGGCACGCCGATGTGGTACAGCCACTCCATGCAGATCTCCTTGCCGGTGCACTCGCGCATGGGCTTCTTCACATAATCGCCGGGCTTATCGGTAAACAGCGAATAGACCCAGACAAGGCAGTGATCTTTGGGCTGTGCGCGGAACTGCGGCTGGCGGTTGATCGTCCAGCTCATGAGCCAGCTGGAATCCTTGACGGTGACGATGCCGCCGGTCACAACATGACCGGTGAACGGGTCGCGCTTGCAGATATTTTTGATATAGGGAATGATCTTCTGATCGAGCGTTTCGACGGTTGCACTCATCCAGTTCGTCTGCTCGGGGTCATAGCAGAACTTATCCGGATGGCCGAAAGACGGGTCCTGTGCGGCGATCTTGCGCCACATATCCCAGCCGCCGCCGGGTTTGATCTCGGTGTTATAGGGTGCGGGTTCGTTCTGGCTGCCGCGGGAAGAATTTTCGACGCAGCCGCCATTGGTAATAAAAACAAGATCGTTTTCTGTCAGATCGATGGCGTCTTCCTTGCCGTCACGGATGATGTCGATGCGCTTGGCAAGCTTGCGGGCCGGGGTGCAGTCGAATTCGACGTTCACGACCTGAACGCCATAGTGGAACTGTACGCCGAAGCCCTTGAGATACTCGATCATCGGCAGAATCATGGACTCATACTGATTATATTTCGTGAAGCGCAGCGCCTTGAAGTCGGGCAGACCGCCGATGTGGTGGATATAGCGCTGGATATAGAGCTTCATTTCCAGGGCGCTGTGCCAGTTTTCAAAGGCAAACATCGTGCGCCAATAGAGCCAGAAGTTGGAGTTGAAGACCTCGTCGTCAAAGAAGTCTGTGATGCGCTTGTCCTGCAGATCTTCATTCGGGGTGAAGAACAGCTTCATGATCTCCATCGCCCCCTTGTCGGAAATGTCGAACTTGCCGTCGGTATGCGCGTCCTGACCACGGTTGACGGTAGCGCGGCAGAGGGAATAGTTCGGGTCTTCCTTGTTCAGCCAGTAATACTCGTCGAGAACGCTTACGCCCTCCGTCTCGATGGACGGGATGGAGTGGAACAGATCCCACATGACCTCGAAATGATTGTCCATCTCGCGGCCGCCGCGCATGACATAGCCGACGTTTTCAAATTTATAGCCGTCGCACGCGCCGCCGGGAATCGAATCCTTTTCCAGAATATGCACGTGTTCGCCCTTCATCTGGCCGTCACGGACAAGATAGCAGGCTGCCGTCAGCGCCGCGAGGCCGCTGCCGACGATATAGGCCGATTTCTGATCGACGCCCTCCGGCTTTTTGGGCCTTGCAAATGCTTCATAGTTACCGCTCGAATAATACATGATTCATACCTCCATAAAAAGTCTGGAAACAATGCTTTATGTTTCCCTTTCGATGGTATGAGCATACTACAGATTCCAAAAATGCGCCATAAGCAGAAAACGCCCTGTGATAAAGTTCTTATCACAGGGCATTGTTCTGTTCAGTTTTTTATCAAACGCCGGGATTTGATGCAGGCTTGTCCACGCGGAAGCGGTCAAGCGCGGCGGCGACGCTGCCGTGGATCACGCGGTCAAGGCGGTCGATGATCTCCTTCGGGTCGCCCTTCATATCGTGCTTGATCCAGTCGAGCATGAGGCCGACAAAGGCGTATTTGTAGACGTTGGCAATGAACGCTTTGTCCTCCGGGCGGACAGACATACCGACGGCCTGCTCTTCGACCACGCCCTCAAGCAGATCGTAGGTCAGCTTATAGAGATAAGTTTCAACCTGCTCCCGGCTGACGGAGTGGTAGACGTTCATAATGAAGGGCTTGTTCGCCAGAACGGCCTCGAAGATCTGCTCAAAGCCCTGCTGCCATGTTTCATAGGTCTTCTTTCCTGCCAGCGCCTTCGCCGCGTCCTCCTGACACGACCATTCGACCAGATCGTAGATGTCTTTGAAATGGTAATAGAACGTCATGCGATTGATACCGCAGTCATCGGCGATATCGCTGATGGTGATTTTATGGAGCGGCTTTTGCAGGAGCAGATTTTTAAGCGACTGCTCCAGCGCGCGTTTGGTCAGATCGGACATAGGTGCCTCCTGTCTCGAACAGCGTTCGGGCGCTTTTCTTCAGATTACCCGCTTTTTGCTGAAATGTCAAGACAGCGGCTTGACAGGCAAGTGTACTATGTGTATAATACAGTCAGAAAGTGTATGACTTGAGTAATACGGTGGTGACGGATATGGTGTCGTTTGAGGCGTTCCGCGCAGTGGATGGGACGCCGGTGTATCTGCAAATTATCAACTTTATCAAGCGTGGCGCGATCGCAGGGACGATCAGGGACGGCGACGAGCTGCCGTCGCGCCGGGTTCTGTCGGCGCTGCTCGGCATCAACCCGAATACGGTGCAGAAAGCGTTTCACATTTTGGAGGAAGAGCATCTGATGGAATCGCGAACAGGCGCAAAAAGCTGCATGACACTGCCGCCCGATACGCTGGACGCGCTGCGGCGGGAGGTCTTATCGGACGAGCTGCGTGCAATGGCGCGCACACTGCGGCAGCTGGGAATTTCCAAAGAAGAAGCGCTGCGTCTCATCGAGCAGGCGTGGGAGGAGGAAGCGCAATGAAAAAACAGGTATCCGTATTCGGATTGCATACGCGTGCGGCGCTGAACCGGCTGCTGCTGGCAGCGCTGGGGTTGCTGGCGGTCGAGTTGATCCTTGCCGGGGTGTGTATCGCGCGCGGAACAGCGCTTACGCTGTCCGGCAGCAGACTGGAAACTGCGCTGCAGCATTCGTTCCGGGCCGGAATTATCGCGCTTCAGGTGCTGCTGGCATCCAGCCTCGGTTCAAACAGCCGGTACGGCTATACGCTGCGGCGGCTGCGGGTATCGGAGCGCTGCGTCTTCCTGTGGAGCTGCGTATGCAATGCACTCTGCTTTGCGGTCTTGTGGTGTGTGCAGATCATGGCAGCTGTGGGCGCGGCATTCTGGAACGCAAAAAGCGCCGTGTATTCGGCTGGCCCGCAGGGCGTGTTTGTGGATTTCTACCGCAGCGGCTTTCTGCATGGGCTTCTGCCGCTGGCAGACGGGTATGTATGGGCGCGCAACGCACTGTTCGTGCTGGCGCTGGGCTGCGTGACCGCGTGTATGCAGCTTGGAATGCGCAAAAAAGGCAGCCGCAGCTGGCTGGTCTGCATGGGGCTGACGTTCCTTCTGGTGCTGAACCTGTCAGTCCAATATACGGCGGGCAGAAGCACGGGCATTTTCCATGCGATTACGGCGCTGCTTGTCGGGCTCTGCTTTCTGGGGTTCGGGCTGACGCAGACACATAACGGAAAGGACGGACTGGCAGATGAAGTGGACTAAACGTCTTTCACGGTACACGCTGCCCGGAATGGGGCTGAAATGGGACGCTTCGTATTTCGGTCTGCTGTTTCTGGCGATGGTTTTGATCGTACTGTATACGTTTCTGCGGGAGTATCAGAACGCGCTGCGCGAACTCTATATTTTTCGCTACGGGACACAGATTTTGCGGCAGGGCGCGGTCATGCCGACTCTGAATACACTCCTGCGGCACAAATTCACCGTCTTCTGGGCCTACGCGGTCTTCTGCGCGCTGCGTGCATTTGCCAACTACTGGTCGTTTTTCACGGAAACGAAGAGCATTTACCTCATGAAGCGACTGAAAGATCCAAACGAGCTGCGCAGGCGCTGCATTGCGATTCCTGCGGCAGCCTGCGGCGCGGCGCTTATCCTGTTTTTGCTGCTGCTATGGTTATTTGTCCTGATTTACCGAAACGGCGTTCCGGCGCGCTGCATGCCGCCGGAGGAAACTTTGAATATCTGGGGGGCGTTTTTCTGATGCTGGAAATCAAAAATCTCTGCAAGCGCTATGGCCAGACGCAGGCGCTGGACAATGTGCAGCTTTCTGTCGGGCCGGGCGAGATCGTCGGGCTGTTCGGAGAAAACGGCGCAGGCAAGACGACGCTGATGAAGTGCATTCTGCAGCTGATCTTATATGACGCTGGTGGTATTACGCTGGACGGCAAACTGATCACGCGGCAGAACATCGGCCGGTTTTCCTTCGCCACGTGTGAGCACAGCTTCTTCCCCGCCCTGACCGCCAAAGCCCACCGGGAATTTTATGAGGAGCACTTTGAGACGTTTCTCGGCAGGCGTTTTGAGGGCCTGATGGACTTCTTTCAGCTTCCGATGGACAAGCCCATCCGCAGCTTCTCGACCGGGCAGAAAAACCAGTTTGAGGTCATCATGGCCCTGTCGCAGGGCGCGGATTATATCCTGATGGACGAGCCGTTTGCGGGAAACGATGTTTTCAACCGCGAGGATTTTTATAAGGTTCTGCTTGGCATTCTCGAGCCGCATGAGACGGTGATCCTGTCCACACATCTGATTGAGGAAGTGACGGGCTTTATCGGACGGGCCGTTCTGCTGCACAAGGGCCAAATCGCGGGCGACGTGCAGACAACAGAGCTGGACGAACAGGGCAAAACACTGATGGACTATGTGAAGGAGACGTACAGCTATCAATCTGACCGCGTTTCCAGAGCGCTGACCGAGCTGACCGGCAAGGAGGACGAGGATGCGTAAAACGCTGATGATCTTTCTGGCGCTTGTACTGGTGTGCGGCTGCGGCACGGCATTGGCTGCGCAGGCGGTCAGTACGTCGCGCGAGGAAATTTTGTTTCAGGAGCACATATTCTCCGGCGACCCGGCTGCGGCCGATGGGCTGACCGTGCAGCTCAAAACCGGTATGCGGTACAAGCTGAACTGGGAGAGCACTGTGCAGTTTTCCGCGCAGGATTACCGCACGGAGACGAGCTTCCGCTTTCTGCCCGCCGGACAGGCGAAGCAGCCGGAGATGAGCTACCGCGGCGTTGAGATCAATTTTTACCACGACGCGGCCACGACCGGCAGCGACGATGTCTTCGGCTTCTCAACGGCGTATCAGGCCCTGCTGGACACGCTTTCGCCCGGCGAAAGCGGTTCCATGACGATCCGGTTTGCAGACTATTACGACGAATATCCGTTTGAGTTTTCCATCGATCTTCCGGGCGTTAATTATGACCCCCTTGTCAACTGGCAGGACGCCTCAGCGGACAGCGAATGGCTTGGTGAACGCGCACAGGCCGCCTTAGGCCGCTTTTTCCGCATTCCGGTTCTGCAGGATGAGTACGTAGAGCTTGGCATTGACAAGAATATGGACGGAACGGGTTCGGGCCGCAGCATTTCCAGCGTCATGGAGGGCGACCGGTTCTGGATGAACGTAGAAAGCGTTATAACGGACGACACCTGCTTCTTCTGGTTCGGCAACCGGACGGACAAAGACCGGCTGGTCGACACAAGCCGCATTCCGGGCGGCTATGGCGTCTATATGCTCCCCTACGGGCCGCTTGCCCCGGATTCCGAGGCCAGCGCGTTTTACGGCGGGAACACAAACGAGGTCTATACCGATCAGCTGACCTGCTTCTTCCCGGTCGATCCGGAAACACGGATCGAACATCTTGGGCTGACACCGGACAAGTCGCAGCTTTTGCTCCATACAGTTGAAAATAATATGTATTATGTAACCTTAATCGACTGCAAAACAGGTGACACTCTGCAAAAGCTGGCGGTATCGGATTTTGAGCCGGAAGATGATTATGTAAACATAACAGAAACAGCGGATTTCGTCTGCATCCAGCAGACCCAGGGGCGCATCTGCGTTCTGACACAGAACGCGGATGGACTGTATCAGCTCGTGCTGCGTTCTGATTATTCACCCGATGATCTGTATTCGCCGGTATACGCGACTGTCCGCGCGATGGCCTTTGACGGAAGCCGGCTGGCCATAGTCAACAACGACGAGACTGTCCTGGCGAACGATGACAACCGTACAAAAAGCTATCTTGCCGGAACCACCGAGGCACTTATCACGCTGGACGGCGCATACTTTGACAACTGCGGCTTTACACTGACAGTCTTCGATCAAACCGGAGTCGCCTATAGCGGCGCTTATGTCAGCAGCTTGGAAAGCGCCAATTATCTCACAGGCGGGACGCTCAACATGGACCATCTTGTTCTGCCGTACTCTATCGCGCTCAGCTGGAAAAATGACGCTGCGTAAATACATTCTTCCCTGCTCTCTGCCCGATCTTGGCAGAGAGCATTTTTATTTTGGGGCTTGACAAATACAACTCTTTGTGTATAATGATATTAGTAATGATTATTATTTCTATTTAGGAGGATATCCAATGAAAAACAATTCTAACACACTCGGCCTGCACAATATGAACGGGCTGTCCGCAGACGACAAGCGCACCTGCGCCCTGAATGACATGAACTGCCGCGCCGGTCAGCCGGAGCAGACTGCGTCTTTGCAGGACATGAACGCGGCGAACGAGCAGCCGGACATGGCCTGCAGCATCACCAACATGAACTGCCGCAAGGATTGACGTCCCGTCTCCCCCGCCTGTATGCGCAAGCGTGCAGGCGGGGCTTGTATATCTGCCCGCTGTTCACGGAAAACTATGCAAAAAAGGAGGTTTTCCATGAACAAGAAGCAGAAAAAAGAGCCGTTCAGTCTGAAAAACATGAACGGCCTGTCCCACGACGATGCGCGCACCTGTGCGCTGGACGATATGAACTGCCTGAACGGGCAGGAGGAACACCGTTCCTCCCTGCAGGACATGAACGCCGCCCGAAGCAGGCCTTACAGAAAGTATCACCTGACAGATATGAACGGCGAGGACGGGCGGTAGGTTTCCAACGCGCCAGTTGTAGGGGCCGATGCGGGCATCGGCCCCTACAAAGTCTCGGCGAATCCGTACAACTTACAAATTCCGACCGCAAAGCTGATTTACCGCAGTTATTCAAACGCAACTATCTGCAAATTTAGTTGTCCCGTAACAGGCGGCGCGTACCATAGCGCTCGTAAGGTGACTATGTGTGATTGTAACAACTAAAAATTGGTGCCCGCCTGAATAGCACCCGCAGTACGCACCAAACCGTAACTAAGCGCCCCTTTTCTCCCCTGTCTTTTCCGGCAAGGCGGAAAAGACAGGGCCGCCGGAGGCAGGGCCAGCCTCCGAAACGGCCCATGTTTTCTATTCAAACATTCGTAAAATGATAGGAATGCCCCAGGTCGTAGGCCATTTTGTCGCTTTCGGAGATAAAGTCCATAAAGCGGTTCGCGGCAGAGGTCGGCGCGACATCGCGCAGCGTACACATACAGACCGAGCGCGGCGGGATCTCAAAGTCGGTGCGCAGCGGCAGGATGACGCCCCGTCCAAGGCCGGACTGCGAAAACTCCTCCGTCACGCAGGCCACGCCAAGGCCGATGCGGGCCAGCGAAATGAGCAGATTGTGCGAACCCAATTCGATCTCTGGCTTGATGCTCACGCCATGCTGCTGAAAAAACTGCTCGACATAGATGCGGGAGCTTGCCTTGCGCTCCAGCAGGATCAGCGGGAATGCCGCGATTTCTTCCATGGAATGTACGTGGTCAAAATCGCAGTCATAATTCGGCGCGGCGACAAAGAGCTGGTGTGTGTCGAAGCAGTGCCGGACGGAATACGCGTCCTTGTCCTTCGGCTCGCTGGCAAACGCGATGTCGACCTGACCGGCGTGCAGATAGTCGAGCACCATCTGGCTCGTACCGTTCAGGATACGGATCTGGATGGCGGGATAGTTCTGGTGGAATGCCTCAAGGCGCGAAACCAGATAGGTCTTTGTGACCGTATCGCTTGCACCGATGATCAGCTCACCCGTGAGCAGCTGGCGCGACTGCGCAAGCTTTTCCTCGCCGCACTGGATAAGCCCCAATCCGTGCGAGACATAGTCCAGCAAAAGCTTTCCCTCGCTGGTCAGGACGACGCCGCGCGTGCTGCGCGAAAACAGCCGGACCTGCAGCTGCTCCTCCAGCTGCTTGATGGACTGGCTGACTGCCGACTGGGATATAAACAGGTTCTGCGCCGCAGCGGAGATATTGCCCATGCGGGCGACCTCCTGAAAGACGCGGTAAAGCTCTAATTTAACAGCCATGGTTGCCTCCTGCCATTACTTATATTTATAGTGCTAATAGCAATGATTAAAAACATCTATTTTACTTATTGCCTGATTCCGATTATAATAGCCAAAACTGAAATTGTCCAGCACGAAGTTTATATCGTTGCCAATATAGTTCCGGATGTACGGCCCGGATGTCTCTACCGCAGCGCCAAAGCTGCGACTATTGGAAGTTCGCTCACGCAGGGCTTTGCGGTCCTGCGCGCGGCTTTTTATCATTGGCAGCAGGTTTTATCCCCGCTGTCTATTTTTATTATGTTTTTGGAGGAAGCTATGCAGGAGCTGAAGGATCGCATCGTCAAGGAGGGCAAGATTCTGCCCGGAAACATTGTAAAGGTCGACGGGTTTCTCAATCACCGCGTCGACTGTGCGTTTATGGGACGCATCGCAGATGAATTCAAAAAATATTTTGATCTCGACAACGTAGATCTCATTCTGACCGCAGAGGCCAGCGGCATTGCCCTTTCCGCGATTTGCGCGTACCGGTACGGCAAGCCCATGGTTTATGCGAAAAAGGCCAAGAGCGACAACATCGAAGGCGGCCTGTATCAGAGTGAGATTTTTTCCTATACTTACAAGAAAAAGGTCACGCTGCTCGTCTCCAAGGAGTGGATCCATCCCGGCGACCGCGTGCTCGTGATCGACGATTTTCTGGCGCGCGGCGAAGCGCTGCGCGGTCTGTGCGAGATCGTGCAGGCTGCGGGGGCTGAGCTGGTCGGTATCGGCT
>OHCX01000757.1_pt1 | contig 10794 bp, 13 predicted proteins | sample 1566841 | NCBI WGS metagenome assembly OHCX01 (sample SAMEA3879513, study PRJEB24766) | human gut metagenome | biome: human-associated habitat; feature: feces | place: USA | collected 1985/1987 | reverse complement strand
AGAAACGCCTGCGGGCGTTTCTGAGCCACTTTTTTTCACAGAAGGGGTAACTCCCGGACAGGCAAACCTTGCCGCCACACAAAAAAGCTCCCCCTTTCGGGGGAGCTGGCACGCCGTAAGGCGTGACTGAGAGGGTTCGCGCGGTGCGCATTCCCGATCATTTCCGCTGTTCCAGCATGGTCTGGATGCGGGTCTTGGCGCGGTAATAGGTCACCCGCGCCCATGCGGCATTGTGGCCAAAAATCGCCCCGATGCGGTCAAAAGGCAGTTCGCCGAACACCCGCAGGCTGAACACCTCTTTGTAAGGCTCTTCCAGCGCGTGCAGACACTGGTGCACCGTAAAGGCGGCATCTTTATCCACCAGCAGCTGCGCGATGTCCGGGCTGTCGGCGGCTTTTGTTTCGGCATCTTCCAGCGGGGCGGCGTGCTTTGCGCGGCGGCAGTGGTCGTAGTAGGCGTTACGCGCTACGGTGAACAGCCACGCCCGCACATCCTGCTTGCCGTCATAGTCTTTCAGGCCGTCCAGTGCCCGGAAAAAGGTCTCTTGCGTCAGCTCCTCAGCCAGCGCTTCACTGCGGGTAAGCCCCTGCAAAAACAGGCAGACGTCCCGGAAGTAGAGCCGGTAGATGGTTTCAATGTCCATAGGCATCACTCCGGCCATTCGACCTCATCCCATGCCGCAGGGGCGCTGCCCACCGCATACCATGTACCGTCCTGACCGTTGAACGCCACCGTCATGTCCGCTGCATCCACCACCGCCGAGCGGTCAGTGCGCATCCATCCGGTGCTGCGGAGCAGGTCTGTGTCTTTTTGCAACAGCTTGTCAAGGGTATCGTGCACCCACGGGATGCGGTAGCGGATGGCCTCGTAGTGCCAGTCGGCATGGGTCGGCTTCAGGTATACGTCCTCGGCGCGGGTCTCCAGCACCCAACCGTTTGCACCGTTTTCCGCCTGCTGATAGTAAGCCTGCAATCGTGCATCAAAAAAGGATACCCGGTCGCAGGCGGTGTAGCCGTACCAACCAAAGCCGCACACCGCCGCCAGCGCCAGCGCTGCCGCAAAGCTGCACAGCATGGTGCGCAGACGGCGGCGGTTCAGGCTGCTGCGGATGTTTTTCAGCGGTGCATCCGGCTGGGGTTCCGGCTGCACCGGCACCGGTTTTTCCATCTGTTCCAGCTCTGTACGGCAGGCGGGGCACTCTGCAAGGTGCTGTTCCACCAGCGCACTGCTGGCGGGGCTGGCAAGCTTTTCGGCGTACAGGGGCAACAAATCGCGAATCACGTCACATTCCAGCTTCATGGTCATTTCCTCCTTTGCGGGCTTTCGTGTGCCCTTTCACCCCAATAACGCACAAAGAGGAAAAACGTTACAAAAAATCTGCAAATTTACCGGACCGCGGTCTTTTCCCGCAGCTTTTTCGTTCCTTTGAGGAAGAGCCACACCAGCACTCCCAAAAGCAGGCAGATGCCAACGTGCATGGCTGCCATCATGTAGTAGCCCTGAAAATCGAACCGCACCGTCCCGGCCATCAGGTAGGGCTGATGCCCCCCGCCTTATACAGGGTGACAAAGCAGGAGATGGCGTTGTACAGGCCGTACAGCCCTGCCGCTGCGCACACAATGACCCCCAGCAGCCTGCTTGTGATGAATTTTACGAACATAATTGCAGCTCCGTTCTCTCTCCGTCCTTGTAGCAGTAGATGTCCCCTGCGCGGGAGAAGTCCTTGTCCACCTCCACGCAGTCGAAGGCGCTGAAGGCCTGTTCAATTTTTTCGGGCGTGCAGACAAAGCCCCGGATCTTCAACGCAGCATCCTCGCCCACCACCGCGTTCCACAGATGGATCGACCAGTAGCTGCAATTTTTGTCCACCGTCCATTTATCGTGCTGTTCCATGTAGTCCTCGATGACCTTCAGCTGCTCCTCCCCGATATTGGTGCTCAGGGACAATCTGCCGGTGTAGCGGCCGTAATTGGCGATATAGCACGGTTCCAGATCGAACAGCAGCCCCGAAAGCCCCGACACTGCCCAGACAGAGAAGGTGACCATCTCGCCGTCCGGGATGGCACGGTCTTTCAGGTAGACCGTGTGCCCGGTGCGGTTGTCCAGCCCGATCCATGTATGCCCGAAACACTTGAGGAAGGGCTTGGATTCGCTCTTGCCGTCAAAGGTGGTGATGGAAAGGATAAGCCCCTCCTCTTCACAGGGCAGGGTGCGGGCAGCTTTGCCGGCGGCGGCGCTGCACCACAGCCCAAGGGCTGCTGCACATACCGAGAGCAGCACCGCCCATGCAATGATCCTCTTTTTCAATGCAATTCCTCCTATATGTTACGGCTCAGCCGTTTTCCTTCCAGAACAACCCGCCGGAGGTCTGGAACAGCAGCCGGGGGTTCACGCTTCTGCTGCCCAGCTTGAAGTCCATGGTCAGCTCCTCGCCCAGTGCGCCCACAGCCTGCCCCTTTTCCACGGTCTGGCCCTTGCTGACCGAAAGCTCCTGCAAGCCGTACAGATAGCTGCGCAGCCCGCAGCCGTGGTCGATGACCACCGTGTTGCCGGTAAGTTCCAGATTGCCCGCAAATACCACCGTGCCGTTGGCTGCGGCGCGGCAGGGCGCGCCCGGGATGGTGTACAGCTTTGTGGAGTTGGAGCGGCTGCCCTGCTGGCCGTTCGTTACTTTAATTTGCCCGTAGTCCACCAAGGTCATGGAGTCCTCGGCCGGGGGCACAAAGCCGCCCTGCCACTGTTTGGCGGTGGCGGCAGCCTCGTACAGCGGCCAGATGGCACTGCGGAACTGGGCGTTGGCGCTGTCCGCAGCGGGCTCCTCGGCCTCTGCCTCCACCGTGCCGAAGTCCTTCGGCAGCACGGTCAGGGTGCGGGTGATGGTCTCGCCGTTCACCGTAATGTTTATCTCGTGCCCGCCGGAGGAGGCGTTATAGGCTGCCGGGATATAAGCGCGCCAGCCCTCGGCGGCGCGCACGCACTGCACGCTGCCAAGGTCGGTCTCGATGGTGGGCACGGCGTCCCCGGTCATGCCGGAGATGCGCAGGCCCACAATGCCGCCCTGCTCCACCCGCTCGGCGGAAAGCTCCACCTCCGCACTGGCCTGCAAGGTGAACCGGAAGCTGTACCGGTACCAGCCGGTGGGCTTTGCGGGGCGCTCCAGCCCCAGATTTTTGCGCAGCTGTCCGGTGCTGCCGCCCTCGAACTGGGTGATGACCCCGCCCTTGGGCACGCGCCACGCGGTCAGCTCCGCCTTATACTCGCCGTTCGCGGGGAAGAGGAAGTTCTGGTACTCCCCCGCGCTGCCCGCAAACAGCACATCCCCCGCCGCATTCTGGATGGTCAGGGCGGTGTAGCAGGTCCACTCCGGCAAAGAAAGTTCCGGGTGGGCGGTGTACAGCACCCCCAGCTTCTGCACGGTCAGGGTGGCGGGGCTGGCGAACACCTTATCCAGCTGACCACCCAGCAACGGCACCTGCCAGCAGGAGCCGTTGGCTTCCAGCGCCTGCCCGCCGAACTGTGCCGCACCGTCCGGACAGCCGCCCTCGGTGGTAAAGGCATAGCTTACCCCCATCACAGCCGCCAGCAGCACCACCACACCCAGTGCCACACTGATGATCCAGAGCAAAAAACGCTTCATGTTCCTTCTCCTTATGTACAAAAAGGGCGCACCGGGGCAAGTCCGTTCAGACAGACTGCTCCGTGCGCCCCGATGTGCTCATCTTCCCGGTAGTTTCCGGTATTTCAGGATCATTCTGCCTCGGTCTCGTCCTCGGCAGCAGCTTCCTCCGGCTCTACGGTTTCTGCGTCATCCTCGCCGAACAGCAGGCGCTCGTATTCGTCCAGTTCCTTCTCGCGGCGGTTCAGGTAAAGTGCCACAGCAGCCAGCGCACCAGCCACAGCAGCCAGAACAGCGATCACAGCGACCAAGCAAGATTTTTTCATAGATTCAGTACACTCCTTTTTGCAGTTGAAACGTTGTTTCAGCTTGATTTTTCCAGCGGGCGTCCCGCAAAAGGATCTTGATGCAAACGGCACCACTGCGCCGCTTTGTAGCTTTTATTATACCCGCTCCCGTCCAAAATTACAACCGTTGCGCCCCAATTTTCACGCCCCGAAGGTGCTGCGGGGCACAGTTTGGGCAGTGTGCCGGTTTTGGCGCGGTTCATTACAGCAAATTGCCAAAATCACAGCAGCAGCGGCTTATACGCCCGGAACGCCCCGGGCAGGGTGTAGGTGGTGCGCAGCTGCTCCCGGCTTGCCCAGACATAGCCCGCCGGGGCACTCTGCGCCGGAACCCGCAGCTGCACGCCGGACATGAGCCACTCGATGTGGGTAAAGATGTGCTTTGCGGCGGGCAGGGCGGCGGGCTGCGCCGCGCCGGTGTCCAGTCCCAGTGCCGTAAGCCGCGCCAGCACCTCGGCCTGCAAAAGATGCTCGCCCTCCCACAAGACCGGCTGCCACAGCCCGGCCAGCAGCCCTTTTTGCGGCCGCTGCTGCACCAGAAAGCCCGCCGGGCTTTCCACAAGCGCCAGCGTTACCGGCACAAGTTTGCGGGGCTTGGGCTTTGCCTTTTGGGGCAGTTGGGCGGTGGTGCCCGCCGCCCGGGCAAGGCAGACTTCTGCCAGCGGGCACTGCCCGCACAGGGGCGCGCCGTTGGGCACGCAGATCAGCGCACCCAGCTCCATCAGCGCCTGATTGTAGTCCCCGGCCTTTTCCGGCGGCTGATGTTCCATCACCCGGGCAGTAAAGGCCTTTTTCACCTTCGGATCTGTAATGACACCGGGGTCATTATACAGGCGGGAAAACACCCGCAGCACATTGCCGTCCACGGCGGGCACGGGAAGTCCGAAGCTGATGGACGCAATGGCACCGGCGGTGTACTCCCCGATGCCGGGCAGCGCCCGCAGGGCGGCGTAGTCGGCGGGCAGCTGCCCGCCGTACTGCGCACAGACGAGCTTTGCAGCCTTTTGCAGGTTGCGCACCCGGCTGTAATAGCCCAGCCCCTCCCACAGCTTATGCAGCTTTTCCTCTCCGCAGGCGGCAAGCGCGGGGATATCCGGCAGCTCCTCCAGAAAGCGGTAGTAATACGGCAGCACCGCCGACACCCGGGTCTGCTGCAGCATCACCTCGCTGAGCCACACATGGTAGGGGGTGGGGTCCTCCCGGAAGGGCAGACTGCGGCGGTTCTTGTAAAACCACTCCAAGAGGGCAGGCGAAATATTTTCCACTTGTTTTGTGCTCCTTGTTGAAAAGATAGGCAGAACGCCCTCTCAGGCGCTCCCGTCCAACCAAAAACGGGCCGCTGCGGAATGCAGCAGCCCGGTAAAAGTATGCGCGCTTCTCAGAAGCCGTATGCGGTGCGGGGGAAGGGCAGCACGTCACGGATGTTCTGGATGCCGGTGAGGTACATGATCATACGCTCAAAGCCCAAGCCGTAGCCTGCGTGCTCCACGCCGCCGAACTTGCGCAGGTTCAGGTACCACTCGTAGTTGGTCTTGTCCATGCCCAGCTCGTCCATGCGGGCCACCAGCTTGCCGTAGTCCTCTTCACGCTGGCTGCCGCCGATCAGTTCGCCGATGCCGGGCACCAGCATATCTGCTGCGGCCACGGTCTTGCCGTCGGCGTTCTGCTTCATGTAGAAGCTCTTGATCTCCTTGGGGTAGTCGGTGACGAACACCGGCTTTTTGTACACAACCTCGGTCAGGTAGCGCTCGTGCTCGGTCTGGATATCCACGCCCCACTCCACGGGGTACTGGAACTTCTTGTTGTTCTTTTTCAGAATTTCGATAGCCTCGGTGTAGCTGATGCGGGCGAACTCACTGTTTGCCACCAGCTCCAGACGCTCGACAAGACCCTTGTCGATGAACTGGTTGAAGAAGGCCATCTCATCCGGGCAGTTGTCCAGCACATAGCGGATGACGTACTTGATCATGGCCTCGGCGTTGTCCATGTAGCCATTCAGGTCGCAAAAGGCCATCTCCGGCTCGATCATCCAGAACTCGGCGGCGTGGCGGGTGGTAAAGCTCTTCTCCGCGCGGAAGGTGGGGCCAAAGGTGTACACCTTGCCAAAGGCCATAGCCATGGCCTCGGCCTCCAGCTGGCCGGAAACGGTCAGGTTGACCGGCTTTTCAAAGAAGTCCTTGCTGTAATCCACAGCGCCGTCCTCGGTCTTGGGCACATTGTCCAGATCCAGTGTGGTCACGCGGAACATCTCGCCGGCACCCTCACAGTCGGAAGCGGTGATCAGCGGAGAGTGGGCGTAGACAAAACCGTTCTCCTGGAAGAACTTGTGGATGGCATAGGCTGCCACGCTGCGCACGCGGAAAGCAGCGTTGAAGGTGTTGGTGCGGGGGCGCAGGGTGGGCATGGTGCGCAGATACTCCATGCTCATCTTCTTTTTCTGCAGGGGGTACTCATCGGCGGGGCAGTCGCCCAAAATCTCCACGCTCTCGGCGTTCAGCTCAAAGGGCTGCTTTGCCTGCGGGGTGAGCACCAGCTTGCCCTTGATGCGCAGGCTGCTGTACAGACCGGTGTGGATAACTTCGTCGTAGTTTGCCAGCTTACCGGCTTCCAGCACCACCTGCAGGGTCTTGAAGCAGCCGCCGTCCGACAGGGCGATGAAGCCGATGTTCTTGGAGTCGCGGATGTTCTTTGCCCAGCCGCAGACGGTGATCTCGGTGCCGTCTGCCGGGGTGTTCTTGAACAGCGAAAGGATCTCGGTACGTTCCATAGTAGTTCTCCTTTATAAACAAAAAAGACAGCTTTTGCCCTGAAAGTTCAGGGCGAACAAGCTGTCTTGTAATGTCCGCGGTGCCACCTGAATTACCGGAAGTGTCCGGTCGCTCACGCGCTCTTTGTTTAAGCGCTGTCCCTGTAACGCTGGACCTGCGGCGCACCTACTTAACGGCAGACACACTGCCGTGTTCAGTTTGCTGCTCCCGGGTGTTCGTTCACGCGGCGCACGGGCGCGGCTCTCAGCTGTGCCGCACTCTCTGGGCCGGACGGCCCGCGCTACTTTTCCCGTTCCTTGCATTTGTTGTTTTAAAATAGCACGTTGGCGGCATTTTGTCAACCTTACCGCGCGGCATCGGGGAAAATTCTGTGTTTTTTCTTGTCAGGATGCGCATTCTCTGGTAAAATGGAAAAAAGCGACATTCCGCAAAAACAGATTCTGGAGGAGATCATGAAGCACACACACCGCATCATCCGTCTGCTGACCCTCGCTGTGGTCAGCTGCGCACTGGCCGCCCTGCTGAGCGGCTGCACCAAAGAGGAATTCATTGCCGGGTACAACGAGTTTTTGTTCGGCGACTGGTTCCCCTCTCCCCCAAGCGCCGGGGAGACCACCGCTGCGGAAGGTTCCGCATCGGGGGACTCCGGTCACGTCTACGCCGAGCCCAACCCCGAGTGCGACGCCAAGATCTCGTCGCTGATGAGCGAGCTGTACTCGCTGGAGTCCTCTGCACGGTCGGATGTCAGCAGTGCCATCCAGAGCGCAAAGGATGAATACCACGCTCTGCCCGCCTCTCAGCGGACCTTTGCCAATAAAGTCAGCATCGCCTACAAGCATCTTTCCTCGGTGGAGAGCACCTACGACAGTGCCGTCTCCTCGGTGGTCAGCGAGATGCGCAGCGTGCTGCGGGAGTATAACCAGCCCGAAACCGTGGCCGATCAGGCCTGGAGCTACTATCAGTCTGCCAAAAGCAGCATGATCTCCAGCCTTGGCGGCTGATTCAGCCTAATAATGTTTCCACGAGGCCCTGTGCTGCCAGATATCCGGCGTACAGGGCCTCATTTAAGTTGTTGCCGTGCCCGCCGATCTCGATCAGCAGACTGCCGGTGGTCAGGTCCTGATTATAGAACCGGTAGCTGAACAGCACCGGGCGGGTAAGGCCGGGGTATTTTGCCTCCATGCTGCGCTCCCACGCAGCGGCAAAACGCAGGTTCTGCCGCCATGCGGGCAGCTGCACGCTGGTGCCGTTGTCGCACCCGCAGATGATCATCACCTGCGCCGCCTGCCGCCCGTCTATGGTGCACACCGGGGCGCAGCGGGTGCCGTTTTCCCGCTCGATGGCGTCCCGGTGGACGTCCAGCACCACCTTGATGCTGGGGTACTGCGCCAGATACTGCTGCACCACCGCCCGGCTGTTGGCGTAGCTGCCGGTGTAGCTGGGGTAGTCGTTCAGGGTCTCGTCGTGCAGGGTGCAGATTCCCGCCGCATTGAGGGTATCGGCCATCACCCGCCCCACCGCGCACATATTGATGCTGCGGTCGGTGCTGCGGGCACCGTCCCCGGGGGTGAACCACAGCCCGGCAGAAAGGCGGTAGTCCTCGGTGGCGTGGGTGTGCATGATGAGCACCTGCGGCGCGGCGCTGTCCTTTTCAATGGCAAAGGGCAGGGGCTGTGCCGCCTCGGCGGCGATGTCTGCCGCCGTCTGCCGGGTGTTATTCTTGATGCTGCCCGCACCGCAGGGGATGTACTTTTCGCCGCTGCCCTGCCCGAACTGCTGCTCCGTCACCGTACCCGCATCGGCAGGGCGGGCTTCGTCCGGCTGCAGCGCCACAAAATACTGCTCCACCCCGGTCTGCACCGGGGCGGCGGCCTCCTGCGCCGGAGAAGGTGCAGATGCAGCCTCCGCCACGCTTTCCGCAGACGATTCTGCTGCCCGGCTCTCCACGGCCTGCTGCCCCAGATGCAGCAAAGTCTGCGCAGCAGGCACCGGCGCTGCCAGAAAGGCCGCCAGCACCAGCACGGCACTGCGGGCAAAGATGCACAGGGCTGCAAACAGCACTGCGGCCTGCAAAAAGGGCACTGCCCTGCTCTGCCCCGCAGGCAGACGCCAAGGCTCTCTGCTGCGCATGGCAAGACCTCCTTTCTTCACCCCGTCAGCCAGCAGAGCTGCTGCACGGTAAGGCGGGGCTGCAAGGCGCGGTTGACGCTGCCCGCCAGCAGGGCCGCGCCGTGGGCGATGACGCTGTCCAGCGCACGGGGCGTGACCACAAGGTCTGCGCCCTCCTGCGCTTGCATCAGGGTGGGGATGCCCGCCGCCACCACCGGCACGCCCAAGGTGTCCCGGGTCAGGTGGCGGGTGTGGTCGGCCTGCGCCGGGTAAAGTCCTGAGTCCGAAAACTGCACTGTGCGCCCCAGCCGCTGCCCCTCGGCGGAGCAGAGACTGTCCACGCAGACCACCGCCGCCGGGCGCAGCTGCCCCACCAGCGCCGCCGCCAGCTGCTGCTCCGGATCGGTGAGCCGCAGCAGCGCCCGGGCATGGCGCTCCGTCAGTCCCGCCTCCCGCAGGGCAAGCAGCACCGGCTCGCTGTGCTTCAGCAGCCGCAGCTTGTTGGCCACCGCGCTCTGACTTTTGCCCAGAAGCCGCGCCGCCTGCTCCTGACTCATGTTCCAGTCCTCCAGCAACCGGGAAATGCCCATGGCTTCCTCGATGAAATCCAAGTCCTGCCGCTGCAAATTTTCCACCATGGCCGCCATGCCGGATTCCCGGTCGTCCATGCTCATGATGATGCAGGGGATGTCCGTGATCCCCGCCAGCTCCGCCGCCCGCAGACGGCGCTCCCCCGCGATCAGCTCATAGCCGTTTCCGCTGCGGCGGACGGACAGCGGCTGCAGGATTCCGTGTTGCCGGATGGAATCGGACAGCTCGTCCAGCGCCTCCGGGCGGAAAATTTTCCGTGGCTGCGCCGGATTGGGGCGGATGGAACGAGCCGGGAGAAAAACCACCCGTCCGGTCTCCATGTAGGTTTTCAGTTTCTGACATTGCATTGCCCGTCCTCCCTTGTTGATATGGAACCATTTTACGTTCCTCAGAAACGGGAATACCAGCGAAAACGGCGCAATGTTCCGGGGAAATGCACGACATTTTCTTCTCTCTTTTACCGTTCTTTCCCAGTTCATAAAATATTTACGGAATATTGCATTTTCCCTCTTGCTTTTTTTGCCAAGCTGCGCTATTATATTAGCACTCAGAACGAGTGAGTGCTAAACCGCGTAGATACAGGCGGGCAGGGTTCGCCCGATACCCGTCGTCTAAATGCTTATATGTATGGAGGAATTCAAAATGAAACTCAAGCCCATGGCAGATAACGTTCTGCTGAAAGCCCACGAGGCGCCCGAGACCACCGTCTCCGGCATTGTTCTGGCTACCACCAACAAGGAAAAGCCCATGATCTACGAAGTCGTTTCCGTCGGCCCCGGCACCAAGGACGTCACCATGACCGTCAAGGCCGGTGAGAAGGTCGTCGTCGGTAAGTTCACCGGCACCGATGTGACCATCGACAAGGAAGATTACAAGTTTGTCAAGCAGGACGACATTCTGGCCGTCGTCACTGACTAAGGAGGAAGATTATCATGTCCAAGATGATTGTTTACGGCGAAGAAGCCCGCAAGAAGCTGCAGTCCGGCATTGACCAGCTGGCCAATACCGTTAAAGTTACTCTGGGACCCAAGGGCCGCAATGTGGTTCTGGGCAAGAAGTACGGCGCGCCCCTCATCACCAACGACGGCGTGACCATCGCCAAGGAAGTGGAGCTGGAGGACGCCTTTGAGAACATGGGCGCACAGCTCATCCGGGAAGTCGCCACCAAGACCAACGACGTGGCCGGTGACGGCACCACCACCGCCACCCTGCTGGCACAGGCCATCACCCGTGAGGGCCTGAAGAATCTGTCCGCCGGCGCGAACCCCATGGTCATGCGCAAGGGCATCGACAAGGCCGTCGCCGCTGCCGTTGAGGCCATCAAATCTAACTCTGTTCCCGTGTCCGACTCCGCCGCCATCGC
>OHCX01000753.1_pt1 | contig 10874 bp, 10 predicted proteins | sample 1566841 | NCBI WGS metagenome assembly OHCX01 (sample SAMEA3879513, study PRJEB24766) | human gut metagenome | biome: human-associated habitat; feature: feces | place: USA | collected 1985/1987 | reverse complement strand
TTCGGGTCGAAGCTGATGATATAATGGTGGGTCTTCACGTCCTCCCGCCCGCCGTTCTTGCCGTACTTGCGATTGGCAATCAGGCAGGCCATAGCAAACGAAGATTCGCCGCACTCAAGGGTGTCGAGCAGGTACGAATCCCGCAGCTTGGGTCTGCCCTTCTCGTCCAGAATAGGCAGACCGGTGTACTCGTTGTGCTGAAAGGTGAGATAGCTTTCGGCGGCGGCATAGTTAGAGTTTTTCGAGGTCAAATGCTTGATGGTTGCCATACAGTTCACCAACCGTTTCTTCGGCTTTCAGCCGAAAGTTCGTGAGTGCGGACAGTTCCTCCAGAATTTGCGCCCGGAGCTGCTCGGTGTCTTTGCCGCCGGAGTTGAAGTGCCGTGCAAGCTGGTTGAGGTTGCTGCCCACCTTGCTGCACTGGGCAGACAAGGCGGCAAGCGCCGCCAGTGCATCCTCGCCGCCCTGCGCCACCACAACGGTGTGCTTGACGTTCACGCCGTACAGGACGCGGCGGACGAGTTCGGATTGGGTGAGGTGGAGTTCTTTGCAGGCGTATGCGATCCGCAGTTTTTCTTCTGCGGTCACCCTGACTTTGATGATGTGTGTCTTTCGTTTTCGCGGCGTGTCATTGCGGTTCTCTCGTGCGTGTGCGTTCGGACTTTTCATTTCAGCCATATTCGACCTCCTGTGAAAATGATAAATGCCCGCTCCGGGATGGAGAGGGCTATGTAATGCGACACGCCGCATTCGCACCAACGGTGCGAAGCTAGAGCAGGGTTTGGGGAAGGCACTCCCCAACAAGGATGACTGAGTGGACAGCAATTTTTCAAGCATTGAAAATTTGTGGCCACAGGTCGATACTTGCTTTCGCCCTTTCCGTGCAACACTGAAAATTTCAGAAGTCGAACCGCAATGCACGTTGAAAATTTTGCAGAGCAAAACGTGTGAAAAGGCAAAGCCCCTGCTCATGGTCACCGTTCACACCGAACGCAGTTCCTGCCCCTGTTTTGCAGCGGCGTTGTCCGGCTCGCCCACAAAAAGTGTGAGGTCATGGCACGGTATCTCGTTCAGACGGCTTATGTAGGATTCAAGGTGCAGTATGAAGAAAGCCGGGCGCAGTGCGGACACTACAACCTGCTTCTTTCAAGCACAAGAATAACACTTTGCAGTTGTGCAGTCAACAACCAAAAACAAATTTTGGAAGATTGAACAACTACATAAGATTTTATTTGTGAAAAAGAAAAATACCGCCCACGCAGCGCAGCGATGGATTTTGTCGGGTGAAACAGCGGCAAAATGAATCGGGTGTGTTGTGGGGCGGTACGTTCTTTCTGGACAATTATCTGCTGAAAGTGGTGGTTATCACGGTGAGAACCACCACTTTTGTCAGCAGGATTTGGAATAAAGGGTATCATGGAAGCGTGGGTGCGTCAATATGGTTTTGTAAATTTTATTGCAATAAAGCGATGATAGTAGGACTTATGGCACGGTGAAAATGAAAACAGCAGACAGAGATGTTCCTGTCTGCTTGGTAAGAGATATGATAGAAGAGCAGGCTGGTGTGGTATGGTCACAGATATTCCACCAGCAGTTCTACGAAGATATCGAACAGTACCGGAGAAACCGAACTGGCCTCGGGGTCACAAGTGGAATAAGGCAGAACGACACTGCGGTCGATTTTTTCGGCGCAGGCTGGATGTGGATTTGCGGTGATCAACAGTATTTTGCCGGTGGTGTGCTGGATGCTCTGCATGATCTCCGAACGTCCACTGACGGAAAACAGAATCAGAAGATCGTTGTCGTCCATATAGGCAGAGGTCTCTCCCAGAAAATCATTGGCAACAGCCCGCACGGTGCGGCGCTTCTTCCGCATCAGGATCTCGAACAGCTGTGCAGGCTGGAAGCTTTTGGCAAGGCCGGTGGCGTAAATGTTGGCGTGGTTGTTGATGTATTGCGCTAACTCTTGCAAGTAGGCAGGTGTCAGAAGCTTTTCAGAGTTTTGCAAAAGCTGATATAACCGATGAAAGTAGCCAGTGTGGTTAGAGCCTTGCGCTGTCTGCTCGGCCTGCACAGCAAGCCAGGTGCTCACGTCAGCCCGGAAATCCTGATAGCGGTTATAGCCCAGTGTTTTGACAAAGCGGGAGAGCGCCGGCTGCGAAACGCCGCAGTCCTCGGCAAGGCGGCTGGTGGTTTTATAGACGACCTGATCCGGATTTTCCAGAATGGCCTGATAGATGACCAGATCATTCGGGGTGAAATCGGAGCGGTGCATTTCCATGAGTTGAAGCGGATTCATAAGGATATCTCCTTGATATTTACGGCTGCTGTATCGAATATTTGATTCTATCATATCGAAAAGAAGGCAAAAATGCAAGCGTTCCGAAAAAATCATGCTGCGGAACGCAAAAAAGAGATGCATATCAGACAGATATCGCCGGAAATTGGTGGATATGCGCAAGAAAGCAGAAAATCTTTGTTTAAAACAGATATTTACAACTTCTGAATATTTTGATATAAAATATTTGATTCAAGTGAATGAAACTTCCAAAAATGTCTTGACCGGTCAACAGGAAGTGTTTCATGAAGAGTCGATCCTGATATTGTGGTCGTTTGGAAACCGAAGGAGGACTTTTACATGGCAACCAACAAACAGATCGCCGAAAACGTGCTCAAAGCAGTTGGCGGCAAAGAGAATGTTCAGCAGGTTACACATTGCATGACCCGGCTGCGCTTTACCCTGAAAGACGATACGATCCCAGACAAAGAGGAAGTAAAAAAGATCAGCGGCGTGATGAGCGTTGTTGTTTCCGGCGGGCAGTTCCAGGTGGTGATCGGTCAGAACGTACCGAAGGTCTATGACGAACTGTGCGCATTGGGTAACTTTGAAAAGAAACCCGGCATCGATGAAGATCTGGATAAGCCGAAGGAAAAGCTGACGGTGAAGAGTTTCTTTGGTAATATTCTCAACGGCGTTTCCGGCTGTATGACTCCGCTGATCCCGCTGCTGCTGGTGGCTGGCCTGCTGAAGATGGTGCCGGCCCTGTTCGGGCAGGGTGTGCTGAACATCCTCAGCCCGGACAGTGATCTGTATACACTGTTCACGTTCTTGGGCGATGCAGGCTTCTACTTCCTGCCAATCGCCATCGGCTATACCGGCGCGAAAAAATTTGGCGCAACCCCCATCCTTGGCATCTTGCTGGGCAGTATGCTTATTCACCCCACGTTCGTTGCACTGGCAGGAGCCGAGGGGGCCAGTTTTACAGTGTTTGGCATCCCGTGCGCCCTGCATAATTACAGCAGCACCATCGTTCCGATGTTGCTGGCAACCTGGGCAATGAGTTATATTGAACGCTTCTTTAAAAAGTACATCCCGGACTTTCTGTCCACGGTTTTTACTCCGCTGCTCACCATTCTGGTCATGATCCCGCTGACCTTCTGCTTCTTTGGCCCGGTGGGCTACTGGATCGGCGATCTGGTTGGTGCACTCCTGAATGGCCTGCATGATGTAGCCGGCCCCATCGGCTTTGCACTGGTCACCGCTCTGTGGAGTTTGCTGCTGGCCTGCGGTATGCATCTGGTCCTGATCACCATGGCGTTCGTCAACATCATGGAGTCCGGCAGCGACAACTTTGTGCTGGCAGCTTCCGGCCTGACTGCTTTTGCGACCTACGGCGTACTGCTGGGCAGCTTTATCAAGGCAAAGAAGAAGGAGACCAAGGCCGAGATCGGCACCTACTTCATCGCAAACTTCCTGGGCGGCGTGGGCGAGCCTGCTCTGTATGGCTTTATCCTGAAGTACAAGAAACCTCTGCTGGCACAGATCATCGGCGGCTTTGCAGGCGGTCTGGTGGGCGGCATTGCCGGTGTTACGGTGTATCAGCTGGCTCCGGCCATGAACTTCCTCAACTTCCTGGGCTATGTGGGCGGCAGCGTCAACAACGTGGTCTGGGCAGCCATTGCCGCTGCAGTGGCGCTGATCGTTGGTTGTGTAGCTACGATCCTCATTGGCTTTGACGAGGACGAAGCGTAACGGTATTTATGATAAAAAGGAAAGGAAGCAAGAAGTATGCGAGGACTGAAACGTAAGACCGCCATCATTCTGGCATCTGCCGTAGTGACGACCTCGATTCTGGCGGGCGGCACACTGACAGCATTTGCAGCGGGACCGGACGGCGCAGGTATTCCGGGCGAACTTCCCCCCATGGGGTTCTTTGAGCCGGGTCCCAGTGGGTCGGGCGGAGCACCGGAGACCCAAGCCGCACCTGCTTATACCGGTCCGGTGTTGAATGTCAGCGGCGAGATCTACGGCACGGCCGATACTGCAGGCGCCAGTTGTCTTATCGATGGTGGAATCTGCTATGAGCACGGCGTGACCCTGTCGCTGTCGCAGGATGTGGACGACAGCAAAATCGACAGTAGCAACGCCAAGGTCGAGTTGGTTGCAGGTGATGGTTACACTACTACCGAGTTGTGCTTTGCAGCAACCCAATTGACGGGCAGTTGGCAGAACGGTCAGTTGGAGTACACGCTGGGTGTGGATGATCTGACATGGGATAATTCACAGTATGCCATCACCGAGACCTCCGGCTGCGGTCGCGAGTGGAGTTGCTTTGGCGGTGACGGCGCAGGCAACTATTACTTCAATCTGCAAGTCAGCGGTATTTTGTATGACGGCACAGAGATTCCGTCGCAGATCATCCCGGTCCATGTCTATATCTACGGTCGTTCCGCCACAGATCTGGCCGTTATGAATTTTGGCACCCTGTCTCCTGCATGGAAGTGGAATGGAACCAGCGACAAGCCTATTCTGTGCGATGACACCGCAGATGAATTTGAAGTGAACTGGCCTGCAGGCGTGGATGGCTCTGCCGTTAAGACCGACGATTTCATCGTCACGCTGCAAAGCCAGTACGGCAAGCAGAAGACTCTGACCCCCGGCACAGATTATACCGTGGTTTCCTCCTCCAAGGGCAAGACTGTGGTACAGGTCACTTATCAGAATTGGGCTTTCACACCGGTATACACCACCATGACCCTGTCGGTCGATCCGCAGAACCTCAGCTATGACAGCAAAAATTACAAGCTGGGCGGTCTGTCCTATACTACCGACATTGCCAGCGTCTATGCTTACAGCGTTCAGTCTGGTGGCAATATGCCAATCGACCACGCTGTGTGCTATACCTACTATGGCGTGCAGGTGGATAACTGGCAGCAAGTGCAGATCCCGACGGTGTACCGTCTGCAATATACCGATGAAGATGGCAAAACATGGTACTACGCAAGCAAATACGGGTTCGGCTATCTGACCGAGGATGTGAGCGAAGCGCAGACGTGGGATGCCACCGGTCCCGATGAGATGAACTACCGGGTGGTGGACGGTCACATGGTTTACCTGACCCTGTGCAACGGTCACACCGCAGAAAAGCTTGTTGGGCTGCGCAAGATCAGCTTCACAAAGGTCTACGACAGTGCCTATAAAGCGAAGGCATTTGATTTTTATGGTTCTGTTGATCCTTGTGACAGTGACGGTACTCTAAAGCTGTTGCCCGGCTATGCAATGCCGGAGACATGGCTGCAGCATAGTATGTGGGCATGGAAGCCGGACGTTGGTCTTGGCTGGACTGAAAACTAAACACAAAACGATTGCCTGCATAGACGAAAGCACTGTGCAGGCTAATCGTCTTTTTCGATAAAAACAAGAGAGGCGTTGAGAGACATGGATGTACCGTTTTTTCACCCGGAGACCTACCGGACCAAAAAATGCACGATGGACGATGTGACCGTAACGTTCCGTGCGTATGAGGGTCTGGATTACTGTGCTGCCCCTGCAGACCCCATTCAGAAGCTGAACCTCTATGTACCGGAGGATTATTACACCGGAGCAGTGCACAACGGATACACGCTGCATACTGCACCCATCTTTCTGCCCAACACCGTAGGTGGATATCTGCCCGGCCCGGCAGACTGTCCCGGTCCTGACCGGTTCGGCAGACCCAATGCAGCGTTCTGTGCGTTGGCACACGGCTATGTTGTGGTCTGTATCGGTGTGCGGGGACGCACCTCCGGTCACAGGAACACCGAGTTTTTTGAAGGTTCCAAGGCGATGGACAAGCAGCAGGAGACTGGTCGTAGCGTGGGCAAGGCTCCGGCATTTATTGTGGACTTGAAAGCTGGCATCCGCTGGCTGCGTAAAAACCGCGACCGTATCCCCGGCGACACAGAAAAACTCATTACCAACGGTACCAGTGCAGGCGGTGCGTTGTCTGCTCTGGCCGGTACCAGTGGCAATAGCCCGCTGTATGCGGCAGAACTAGCGGCCATTGGCGCAGCAGATGAACGAGACGATGTGTTTGCGGTAAGCTGCTATTGTCCCATCCACAATCTGGAAAATGCAGATGCTGCCTATGAGTGGATGTTCTGCGGACACGATGATTTCAGCACGCTGCGTATGAGCGTGAAAGACGGTAAGGTAGTGCAGAAGGGCACCACCGGAACCCAGACCGAGCAGCAGAAACAGATCTCCCGGGAACTGAAAGCATTGTTTCCGGCTTATCTGAACGGTCTTGGCCTGAAAGCAGCTGACGGGACACCGTTGACCCTGAACGAGGAAGGCGTTGGCAGCTTTCTGAATGCGCTGAAGGCTGAAGTGATGTGCGCGGCACAGAAAGAGCTGGATACTCACCACACAGCACAGGCGCTTTCCGGTATTGCGGTTGCGGGCAGCGAGGTAGAGCAGCAATCTTACCTGACAATTGAGAATGGTAAGGTCGTGGCTCTGGATTGGGAGGGCTTTGTCACTGCCATCACCCGCATGAAGACCGCACCTGCCTTTGATGCACTGGATATGAACTCCCCGGAAAACGAGGAGTTTGGCACCGAGGAAATCCAGCGGCAGCATTTCACGGCTTATGGTCAGGCTCATGATACTGCCGGCGGTACGCTGGCAGCACCGGAAATCATCGCCAAAATGAATCCGCTGACCTTCCTCGGCAAGGCGGATACTGCAAAGCATTGGCATATTCGCCACGGTTCCTACGACCGTGACACAGCACTGCCAATACCGTTTATTTTGCAGACTGCGCTGAAAAATCAGGGGTGCAGCGTGGACTTTGCCTTCCCGTGGGGGCTGCCGCATAGTGGAGATTACGATCTGAATGAGCTGTTCAGCTGGATCGATGGGCTGTGCCAAAAGAGCAGAGATTTGTAAAAAAGGAGACAGCGTTTTATGAACCATCGTACCGATATTTTAGACCTGCGCACCGCCTTGGTCGTGCTGCGCCAGACACCGGGTCAGCTGGTGGAAACAGATGTGGAGGTAGACCCGGAGGCAGAGCTTTCCGGTGTGTACCGCTATGTGGGTGCAGGCGGCACCGTGATGCGCCCCACTAAGGTGGACGGCCCAGCCATGGTGTTTCATAATGTCAAGGGACACCCGGACACCAGTGTGGCCATTGGCGTGCTGGCAAGCCGCCAGCGGGTGGCAAACCTGTTTGGCGTGAAGAAGGAGGAACTGGGCCACCTGCTCTGCGAGTGTGCCAAGAACCCCATTCAGCCCATCGTCATCCACGAACCGGCTCCTTGTCAGGAAGTGGTGCACCGTGCCACCGACCCGGATTTTGACCTGTTCAAGCTGGTGCCCGCGCCCACCAATACGCCGGCGGATGCAGGCCCCTATATCACGCTGGGTATGTGTTATGCCACCCATCCGGACACGGGCTGCTCGGATGTGACCATCCACCGGATGTGCATCCAATCCAAGGACGAGCTGTCCATTTTCCTGCAGCCGGGAAGCCGCCATATCGGTGCTATGGCAGAGCGCGCCACTGAACTGGGGCAGCCGCTGCCCATCAGCGTTTCCATCGGTGTAGACCCCGCCATCGAGGTGACCGCCTGCTTTGAACCCCCCACGACCCCCTTGGGCTTCAATGAGCTGAGCATTGCCGGTGCGCTGCGCAAGCGTCCGGTGGAGCTGTGCCCCTGCCTGACGGTCCGTGAAAACGCCATTGCCAATGCGGAATATGTCATTGAGGGTGAGATCGTACCGGGCAGCAATCATGTGGTGGAGGATCAGAACAGTCACACCGGTTACGCTATGCCGGAGTTTCCCGGCTACAACGGCAAAGCAAGCCATGAGTGCTGGCTGCTGAAGGTAAAAGCTGTGACTCATCGCAAGCATCCTATCATGCAGACCTGCATCGGCCCCAGTGAGGAACACGTGAATATGGCCGGCATCCCTACTGAAGCAAGCACTCTGAACCTCATCGACAAGGCACTGCCCGGCAAGGTGCTGAACGTCTATTCTCACCGCGCAGGCGGCGGCAAATATATGGCGATCCTGCAGTGCAGAAAGACGGTCCACACCGATGAGGGCAAGCAGCGGCAGGCCGCATTGCTGGCGTTCAGCGCTTTCCCGGAACTGAAGCACGTGATTCTGGTGGATGAGGATGTGGACATCTTTGACACCAACGATGTGCTGTGGGCGATGAACACCCGCTTTCAGGGGGACCGGGATATCATCACGATCCCCGGTGTGCGGTGCCATCCGCTGGACCCCAGTTCCTGCCCGGAGTATACCGGCTCCATCCGGGATGTGGGCTGTTCCACCAAGACCATCTTTGACTGCACCGTGCCTTTTGAGCTGAAGGAAAAATTCAAGCGGGCTGCGTTCAAAGAAGTAGATGTCAAGCACTGGCTGCCGGATTTTGAACTGTGAGGTCTTTTCGATGAAAAAGCGTCTTGTTGTTGGCGTGTCCGGTGCTTCCGGTGCGCCGCTGGCCATTGAGCTACTGCAGCAGTTGAAATACCGACCGGAGGTGGAAACACACCTGATTCTGACCAAGGGCGGTGAAATGACCCTGCATCAGGAAGCCGGGATGACTACTGAGGAGCTTTTTTCTCTGGCAGATGTGGTGCATGACAATGCCAACATCGGCGCAGCCCCGGCCAGCGGAAGCTGGAAAAGCATGGGGATGATTGTCTGTCCTTGTAGCATGAAAACCGTGGCAGGCATCGTGTCTGGGTACAGTGACAACCTGCTTTTGCGAGCCGCAGATTGTATGCTGAAGGAACGCCGCAAGTTGGTGTTAGTGGCACGGGAAAGCCCACTGTCTACGTTGCATCTGGAAAATCTGTGCAAAGCAAGTCAGTATGGCGCAGTCATTCTGCCGCCTATGCAGACCTACTATAACCATCCGGCATCTATTGCGGATATGACCCGCCATACAGTCAACCGGATCCTGAGCCAGTTTGATCTGGACGAGGAAAGCTATGAGTGGGAGGGCATGAATCCATGAAACATTTTACCCATGAGCAGATGTTCCGTGGAAAACCCATCACGGCAGAAATCACAGTGACAGACTGCGGGGTGCAGGTTGGTCTGTATGGCGGCGACAAGCCCCATATCGGAGCAGTCGGAGTTGCAGATCCTGCTGGGAAGATTACAGTTACACAGTTTGAAGGACACAAAGAGGGCAGTCTTTGTCAGCACTGGTGTGAAAAACTGTTTAAGGCTGTGAATTGTCCGGTTGTCGTGTCAGCGGGGATACACTATGATAATGCCAGCAAAAAAGAGATTTTGCAGGTGGTGGAAATCAGCAACGTACTGTTAGAAATGGGGACCTCCAAATTGCGATCTGTATAAGGAACTCAAAATGTTCTTTCAGATGCCTGCGTGCAGGTACTGGAAGAACATTTTTATAGGTTTCCCTTGCAAAAAGTTGAAAGTTGTGGTATATCCATTATACGAAACATTGCTTTGAGATGAACGCTCCACCGTTCGATGATGTATAAATGGGAGGTGCCCGTCATGACCGCTGTGATCTATGCCCGCTATTCATCGGATAACCAGTGCGAAGAATCCATCGAAGGTCAAATCCGGGAATGTACGGCTTATGCCGAAAAGAACGGCATCACCATCGTCAAGCACTACATTGACCGTGCCATCTCTGCCAAGACGGACAACCGCCCGGAGTTTCAGCAGATGATCAAAGACAGCGACAAAAAGCTGTTTGACATCGTGCTGGTCTGGAAGCTGGACCGTTTTGCCCGGAACCGCTACGACAGTGCCCGGTATAAGACCCAGCTGAAAAAGAATGGTGTCAAGCTTATGTCTGCCACCGAGATCATTTCGGATGGCCCGGAAGGTATCATTCTGGAATCGGTTCTGGAAGGTTATGCCGAGTATTACTCCGCTGATCTGTCCGAAAAGGTCATTCGCGGCATGACGGAAAACGCCCTGAAAGGCAAATTTTCTGGCGGTGCTATCCCTTTCGGCTACACCATCAACGCAGACCGCCGCTTTGAAATCGACCCACTCACAGCTCCCTTTGTAGCTGAAGCTTTCCAGCGGTACAATGACGGACAGACGATGCGGGAGATTCGGGATTGGCTCAATGAAAAGGGCATCAAGAATAAGCGCGGTGGGCCAATGACTTTCAATGTCATCCAGCACATGCTGAGCAACCGCCGATATATCGGCGAGTTGAAGTACCGGGACGTCCTGATTCCCGATGCGATTCCACCTATCGTGTCCGTAGAGCTTTTCAACGATGTACAGGAGAAGATGTTGAAAAACAAGAAAGCCCCTGCCCGTAGAAAGGCAGAGGATGACTCCCTGCTCACCACCAAGCTGTTCTGCGGCTGCTGTGGGGCGTTGATGTTTGGCGAAAGCGGCACGAGCCGGACGGGCGAAGTCCACCGCTATTATAATAAATGTGCTACTGCCAAAAAGCACAAGGGCTGCAAGAAGAAAACTGTCCGTAAACAGTGGCTGGAAGATCTTGTGGTCAACCAGACCATGCAACTTGTGAAAGACGATGCCGCTATGGAGTCCATCATTGCCAAGGTGATGGAACTGCAAAACAAGGAGAACA
>OHCX01000750.1_pt1 | contig 10900 bp, 5 predicted proteins | sample 1566841 | NCBI WGS metagenome assembly OHCX01 (sample SAMEA3879513, study PRJEB24766) | human gut metagenome | biome: human-associated habitat; feature: feces | place: USA | collected 1985/1987 | reverse complement strand
ATTGCTCGGCTCTCCGTGCGTCCCTTGCCGATATGCAGGGTCATAATGCGTGAGGTGGCCATGAAAGCGACCCTCCTTTCCGAGTAGCTTTGTAATCAGAGACTTTGTGCGCCGGGTATTTTTCAGATAGCCCATAGTCCTAAAGGTGTGGAAATAAGAAAAACGAGGGATGATCTTGACGACCATCCCTCGTATTCCTTTTTAGTAAAGCCAGTCTTGAAGGGCATATCGCAGGTCCTGCAATTTCCCGAGCAGCCACATCGCCAGCATCGGCAAGCCGAACGGGCTGATGAGGAACGCGAAAACGAGGACGATGATACCGTTCGTGCGGTTGACGGCAAAGAAGATGATCGCCGCCAGAATCGCAAACACGGTCCCTGCCAATGCGAAAATACCAGCGGACACGCTGAGCAGGAACGCCGCAAAATGCACCACCAGAATCAGCGCGAGCATGACCGGAGCGAACAGGATTTTCAAAAGCAGCCGCATGGGAAAGCCCTCCTTTTTTCTTTTTTTCCAGCGTACCAGAAAATCTTACCGTTTGCAAGGATGCGGACGGAGCAAATGCCCCATTATGCGACAAGTGCCAGTCGGGCAAGGATCGTATTCGCCGCCTGCCATAATTGTTCCTGCCGCTGGAGCAGATCCTCCATGTCGGCATCGTAAAACCGCCCCGTTTCATTCAGCCGCCGCGCGATCTGGTTGAGGTTGTTGCTGGAGCGGCGCAGCAGCGAGATCATTTCGCGCAGCTCGGGCAGGTCGAGCTTGATAATAAAGCCGTCGATGGCAATTTTTCGCAGGTATGCGCTTAAATTCTCCGTGCCGACCTGTTCCATTTTCTGCGCGATCAGCTCGCGCTCCTTTTCGGAAACCCAAAAGATGAGCTGGATATTTCGTTTCCTGCTCATATCACCGCTCCTGCGCCGGTTCCTTCGGCGGCTTGACGTTCTCTTTTTCGGGCGAAGCCTTGCGCAGCTTATCTCGGACAGACGGCGCACGCTGCCTGACCTTGCGCGGCGGGCGCGACCGGTCTTCCCTCTGATCGACCACGGCAAACACGCCCTTCCGTCCGTCCATGCCTGTCAGCGCCAGCGACGGATACGGAAGACGCTTCTGAAGTGCCGCCGTATCTTTACTGGATGCCCGCGCACAGAAATCCGGGGAAAGCGGCACCATGAAGTGCGTGCCGTTCGGGCTGTTCGGTTCTGGCAGCGCCGACATCTGCCTGCAAATGCGGAGCGCTTCGTTATCAATCTCTACCGCCGTGAGCGGCTGTGTCAAAAGATATTCACGGCGCACCTGCCGCGCAAAAGCGTCCACCAGAACAGGGTGGCTTTGGTCAACCACATAATCCAGATGGCGGTCATTGCCGCTGCCTTCGTCCGGTATCGGGATGGTATTTGCCCATTCCCGGTTGTCGTTAGAAATACGTTCGTCCCAGCTTTTGACTTTGATCGTATTTGCCAGCACAAGCATCGTGCGTTCAAAGCCGAACATACGCGCAACGTCTTTCGCGCCCTCTGCATCCAGCCTGCTGCCATCGTAATTTTCGGTGATGGCGCGGTCGATAGCGTCGCGGCAGGCAATATTCGCACGTCTCGACGCGCGGTACTGTTCCAGTTCTCCATGCTCCCGTGCATAGGAACCGGGATGCGGATAGACCGGCGCTTTATATCCTTCGAGGATCGCGTCAGCCCGGCTTGCCATGCTCTCGCGGACAACATCCATATAGCCTGTCTCGCGGTTTTCAAATTCTTTGAAAACGTCTGCCAGCGGCGTCGGTGAGGATAACAGCGCCTGCGCCTGGTCGAGACGCAGATCACTGTCCTCCAGCGCCATCAGAATATCTTCCCGAACCGTGTAGGTATATGTATGGTTCAGAATTTCTTCGGGCGACTGGCCGAGCAGCCAGCCGCGGAAATTTTCCTGTTCTTCAAGCATCTTTTCATAGAGCTCTGTATTTGTGGTTTCGGTGTTCATAATTGTACCTCCATTTCTTTATGCTTCGGCTTCGGGCTTGATTGCTCCGGCAGCGGGGCGCGGAGCTTTTGCAGGATTGACGGACGTGTGGACTTGGCAACGGCGTCGCTGTCTCCGGCCAGACGCTCCATTGGGGTCTTATCGTCGATGTTCAGCTCGGCGTTGAGTTCGGCAAGGCGTGCAGATTTTACACGAAGTTCTTCTTCCTGCGGGAAGGGCTTTCCAAGCGCCGCTTTCGCTTCCTTGACCTGCGCATACAGGTTGTCCAGATACGCTTTCTGTGATGTCACGCGCTCGGGCATGGCGTTCAGCGCATTGTCGATGCGGACAAGGTTTCCTCGGGCGTCTCTGCCCAGCTCGACCCGGTAGGACATCTGTCCCTTGAGCGTCAGAATATAATCCCGTCCGAAATTCTCCAGCGTAAGCGCCATCTGGAATCCGCGATAGCTGCCAACCGGCACCGGCTCTAAGTCCTTGACTTCCTTGCACGTTTCCAGCAGCGCCGCACCGGCGTTGTCCTTATCCGTGAGATTGTCGCCCTTGACCTCCATCCCGGCAAAGCCGTCTTCCGGGTGCGGGTGTGCAGCCAAGGTCTGTATATCCGTTTCCAGACCGGCGATCATATTTTTCGCCGCGTCGATCTGCTCCGGGAATTTGCGCAGGAGGTTGTCCTCCAGCCGGTATTGCTGGCTTTGATGGTTCGAGCGCATCAGCTTCAAGCGGGCAACATCCACATCCAAATCCATCTTCTCTTTGATACGCTCGTCACCGGCGCAGAGCGCTTTGATCTCCGCATAAGAAAGAGCCGTTTCGTCAATATCCTCACAGGAACGTACCGGTGATTTGGATGTCATAATCTGCGAGATGAATCGTTGCTTGTTTTCAATTGTCTGCCAGAGGTAAGCGTCGAACGTGCCTTCCGTGACATAGCGGTAAATATGGACTTCCTTGTTTCGGTTTCCCTGACGGATGATACGTCCGCTGCGCTGCTCCAGATCACCCGGCCGCCACGGGCAGTCAAGGTCATGCAGCGCGATGAGCCGGTCTTGGACGTTCATGCCTGCGCCCATTTTGAAGGTGCTGCCCATCAGGACGCGCACCTGTCCGGAACGCACCTTGCTGAACAGCTCTTTCTTACGAACCTCGGTGTTCGCTTCATGGATGAAGGCGATCTGTTCGCGCGGGATGCCCATAGTGACCAGCTTGCCGCGAATATCGTCGTAGACAGAAAACGGAGCGTCCGGTTCCATGCCGTCTTTGGACAGCTGCGTCTCCAGTGCGCGAAGCTCCGGACTGTCAAGCGTCTTGCCCTTTGCCTTGGCTGGGGACGCCTTTGGCGTGGACAGGTCACAAAAGACGAGCTGGGTGAGCTTGTCTGCCTGCCCTTCCTGCCAGATACGGAAAATGTTATCTACACACCGGTTCACCTTGCTGCATGGGTCGTCCGGAAGGTTGGGGTTGATGATGCGCTGGTCAAGCCCGAGCTTTCGTCCATCCGACGTAATTTTCAGCATATTGTCCTTTGCCGCGTTCACCTTGCCGCTGTGAACCTCTGCCGCACGTTTGGACAGCTCCTGCACCATGCCTTGCTGCACCTGTGTCGGCTGCGAAACCTCCGTGTGGTAGACCGGTGTTGGGGTCGGAAGGTGAAGCTGGTCAGCAGTCTTGATGTCCGCTGCTTCTTTGAACAGGTTCATCAGTTCGGGCAAATTGAAAAACTTCGCAAAGCGCGTCCTTGCCCGGTAACCCGTTCCCTCCGGTGCCAGCTCAATGGCGGTCGTTGTTTCGCCAAAGGTCGATGCCCAGCAGTCAAAGTGCGTCAGGTCCCGTTCCCGGAGCGTGTCATGCTGCAAATAGCGCATCATGGTGAACAGCTCTGTCATGGAGTTAGAAACCGGCGTACCGGTCGCAAACACGACGCCTTTGCCGCCAGTGATCTCGTCGATGTAGCGGCACTTCAAGAGCATATCCGAGGATTTCTGCGCGTCGGTGGTGGAAAGACCAGCGACGTTGCGCATTTTTGTGTAAAGAAACAGGTTTTTATAACTATGTGCTTCGTCTACATAGAGCCGGTCAATGCCGAGCTGCTCGAAGGTCACAACATCGTCCTTGCGTTCGGTTTCATGCAGCTTTTCAAGCCGTGCCAGCAGCCCCTTTTTTGTGCGCTCTAAGCTCTTGATCGTAAAATGCTCGGCGTTCGCCGCCTGTAACTCCCGGATACCGTCCTCGATCTCATAAATCTGCTCATGGAGCAAACGCTCCTGCCGCTCCTTGGAGATCAGGATCTTCTCAAACTGGCTGTGGCCGATGATGACAGCATCATAATCGCCGGTCGCAATCCGGGCGCAGAATTTCTTGCGATTGCGGGTTTCAAAATCCTTTTTGGTCGTGACAAGGATGTTTGCGGAGGGATAAAGCCGCAAAAATTCGGATGCCCACTGCTCCGTCAGGTGGTTCGGCACGACGAACATGGCTTTCTGGCAAAGCCCCAGCCGCTTGGATTCCATCTCTGCCGCGACCATCTCGAAGGTCTTGCCCGCGCCAACTTCGTGCGCAAGGAGGGTGTTGCCGCCGTAGAGGATGTGCGCAATCGCGTTTTTCTGGTGTTCGCGCAGCGTGATCTCCGGGTTCATACCGGAAAAGCGGATGTGGCTGCCGTCATACTCGCGTGGACGAAGCGAATTGAATTTTTCGTTGTATTGCTTCACCAGCGTTTGCCGTCTGGTCGGGTCCTTCCAAATCCAATCTTGAAAAGCATCCTTGATGGCCTGCTGCTTCTGCTGTGCCAGCGTCGTTTCTTTCTGGTTCAGAACGCGCTTTTCTACGCCGTTTTCATAGGTCGTGTCGTAGATACGCACATCGCGCAGATTCAGCGTATCTTCCAGAATCCGGTACGCATTGGCGCGTTCCGTGCCGTAGGTCATGTAGGCGTTGACATCCTGCATTGACGGGAGAGATTTTCCGCTGATATTCCATTCTGCGGTAGTTGGTGAATAGCGCACCTGCATCAGATGCTTCTTGTTATACGGGGGCTTGAAGGTCTGCTCCATGAACTGCTGGATATAGCTGTAGTCGATCCAAGTCGCGCCGAGCCGCACTTCAATTTCCGACGCATCCAGATCCTTCGGCTGTGCCTGCCTGAGCGCTTCTACATTGGGCAAATAGCCGGGGCTGTCTACTGCGGCTTTTTCTGCTTCTTGCAGCTTTCGACGGACATTGCCGGAAAGGTATTCGTCTGCCGTCTGCCAGTTGCCAAGAACCGGGTCGAGGAAAATGACGCCGTTCAGCTCGTCGATCAGGTCTTCCTGACTTTTTCCGGAAAGCTGTGCCATATACTCCATATCCACGCAGGCTTTTTCCGAAATGGACAGCGCCAGTGCTTCCGAAGCTGTGTCCACCGTGGTCACGACCTCATGTGGCTTGATGGTACGCTTCGTAAAAATATCCGCTTTTCGTTCCAGCTCGCGGTTCTCATTCAGAATTTCCAGCGAACAGAGCAGATAATAGGAACTGTCGTCAGAGAACGCGAGATTGTTGGCGCGGGAGTTGATAAGACCGTACTTGGCCGTGAACGCATCATAAAGCCTGTTTAAGTCCCGCTGCGTCTGCCGGATCGTTTCATCGGAAATGAAACTGTCCATCTGCTGCGCAATGAGCTTCTGCACACAATCCCGCAGACCGATCATGCCCTTAACACGCTCTTTTGCCGTTGCGTTCAGGTCCGGTTTTACCATGACGCTGTTTTCACGGTAATACACCTCACCGTGGACAACAGTGTAGCTGTAGTTTTTTACGTCTGGGTCTGCGGGGATGGAGGTGTCGATCTGTTCGCCCTCGCCCAGCTCTGGCAGCGCCGCTTCCTGATAGGTGCCGCGAATATACTTCACGGCATCATGGAGTTGATCTGCAAGCTCCAGCCCTTCAATGGGTTCTACGGTAAAATCCTGTTTTCCGTACTGTGTGCTTTCAGAAGATTGCCTGCCGAGGATCATTTCCGGATGGTCGATGAAATACTTGTTGATGGCAAAGCCGTCCGCGTTTTCACCGACCTTTGTCCACTCCGGTTCAATCTCAAGGGGCCGGTCGCGCTTTTGCAGGAACAGGATGTCAGATACCACGTCCGTACCGGCGTTGGCTTTGAACGCATTGTTGGGAAGACGAATGGCCCCCAGCAGGTCGGCGCGCTCGGCAATGTACCGTCTGGCGCGGTCGTCTTTGCTGTCCATCGTATACCGAGAGGTCACAAACGCGACGATACCGCCCGGACGCACCTGATCGAGCGCCTTGGCGAAAAAGTAATTGTGAATAGAAAAACCGAGCTTGTTGTAAGCCCGGTCATTTACCTGATATTGTCCGAATGGCACATTGCCGATGGCAAGGTCATAGAAATCGCGTCGATCTGTTGTCTCAAAGCCCGCAATCGTAATGTCGGCTTTGGGATAAAGCTGCTTTGCAATGCGCCCGGTGATGCTGTCCAGCTCGACGCCATAGAGCTTACTGCCCTGCATGGATTCCGGTAAGCAGCCGAAGAAGTTGCCGACGCCCATCGACGGCTCCAAAATATTACCGGTCCGGAATCCCATATTTCCAACCGCTTCATAGAGCGCCTTGATAACGGTGGGGCTGGTGTAGTGCGCGTTCAGCGTGGATGCGCGGGCGGCAGCGTATTCTTCCGGGGTGAGCGTAGCGTAAAGCTCGGCAAACTCGTCTTTCCAGTTATCCTTATTTTCATCAAAGGCATCTGCCAAACCGCCCCAACCGACGTAGCGTGAGAGGACCTGTTGCTGCTCTGCGCTGGCCTGCAAGCCCTCGGCTTCCAGATGCTTCAAAAGACGGATGGCGTTGATATTGGCTTGATACTTAGCCTTTGCGCCGCCGACGCCGAGAGCATCATCGGTGATGTGGAAATTCTGCGCATTGCGGTGGCTTGCCGCCTTGAAGTCAGCATAAGCGGCCTGCTCCGCAGCGGCGACGCTGGGAAAACCTGTCCACTCGCCGTCAATGGGGATGGATACCACAGGCCGGTGTGCAGAAGGTTCGTCGATCTCAGCCTGAGAGATGGCATCATTGACATCAGGCACAAACTCGCCCATTTCCGAAAGCGCCGCTCGGCCTTCATGCTCCAGAATCAGAGCTTCTTCACTCATGGTGGGAGGTTCAGGCTCGACAGGTTCCGCAGAGGGCGGGTCATGCTCCGGTTCCGGGATGTGCAGCGGTTTGATTTCTATGTCGTAGGGCAAGTGCATTTTCTCGGCGGGATAGAACGCGACGGGTTTGGCGATGGGCTGCGGCTGCTCCTGTTCCTGTTCTTCAACAAACGAGCGTATAAACGCAATGTGTTCAGAGCGGAAGATGGGAAAGCCCTGCCTGTTTTGAAAAGTCACATCGCGCAGAGATACTTCATCTGCGCCGAAATTCACGCTGTCAATGACAAACTTCCGTCCGTCAATCTCCAGCTCCATGCCAATGGGGATATACTCCTTGGCATCGGCCTCGTTGATAACATCATAGCCGTCGGTTTCATTTGGCTGCGCAAACACGAAGCTGTGTCCATGCTCCAGCAGCCGCTTTGCGGCGCTTGCCCATTGTCCAAAATCATAGCCGGTCACAGCGGTTTCGCCCATACCGGGAATATCGCGTTGCAGCAGGCGGCGATTCAAAGCGCTGGCGGCGCGTTCTGCATCCGCGCCATAAAAAAGCAGCCGTTCTCCGACACGGACACCGATGAGCTTTTCGGGACGCTCTGCACGAAGCGCCTGATATGCCGAAATATTCGGCGCAAGCTCACGACCCTGATCTGCAATTTGTGTGAGGACAGCAGAAACCGGTTCGGTTCTGTGTTCCGGATCGTGATTGCTCTCGCTGGAGGATGAAACGACGCTGAAATGCGCGACAGTTTCATCTGCGGAATCAACATTATAGAGCTTACCATCAATTTCCACGCGCTGCCCCATAAGGTTTTGAACCGCTTGCGGCGTCTCCGGGGTTGGCTGTTCTGTGTGCTGCGCCGCAATGACGCGCTGCGGCTCCGGTTCAGAAACCTCGAAATATCTGGTGTCGAGGTAGCGTTCAAAGGAATTGCGGTCGATGCTGACAGGTTCCTGTCCGGGTACGTTCGGTAACGTGTGCCAGACGTGATCTTCATCTACACGCGCGATAACGCCGACTGCTGCTATGTGGTCTAACTCTATGGATGAAATGCGATCTCCAATATGATAAGTATAGCCAAGCGGTGTTGTAAACGCCGGAGGGGATAGCTCAATTCCCATATCCCGTTTGATGCCATCCAAGTAAGCAATGGCGTTATTCTGTTCTGCAAAGCGGAGCGTTTGTTCCCCATCTCCGCAGAACCGTTCCAACACCTCATCCCAAATGCCGGTAATTCCACCCTCGCCGGGATGCAGACGAATGGAGTATCGGTCAGGTGAAAATAACCGCAGTCGCTCATTCTCATCGTAAAATTTATTCTCGCGGATGAGCTGTGCCAACCGCCGCTGTACCTGCGCCCATGTGAGCGTCACCGGCTCGGCGTTTCCTACATGGATATACATGGGAGTTTTGCTATCTTCCCAGCCATATTTTGCAGCCAGCCATGCGGCGGTGCTGCGTTCTCGCCCATGCGCCTGCATATATAGTGCGACTTCCTGCTTGCCCTTTAGGTTGTTGTGCCAATCCAGAAGCGCGTTGTCAATGTCCTCCTGTGTGATCTGATAGGGAGAGGGTGCGACCGTCGCTGCCAGCGTGGGATACAGTTCCTCCAAAAGCTCCTGATGCAGCCGGTTATGGAACGCGGGCATATCAAAGTACAGGCGGACAAGCTGGAGATCATCAGATGCCATGACAATACGACGGATAGCGTCCGCGCCCTCCAGATAAGCGTTCTGGCGGTCTGAATTGCGGCAGGCATTGACAAAAGCCGTATCTTTGGAAAGCGCGTTGCCAACGGTCAGCTTGTACCCGTCAAACAGCTCTCGCACGGTAGGCTGTGGTGGCAGCTCGGCGGCGGGGTCGCGGAACACCCGCGTCCCATCCGCGCCGAACTCCGCTTCATAGGCATTGATGGCCTGTTCTGCCTCGTGGTCGATGGACGGAAGCGTATATGCCGTGTGTTCATGGCTGGAATCGCCAATGCGCGAAATTGTTACATCATGCTTTTCCCGCAGCTTTTCAACGTATTTCTCCAAATCCTTTGCAGGGAAGCCGCACATGGTAACACGGCCTACTCCCTCCAAATTGCGGCGCGTCAGCTCAAGGCTGAGATCATCTGCAACTGCCCGCGCATCCTCGCCATACAGCTCGAAGAAGTCCCCAACCTGATACAGCACAATTTCATCGGGGTGCGCCGCCTTTACGTCGTTATAGTCGTTATAAACCGCGTTCCGCATGGCGTCCTGCGCCATTTCCTTGTCATAGGCTGCCTGCTCATCCGGCGTAAGGTAGCGGTTCAACCGAACCAGCTCCGAGATGCGCGAAGCGACCTTGTTCCAATTCATCTGAATGTCTGCACAGCCGTTCTTTTTCAGCACAATGCCTTTGCTGCCGTGATCTTCATAGCTGCCGCTTTCTCTGGATACAGCATGGGTGCGTCCTCCGATGCCGTATTCCTTTTTCAGAAAATCGGCATTCTCCTTGGGAGTGTGCGAAGTCTGGAAAAACGCATAGATGCGGGTCTTTCCACCCTCAAAGCTGCTTCCGTTTGCAAGAGAAGCCGCAATTTCATCTTCGGTGATAAACCGGCCCGTCTTCGGAACAGCCGCCATATCGGAGTGATATTCTTTGCGCGGCAATGACAGATCTTCCAAACGTGTGAGAAGTGCCTGCGGCCGGTGGTAATGGAAGCGCAGCAGCGCACGGTTTTCGCGGTAAGCGTCCATGAATACCTTGTATTCCGACAGGAGCCTATCCCGGAACGCCGGATTCAGCAGATCGTCCGTCAGACGCTCCGTTTCCTCTGGAAAGCTGGTGCTATGGATATTACCCAAGCAGGACAGATACCCCAGCGATTTTGCTTCATCCGAGAAATCGTGATAAAGATTCCAGACATCCACAGCAATACCCAGCCGCTCATAGCGCGGGGCTTCCGTGACCTCAAGATTGGTGGCAAATGCGCCGCCGTCCAGAAGTTCCTCAATACGCTCCGCCGCATCTGCCCAGCCTATCACTTGGGCAGAACGAAGATAGCGAGAGGTATCTCCGGTTGCAATATGGATACCATCGTCCCCGTACCATGCGGAAAACCTGCCGTTATCCGTAATCAGGCCGTTGCCGCCGTGGTAAAGAGCTTTCAGAAATGCCGCGCGATCCTCTAAAGGTTTTTGCTTGGAGAATTCCGCAGCAATTTTCATCCGCGCTGCATCCGCATTACCGCCCGCGCGCAGGATGTGGTCAATATCATCCTGAGAAATGAACATAGAAAAAGCGGAGGGTGTTACACTCTCCGCTTCTGCGATGGATTGAATTTGTTCTGCCTCTGAGGGGAAGAAGGACATCTGCGCCCCAGCAGGGGCATCGAACATGGTTAGCTGAACACCAACTCCGTGAGGATCGTTTCCTCGGCCTGCGCTTTCAGCGTGTTCATCAGCCCTAACCACTTCATCGGGTCGCTGGCTTTCAGCGCTTCCGTCACGCCTGCCGACTTCATCAGCTCCGGCATCATCCGTTCCAGCCGGTTGTTCGCTGCCTCGTCGATCTCCCGCAGATGGGGGTACAGCTTCTCGGACAGCAGCAGGCTGTTCCACAGCACCGGACGATGCTCCTTCAGGTAATCCTTCCGCATCCTGCCGTACTTGCCCAGCGGGGCTTGCGGCTGCTCGGTCAGGCTCAGATCGGGAATCAGATAATCCCCGCTGCGGGTGTAGGTCAGTTCGCTCATGGCTTTCGCTCCTTTCCGCGAGTTTCTCGCGCTCGTAATTCTTGATGG
>OHCX01000748.1_pt1 | contig 10928 bp, 9 predicted proteins | sample 1566841 | NCBI WGS metagenome assembly OHCX01 (sample SAMEA3879513, study PRJEB24766) | human gut metagenome | biome: human-associated habitat; feature: feces | place: USA | collected 1985/1987 | reverse complement strand
CTCTGTTCGTCCTGCTCTCCGCCCTTCTCCCGCCAGACCTGCCAGGCCTGTTCCATGGTAGCTGCCGGGATTCCCTTGCCTTGCAGATCCTGTTCGATCCGCCGCCTGCTGCGGCTGTCCTCGTGATAAGTAATATAATCCACGGCATATCGAAGATCATCGATATAATGAAAGCCCGCCACATAAGCGATAGCCTGCTCTATAATCTCCGCCGGATAAAAGCCCTGCTGTAATTTTGTCCGCAGCTGTGCCGTCGTATATTCTCTTCCCTGCAACAGGTTCATGGCACGAAGCTTCGCCCGCTTGGGAAGTACCTCCTGCATGATAGTCCGATAATCTTCCTCGCTTAATTGCTGTCCTTCCTTTATATGGTAAAGACGCAATTCGCCTTTGTACAATACAAAGGCGAATTCCTGATCAATATATACTTTGCTTCTCGATTTGGAAAGTTCCGTAACCTGTGTTACCAGCATGGGTCTACTCTTCCTTCTCTGCTGCGGCAGTGACATCTGCCTTTAGTCCGTAATGCTCTCTGACCTTCTCGGCAATCTCATCGCAGATGGCGGGATTGTCTTTTAAATACTGCTTGGCATTCTCACGGCCTTGTCCGATCTTGTTGCCCTCGTAGGCATACCAGGCACCGGACTTTGCCACAACGTCACAGCTGGCTGCCAGATCCAGAATATCTCCTACCATGGAAATACCTTCACCGAACATGATATCAAACTCTGCTTCCTTGAATGGAGGTGCAATCTTATTCTTAACGACTTTGACACGGGTACGGTTACCGATCACTTCACCGCCCTGCTTCAGAGCTTCGATCCTTCTGACATCCAGTCGTACAGAAGAATAGAACTTCAGCGCACGTCCGCCAGTAGTGGTCTCAGGATTACCGAACATTACACCTACCTTCTCACGCAGCTGGTTGATAAAGATAACCGTACAGTTGGACTTGCTGATCACAGCGGTCAGCTTGCGCAGCGCCTGGGACATCAGTCGTGCCTGTAACCCCACATGGCTGTCTCCCATATCACCGTCAATCTCGGCCTTGGGTACCAGTGCGGCTACGGAGTCCACTACGATAATGTCAATGGCTCCGGAGCGTACCATGGTCTCCGTGATCTCCAGTGCCTGCTCACCGTTATCCGGCTGGGAAATGTACAGGTTGTCAATATCTACGCCGATGTTCTTCGCATAGACAGGATCCAGAGCATGCTCCGCATCGATGAATCCGGCAATACCGCCTCTTTTCTGTACTTCTGCGATCATATGTAAGGTAACGGTGGTCTTACCACTGGATTCCGGGCCGTACACCTCGATGATGCGGCCGCGCGGCACACCGCCCACGCCCAGCGCCAGATCCAGCCCCAGACTGCCAGTAGAGATGGCATCCACCTGCATGGAGGCGTTGTCGCCCAGCTTCATGACGGCACCCTTGCCGAACTGCTTTTCGATCTGCGCCAGCGCCGTAGCCAGCGCGTCCTTCTTGGCCTCCGGCTCGGTCTTTTGGGTGGCCGGTGCAACGTTGTTGTTCTGATTTTTTGCCATAGCCTGCTGCTCCTTTTATCCTTTGGGCCCGCAGAGGGCGGGCTGTCCTTCGCTTTCCTTCTTAGTATAACACAAAATCAAAATATTACAACAAGAAGTTGTTTGTTTTTTCCAATTTATTTTGGGCGATGGGCGATCACGCAGCGGTCGTTGCCGCCAAAGTCCTGGATGCAGCGGATATCCGTCCAGCCGTTCTCTGCCAGCAGGGCAGTTACGGCTTTCCGCTGCTGCCAGCCGATCTCCAATACCAGCGCCCCGCCGGGGCACAGCGCGTTTTTGTAGTGCTGCGCCAGCGCACGGTAGAACACAAGACCGTCCTCCCCGGCTTCCAGCGCCATGGCAGGCTCCTGTGCCACCTCGGGCTGCAGCTGCTCCATCTCGGCGGCGGTCAGGTAGGGCGGGTTCGAGACGATGAGCTCCAGCTGTCCCTCCGGCAGGGTCTCCCAGTAGGTGAACAGGTCTGCCTGCACCGGCTGCACCGCGTAGGCGGGCTTTCTGCCTGCCCGCAGCGCGTTCAGCGCCGGGTCCCAGTCAAAAGTAGGCGCATCCGCCTGCTCGAGGGCAGAGGGTTCCAGCACATTCTCGGTCTGTCTGCCCTGCCCGGTCAGGGCGCAGCGGGCATTCTTTTCCAGATAGACAAAGGCCTCAGGGCTTTTTTCCACGCAGGTCACCTGCGCGGCGGGGCAAAAGCGCTTGACCCCCAGCCCCAGACAGCCTGTTCCGGCGCAGAGGTCCAGCACCCGGGGCGCTGCGATGCCCGCAAGGGTCTCGGCGGCGGCCTGCGCCACCACCTCGGTGTCTGCCCGGGGGCAGAGCACCCCGGGGCCCACCGCCAACTCAAAGTCTAAAAAGCTCCAGCTGCCGCAGAGGTACTGCAGCGGTTCCCGCGCGGCGCGGCGGGTGCAGAGTACTTCCAGCGCCGCCGCCTGCTCTGCGGTCAGCGGACGGTCGGAAAGGCGCACGTCCCGCCCGGTCGCCAGCCGGAACAGCTCCCGCGCGTCAAAATCCGCGTCCGGGCAGCCTGCGGCGGTCAGCCGCTGCTCCACCTCCCGCACCGCTGCGCGGGGGAGCATTGCTTCGCTTACCATTTGCCCTCCTCCGGGTTTTCAGGCAGCACGGGAGTGATGGCGGCAATGGCCACCTCGATCATGCTGTCGTCCGGCTCAAAGACGGTGAGGTGCTGCACCCAGATGCCCGGCTGCCGGATGATGCGGGTAGCGATGTTATCCGACCGGCCGCACCACTTGAGCAGCTCGTAGCTGATGCCCATGACCAGCGGCAGCAGCAGCAGCTTGCACACCACCCGCAGGCCAATGCTGCCCCACGGCAGCACGCTGTACAGAAACACGCTGACGATGACCACCAGAATGAGGAAGCTGGTGCCGCAGCGGGGATGAAAACGGGTATACTTGCGCACGTTCTCCACGGTCAGCGGGTCGCCCGCTTCGTAGCAGGCAATGGTCTTGTGCTCTGCGCCGTGGTACTCAAACACACGATGAATTTCCTTCATTTTGGAGATGCCCACCATATAGGTCAGGAAGATGGCCACCTTCAGCACGGCTTCCAGCACCACCTTGCCCCAGCGCCCCAGCGGCAGCAGACGGTTCACCCCGCCCACAAGGAAGGTGGGCAGTACGGTAAACAGCAGAATCGCCAGCAGACCGCCCAGCACCGCCGCAACGGTCAGCAGCGCATTCTCGGCCTTCTCGCCCAGATGCTCCCCCACCCATTTTTCAAAGGCGGTCTCCTCCTCGGCGGGGTCGTAGTCGTCCCCCATGCTCACCTGTGCCGAGTACATCATGTAGCGGTAGCCCACGATCATGCTTTCGATCATGGCAATGGCACCGCGCACCAGCGGGATCTTCATCCATACCCCGTGAGCGGGGGTGGGGTCGAGCTTGGTCTCGATGGTGCCGTCCGGCTTGCGCACGGCGCAGCACATCTGTTTGGGGCCGCGCATCATGATGCCCTCCATCAGTGCCTGCCCGCCTACGCTGGTCTTAAAGCGTTCCTTTTTAGGTTGATTCATTGGTTTCTCCCGATATCCGTTCCTGCCGCTTGCGGCAAAGAGCGGTCTTTTTTATATTTTATCCGGGGCATATCCCCGAGCAAAGCTCATTTTAGCACACAAATGTGACAAAATCTGTGTTTTGGGCGTTTCTCACGCCTTATGGTACAGCGGCAGACCCAAGGTGACCACGGTGCCGCGCCCGAGGGTGCTCTTGATATCCAGCGTGCCGTCCAGCGCAGTCATGATGGAATCCACCAGCGCCAGACCGATGCCGCTGCCGCGCACCGAGTTGCTGCCCTTGTAGAACTTGGTCTTTACGTTTTCCAGATCCTCCGGCGGGATGCCGCGCCCCTGATCGATGATCTCCACAAAGGCCTTGTACTCCCCTGCCCATAGCTTGACCGTGATGCGCCCGCCGGGGGCAGAGTATTTGATGGCGTTATCCAGAATATTGATGAACACCTGCCGCAGACGGTCCGGATCGGCGTAGACAGGGATCATCTCCTCCGGCTCGGTGTAGTGGAGCAGCAGCCCCTCCTGCCGGATGCGCGCCTCGCAGAAGAGCACCGCATCGGTCAACTCTGCCACCAAGTCCAGCGGGCGGCACTCCATGCGGATGCGTCCGTTCTGCAGGCGGCTGAAATCCAGCAGCTCCTCCACCATATTGTTCAGCCGCCCGGTCTCGTTGTTGATGATCTCCAGCCCCTTGCGGTAGTTCTCGTCGGTGGGGTCATCCAAGGTCATCAAGGTCTCCACCCAGCCCCGGATGGAGGTAAGCGGGGTGCGCAGCTCGTGGGACACCGAACTGATGAACTCGTTCTTCATCTTCTCGGTCTCTTCCAGTCCCTCGGCCATCTGATTGATGGTGCCGCGCAGCCGGTCCACCTCGTCGTGGGGGTCGCCGGTCAGGGGCAGACGCACATCCAGCTCGCCCCGGGCGATGCCGGCGGCGGTGCGTTCCACCTGCCCCAGCGGCACCACGATGCCCCGCACGAAGTACAGCCCGGACATGATCGTAAACAGCAAGATCGCCACCGCAAGGAACACACTGATAATGATGGCGTTTTTGACCTGCCGCTCCACCAGCACCAGACTGGTGACCAGCCGCAGAGCCGCCACGTCCTCGGCGTCGTAGGGCACCAGCGAGCAGGCCGCCATGACTATCTCGCCAGACTGGGTGCGGTACACCGCCACGCCCAGACCGTCCGGGCCGTTGAGCGCCTGCTCAAAGTCCTTACTGCTGACGATGCCCTCCGCGTCTGTACCGCTGGAGGAGGCGATCACGCCGCCGTAGCTGTCCAGCAGCATGAACTCGTATTTATCCTTATCGGCAAACTGTTCCACCATGCGCCGCAGCGCCAGACTGCGGCTGGCAGCGGCGCTCTGGGCGGTATCGCCGGTATACATTTTCAGCTGACCGGTCACCGAGGAGAACCGCCGGTACATGATCTGCTGCACACTGCCGTAGTAGCTGCGGGTATAGCTGTACAAAAACATTGCCTCGGCCAGCAGCACCACCAGTACGGTGATAAGCAGGTTGCCCCGCAGCCAGCGGCGGGTGATACCGCTTCGCATAACAGTGTCCTCCTTTCGGTGAGTATCGATAATAAAAAGATATTTTTTGTGATTCAGGAAAGTCCGTAGGACTTTTCTGAATCACATTTTTATTCTTCCCACCGGTAGCCATAGCCCCACACGGTCATGATGTGGGTGGGGTGGCTGGGCTCGTCCTCCACCTTCATGCGCAGGCGGCGGATGTTCACATCCACGATCTTCACATCGCCGAAGTAGTTCTCGCCCCAGACCCCTTTCAGGATCTTTTCGCGCACCAGCGCAGTGCCCGGGTTGCGGAAGAACAGCTCCATGATCTGGAACTCCACCTGCGTCAGCTCAATGGGCTGACCGGCCTTCAGCAGCACGCGGCGGTTCTCGTCCAGCACGAACTCGCCGCTGGTCAACGTGCCCAGTGGGGTGTTCCCGTTGCTGTCCTCCTCCTTGGTGCGGATCACCCGGCGGCACAGCGCCTCCACACGCGCCAGCAGCTCGCTGACGCTGAAGGGCTTGGTCATGTAATCGTCTGCGCCGATGGACAAACCGCGGATCTTATCCTGCTCCTGCCCCTTGGCGCTGAGGATGATGATGCCGATCTGCTGGTCGGTGCGGCGGATGGTCTCGCACAGCGAGAACCCGTTCATGCCCGGCAGCATCACGTCCAGAATTGCGGCATCACAGCCGGGCTTCTGTGCCAGCAGCGGCAGAGCGGCTTCGGCGCTTTCGGCCTCCACCACCTCCATCCCCGCATGGCGCAGGTTCAGGGCGATCATATCGCGGATATTGGCTTCATCTTCTACAACAAGCACTCGTACCATGCAGCATCCTCCATTCCTTAATTCAACAGATACAACGCCTTGGAAAGGCGGTAGTTCGTGTCAGATAGCAAAACGTCCGGACCCATTCTGGCCTGCACCTGACGGGACGCCACCACGCCCAGCCGGGTCCAGCCGGTGGAGTTGGCCGAGGTACTTGCCAGCCGTACCGTCAGCACCAGCTGATCCTCGTCCACCGTGCGCAGCTCCACTGCGCCGTCAAATTCCTCGCTGTCGGTCAGCTTCAGGTTGCCCTCCCACTCGGCGGGCAGTTCGATATAGCAGTTGGTCTCCTCGTCCAGCAGGCCAAAGCTTTTTTCCGGTTGGCTGCTGGTGTAGTCCATCCAGACGATAAAGTCCATGCGGCGGCTCTGGCTCAGGTTCAGCAGACCCGCCTCGTCCGGCTGGGTGGGGATCTCCACGATGCCGTCCCCGTCCAGATCCCGGCTGACCAGCGTGGGCACGTTGCGCAAAGAGGCGTTATACAGCCGCTGGCTGCTGATCCGTGTGGCGGGCACCATCTGCTGGCTAGTCTCGTCGTAGCACAGCAGCACCGAGGCCAGATTGTTGCCGGAAATGCCAGTCCAGCCGTCCAGCACCAGATAGTGCCGCCCGTCCGCGCCCGCGCCCGCCGCCACCGAGGCGCAGCCGGAAAATTTATCTGCGGAAAGGCCGTTGACCGCCACCTGCCGGAAGCTGCCCTCGCGGTCTGCGGTCAGAAGTTCGATCTGCACACTGCCGTCCTCCTGCGTGGACATCAGGATCAGATCCTGACTACTGCCGCCGGTGATATTTTCCACCAGATACTGCTCGTACTGCTGCTCCAGAATGGTGGACAGGGTGCCCTTCTGATAGGAGTACACCGCCAGATAGTGGTCATTCTGGGCAGCGGTATAGCCCACCACCAGCTGGCAGCTGTCCGTATCCTGCAATTGGGCAAGACTGACGTTTTCCACCGTTTCGGCAAGGCCCTCCACGCTCTGGCGCACCTGCCAGCTTCCGGTGTCGTCCCGCTGCAAAATGGCTACGCAGACGTTGGCGGTCTGGGCGGTGGTATACAGCACCGCCGCATCCTGCCGACCGTCACCGTCCAAGTCCTGCAGCACAAAGGGGGAAAGCAGCTCGCCCTGAATAGGATATTTCAGCTGGGCACTCTCCCCCAGCCAGTCGTTCAGGGCCGTTTGCAGCGCGCCGTAATCGCCGGAAAGCTTCGGGGCACGCAGCAGTTCCTCTACCTGTGCTTTTTCGTTGGCCGGCAGCACGGTCTGGCAGCTGCACAACACAAAGCACAGCAGCGTGCACAGCACCAGCCGCAGCCTGCGGGTTCTGTTCATACCGGTCAACCTCCTTCCGAGCATAAAATGCTATTTTCAGTATACCACACTTTGCGGACACAAAAAAGGGGGTGCTTACGCGGAAGTCACCCCTTCCGTCTGCTTACTGCGTTCGCAGCCACCTTCCCCAAGGGGACGGCTTTTCGCGGTGGCGGGAAACTTTGCGGCAGCACCGAAAGGCGCCCCCTTGGGGGAGCTGCTGAGCGCAGCGAAGCTGAGGGGGTATCCCATAAAAACCAGTATACCACGATTTTTGCCTGTGGAAAATAGTTTACAGTTATGTTATGATAGGAAACAACGAATATTCCCGAAAATTGACAGCGAGGAAGGTAACGGATCATGCGTGAAAGTGGTATTCTGATGCCGGTATCCAGTCTGCCCGGCCCTTACGGGATCGGCTGCTTTGGCAAGGCGGCATTTCAATTTGTGGATTTCCTGTCTGCGGCAGGGCAAACGATCTGGCAGCTGCTGCCGCTCAGCCCCACCGGCTACGGCGACAGCCCCTACCAGAGCTGCTCTGCCTTTGCGGGCAACCCCTATTTTGTGGACTTGGAAGCACTGGAAAAAGAGGGCCTGCTGACCGCCGCAGACCTCAAGGCGGAAAGCTGGGGCAAAAACCCGCTGGAAGTGGACTACGGCACCTTGTACGTCAGCCGCTTTGCAGTGCTGCGCAAGGCCTACGCCGCATGGCGCAGCCAGTGCGCCGGGCTGCACGGCTGTGCCTACTACTACCCCGACGACTACTACGCCTTCACCCTTGCCAACGAGGACTGGCTGGAGGACTATGCCCTGTACATGGCGCTGAAGGTCGCCAACAAGATGAAGAACTGGGTGGAGTGGGACGCCCCCTACCGCCGCCGCGACAAGGCCGCGCTGGCTGCCTTTGCTGCTGCAAACGAAGAGGAGATCGGCTTCTGGAAGTTCGTGCAGTACAAGTTCAGCGTCCAGTGGCAGGCAGTCAAGACCTACGCCAACGAGAAGGGCGTGCAGATCCTGGGCGATATCCCCATCTACGTCTCTGCGGACTCGGTGGATGCATGGGTGGGCGGCAAGCTGTTTGAGCTGGACGCCGACGGCCGCTTTGCCCGGGTGGCGGGCTGCCCGCCGGACTACTTCTCCGCAGACGGCCAGCTGTGGGGCAACCCCCTGTACGACTGGGCGTACCACAAAAAGACCGGCTACGCATGGTGGATTCAGCGGGTGCGCCACGCACTGGGCATCTACGATCTGCTGCGCATCGACCACTTCCGCGGCTTCGACACCTATTGGGCCATCCCGGCAGACAGCACCACCGCCCGCACCGGCAAGTGGGAGAACGGCCCCGGCATGGAGCTGTTCGATGCACTGGAGGCCGCACTGGGCAAGCTGCCCATCATCGCCGAGGACTTGGGCGAACTGTTCCCCAGCGTGCGTAAGCTGCTGGCCGACAGTACTTTCCCGGGCATGAAGGTGCTGCAGTTTGCCTTCGGCGGCGGGGACAACGAGTATCTGCCCCATAACCACGTCAAAAACGGCGTGGTCTACCCCGGCACTCACGACAACACCACCCTGACCGACTGGTGGGAGAACGGCGCTTCCGAAAAGGAAAAGGCCACCGCTGCGGCTTATCTGCACCTGACCCCCTGCAAGCCCACCGCCAAGGAGGTGGCCGCGGTAAAGACTGCCGCTGCGCGCACCGCGCTGCTGCGGGCGGCGCTGGGCTCGGTGGCGGACAGAGCCATCATTCCCATGTACGACTGGCTGGGGCTGGGTGCCGAGGCGCACCTGAACACCCCGGGCAAGCTGGGCGGCAACTGGGCATGGCGCGCAAAGGCCGGTTTTGACTCCAAAGCCCTTGCCGCACAGATCGAAGCCGAGTGCGCCGTGTACTGCCGCTGCAATGCAGACGTTCAAAACGTGAAAGAATTAGCAATTTGACAGAATTGTAAAAACTGCCGTAAAAATTTGTGCGTTTTGCTGGAAAAGTCTGTATTCCAATGGTATAATAGCCGTAAGTTCCCGGATTTGTGGGAAAATTGGAATTTCGCCCGTCGGAAGCGGCGGCGCGTACTGATGATGGGGAAATTACAGATGGACAGAGAATGGACAGAGCAGGATCTGCGTACCTTTGCCGAGGGCGCACAGGCTGCGTTTGAAACGGTATTGCTGGACGAGCTGCCACAGGACACCGGCTGGCAGGACGAAGGCCTGCAGGTGAGTTATAGCCTGTGCAACGGCCGGGTAAGCTGCGTGCTGCACCGCACGGTGCGGGCAGACGGCAAGCTGTGGCGGATCACCATGTCTGCCCCGCTGGCGGGCAACCTGCTGCCGGAAGAGCGCATGAGCGCCCGCGAACGGGAGCTGTGCCGCGAGGACCTGAACCACGATTTTCTTTCCGGCGTATACAACCGCCGCTACCTTGAGACCGTGATCGCCGCCGAGCTGGACCGCTGGGCAGAGCAGGGGCGCAGGGCCGCTGTGGCGCTGGTGTCGCTGGATCACGGCGCACAGCTGCGGGACACCTACGGTCAGCCGGTGATGGATCAGCTGATCTGCTTTGTGGCAAACCAGTGGAAAAAGTATTTTGACATCCCGGGCAGTCAGATCGTCTGCCGCCTGACCGGCACCACCTTTGTGGTAGGCTGTCTGGACTTGGACGGCGGCCAGCTGGCCGAGCAGATGCGGAACATTTACGCCGAAATGCCCCACGAGTGCATCACCTCCATGGGCATGATGAAGCGGGTGCCCTTTACCCTGAGCGTCGCGGTGGCAGGGCTGGACGAGCTGGACAGCGCCGCCAACTGCTGGCAGCGCCTGTACGCCATCTGTGACGAGCGGCTGCGCGGCATCCAGATCTCCGGCGGCAATAAGATCTGCTGAGAAACAACGTATAAAATCCCCCTTTGGGCACATACTAGGTGCCAAAGGGGGATTTTTTGTATGGAAAACCAGAAAAACGATAACCTCAACCTGCTGGAGGCGGTAGTGCAGAACACCGAGATGGGCAAGAACACCCTGGAGCAGATCTTACCCATGACCAACGATGTGCAGTTCAAGGCCGAACTGCTGCGCCAGCGCAACATCTACCACCAGCTGAATCAGGAAGCGCACAACGCCATAGAAGCCTGCGGCGGCAGCGCACAGGGGCAGAGCACCATGGCAAAGCTGAACACGAAAATGGGCATCGGGCTCAAGACCCTTACGGACAAGTCCACCCGCAATCTGGCCGAGATGCTCACGCAGGGCAGCGGCATGGGGGTGGTGGACTGCGTAAAAAGCTGCAAGGACTACCCCAACGCCGCCCCGGGCGCAAAGCGCCTTGCCCAGCGGCTGATGGAATTTGAAGAGGACAACCGCGTCCGGCTGGAACAGTTTTTGTAAAAAAGAAACCCTCTCAGGCTCACGTTGTTCGCCAGCTCTCCCGAAGGGCGAGCTTTTATCCAGCTGCCGGGTAAGTTTATTCATCATCGGAAAAGATTGTTGTTTTCCGTCCCTGCTCATAAAGCTCCCCCCTCGGGGGAGCTGGCAAAGCCGTCAGGCTTTGACTGAGAGGGTTTAGGCAGCGCAGCAAAAAGATGCATTTACCCGATGGGGTCCCTTCTGGTGAAAATGTGTTTTTAATATACGGTGCCATTGCCCGCTACGGCCCCGCTTCGTGAAAAAGAGCTTCCGGAAAATCCGCAGATTTTC
>OHCX01000740.1_pt1 | contig 11004 bp, 5 predicted proteins | sample 1566841 | NCBI WGS metagenome assembly OHCX01 (sample SAMEA3879513, study PRJEB24766) | human gut metagenome | biome: human-associated habitat; feature: feces | place: USA | collected 1985/1987 | reverse complement strand
GAACCGTCCGCTTTGCATGCGGGAAAAATCCAGCAGTTCCTCAACCATTTCGGACAGCCGTTCGGTTTCGTTCACGATGACATGCACGCCACGCTGTACGGTGTCGGGGTCAGCTTCCATGCACATGGTTTCCGCCCAGCCCTTGATCGCCGTCAGCGGTGTCCGCAGCTCATGGGACACCGAGGAGATGAACTCGTTCTTCATGTTCTCCGTATTGGAGAGTTCGTCCGCCATCTGGTTAATGGACACGCAGAGGTCGCCGATCTCGTCGCTGCTGTTCTCCTGAATGCGGACAGAGAAATCTCCCTTGGCGTATTTCTTGGTCGTGGCGTTGATCTGCTTAATGGGGCGGACAATGGAGCGTATGAAATACAGTCCGGTCACCAGCAGCAGCAGCAGAACACCGGCACACAGGGCACTGACACCCCACACATAGGAATTCACCGTACTCTGGATCTGTTCCAGAGAAGCCACCACCCGAATGGCGTTGTATTCCGTGTTCATATCGGAAATATCCACGGAAACCGCCATAATGGTTTCACCGCCCTGCTTGCCGACCCAGTAGCCGTCGCCGCCGTCCATGACGGCTTCATAATCCGGCATGGCGGCACCCTCCGCCGGTGTGAAGCCGGAGGAGGTCAGTGCCACCCGTCCGCGGGAATTGATCGCCATGAGTTCCATTTTGTCCTTGTCGGAAAAGTTTTCGATGGTACTCCGCATTTCCGAGGAAAAGTTGATGTCCGCGTCCTGTGCATAGCGGCTCAGGACACCGGTCACGGAACTGATCTTCGTGTTCAGATACTGCTGAGAAGCACTATAATAATAATTCTGCATGATGTAGATAAACGCGAAATCCAGCACTGTCAGCACCAGTGCAATGATTCCCAGATTGTTGATGACCCAGCGGCGGGTGATCGAACTTCCGGCACGTTTTTTCGGGCTGCGTCTGCGTTTATTTGTCATTCCACTTATATCCATAACCCCAGATCGTCGTAATATAGGTTGGGTTCGTGGCATTGTCCTCGATCTTCAGCCGCAGGCGCCGGATATTCACGTCCACGATCTTGAGCTCGCCGAAATAGTCGTGGCCCCAGACCAAGTCCAGGATCTCCTCGCGGGAGAGCGCCTTGCCGGGGTTCTCCATAAACATCTTCATGATGGCGTACTCTACCTGGGTGAGCTTGATGCGCTGGCCGTTCTTCTCCAGAGTGCGGTTGCGGGTGTTCAGCAGGAAGGGCGGCTGGTCATCACCCTGCACATCAAAGTGGGGTATGGCCTGAACATCGCTTCCATCACGCAAAGCATTACCCACCGCGTTAAAGATGAAGTTGAACATGCAACCGGCCTGAAAGTGGCCCGCATTGATGTGTTTGTTGATGATATCATTGACGAATAAAGCGGCGGGGGCCCCGGTTGGCATTTGCCCCGGCGGCTTGTTTCCCCAAAAATTACAATGAGGTGCAACTGTTAGAATGATTACTGGTAAGACACTGCGCGACGCCATCATTTCCGGCGCCAACAACATCAACAACCAGCGTTCCCGCGTGGACGAGCTGAACGTTTTCCCCGTGCCGGATGGCGACACCGGCACCAACATGGGCATGACCGTGGGCGCTGCCGTGCGTGAGCTGGAGGCTCTGGACGACAGCTGCACCGTAGGCGAAGCTGCCAAAACTGCCGCTTCTGCCATGCTGCGCGGTGCGCGCGGCAACTCCGGCGTTATCACCAGCCTGCTGTTCCGCGGCTTCTCCAAGGCTTTGGAGGGCAAAAAAGAGGCTGACGTTGCTGATATCGTGGCTGCCCTGCAGAAGGGCGTTGAGGGCGCTTACAAGGCCGTGATGAAGCCCACCGAGGGCACCATTCTGACCGTTGCCCGCGTTGCTTCTGAGGAAGCCGCTGCCAGTGATGCCGCCGATGTGCCCGCCCTGTGGGACGTGGTGCTGACTGCCGGCCAGAAGGCACTGGACGATACCCCCAACCTGCTGCCCGTGCTGAAGAAAGCCGGTGTTGTGGACGCAGGCGGTCAGGGCATTATGGTCATCTTTGAGGGCATGGGCAAGGTGTTCCACGGCGAGGGCATTATTGCTGGTGGTGAGGCTGCCCCCAACAAGGCAAAGCTGTCCACTGAAAATGCCGGTAAGGGCGTGTTTACTGACGACCTGATGAAGGTGGAGGACATTACCAACGGCTACTGCACCCAGTTCCTCATCAATAAGTACGAGGGTGCCAGCGCCGCCAAGATGCGCGCCTTTGCAGAGTCCAACGGCGACAGCGTGGTCTGCATTGAGGATGACGATGTCATCAACCTGCACGTTCACACCGCCGACCCCGGCAAGATCCTGAGCGAGGCCATCAAGTACGGCTACCTGACCAACTTCAAGATCGAGAATATGCACGAGCAGTTCCTTGCCCGCCAGAAGCAGGGCAAGAGCCTTGAAAAGCAGGCTTCTGCCGAGAAGGCTCCCTCTCAGGCCAGTGAGTTCATCTATGCTGCCGTGGACCCCAGCCGTGACTACGGCTTTGTGGCCGTTGCCGCCGGTGAGGGTCTGAAGGCTGTGTTCACCGATCTGGCAGCAGACGCTGTGGTGTCCGGCGGCCAGACCATGAACCCCTCCACCGAGGACATTCTGGCAGCCATCCAGAGTGTGCCCGCCAAGACCGTGTTCGTGCTGCCCAACAACAAGAACATCATCATGGCTGCCGAGCAGGCACAGAAGCTGGCGGACCGTCAGGTGGTGGTGCTGCCCACCCGCACCGTGCCCATGGGCATTACCGCGCTGCTGAACTTTGATCCCTCTGTGAACGCCGAGACCAACACCATCAACATGATGGCTGCTGCCGACAAGGTGTCCACCGGTCTGATCACCTACGCCGCCCGCGACAGCGAGTACGACGGCAAGCGCATCCGCAAGGGCGAGATCATGGCACTGGAGAACGGCAAGATCGTTTCCACCTCCACCGATATCACCAAGGCCACCTACCGTCTGGCACGCAATATGTGCAAGAAGGATTCCAGCTTTGTCACCATCATCTCTGGCTGTGACGTGAGCGACGAGGACGCCGAAAAGGTTACCGAGATCGTAAAGGCAAAGTGCCCCAACCATGTGGAAGTAAGCCACATCCGCGGCGGCCAGCCCGTTTACTACTATATGATCAGCGTGGAGTAAGTACTTCCCTGCTCTGATCTGTATCACTGCAAACAAAAATCTCCGCATTGGGTACTACACCCAGCGCGGAGATTTTTTCTTTATGAATATTTCAGAAAAAGCTTACCTGACTGCTCTCGGGCAGGTCGCCCAGTGCGCCCACCTGACGCAGACGGTCCAGAATGCTGCTGCCCACACCGGAGGCCTGCTGCAGCTCCTCCACCGAGATATATTCCTCTCCGTGGATAGTCACCCGCTCCAGTGCATCGGCGGCGGCACCGCCCAATCCCTTCAGGGCGCTGAAGGGCAGACGCACCTTGTCGTCCTCCACCACATACTTGGAACCAAGGCTCTTGCCCAGTTCGATGGGCAAAAACTCGTACCCGCGGCTCAGCATCTCGTTGACCAGCTGCAAGCTGACCAGCACGTCCTCATCCTTGGCGTTCTTTTCCTCCTTCAGACGGCGTTTGACCGCCTCCATGTGGGCGCGTGCCACAGCAGCACCGCCGATGGCGGCTTCGTAGTCGATATCATCGCCGCGCACGGTAAAGTACACCGCATAGAAGGCCTGCGGCTTGTAGATCTTGTACCACATCAGGCGGATAGCGCTCATCAGGTAGGCCACAGCATGGGCCTTGGGGAACATATACTTGATTTTGCGGCAGCTCTCGATGTACCAGTCCGGTACCTCATGCTCCCGCATGGCTTCCTCCCAGCCCGGCTGGAAGCCGCCCTTAGCCACCTTGCCCTTACGCACGGCCTCCATGATATCAAAGGCCATCTTGGGCTCCAGCCCCTTGCGCAGCAGGTACAACATGATACTGTCACGGCAGCCGATGACCTCTGCAATGGTGCAGGTGCCGCTGCGGATCAGCTCGTCCGCGTTGCCGGTCCACACGTCGGTGCCGTGGGACAGGCCCGAGATCTGGATCAGCTCGGAGAAATTCTTGGGACGGGCCTCCACCAGCATTCCGCGCACGAAGTTGGTGCCCATTTCCGGGATGCCGAAGGTGCCGGTCTGGCTGTCAATCTGCTCCGGGGTCACACCAAGCGCCTCCGGGCTGGTCAGCAGGCTGTACACCTTGGGGTCGTTCATGGGGATGCTGTCTACCGGAATGCCGGTGTATTCCTCAAAATACTTGTAGAAGGTGGGCATATCGTGGCCCAGCTCGTCCAGCTTGAGCAGGGTGTCGTGGAGGTACTTGAACTCGAAGTGGGTGGTCAGCAGGCCGCCTGCCACGTCATCTGCCGGGTGCTGGATGGGACAGAAATCGTAGATCTCGTAGGTGTCCGGCACGACCACCATGCCGCCGGGGTGCTGGCCGGTGGTGCGCTTGACGCCGGTGCAGCCCAGCGTCAGGCGGTTTTCCTCGGCGTGGTTCACGGTGCGCTGCCGCTCGTCCAGATATTTTTTAACGTAGCCGTAGGCCGTTTTATCCTGAATACCGGACACCGTACCGGCCTTGAACACGTTGGCCTTGCCGAACAGCTCCTCGGTATAGCGGTGCACGTTGGACTGGTACTCGCCGGAGAAGTTCAGGTCAATATCCGGTTCCTTATCACCGTAGAAGCCGAGGAAGGTCTCGAAGGGGATGTCGTGGCCGTCCACCAGCATCCGGGTGCCGCAGTTGGGGCAGTTTTTATCCGGCAGGTCAAAGCCGTCGTCCACGCTGCCGTCGGTGATGAACTCGCTGTGCTTGCACTTGGGGCAGCGGTAGTGGGGCGGCAGGCTGTTTACCTCCGAGATACCGGAGAAGTGCGCCACGGCGGAGGAGCCGACAGAGCCACGGCTGCCCACCTGATAGCCGCCCGCATTGGAGTAGGCCACCAGCTTGACCGCAATGACGTACAGAACCGCGTAGCCGTGGCCGCAGATGGAGTCCAGTTCCTTTTGCAGCCGCTTTTCCACGATCTCGGGCAAGGGGTCACCGTAATCCCGCTTGGCGTGCTCCCACGTGGCATCGCGCAGCTGCTGCTCTGCGCCCTCGATGCTGGGCGGGTAGGTGCCCCGGGGGATGGCGCGCACATTGTTGTCGATCATGGCGGCGATCTTGCGGGGGTTCTTTACTACCACCTCGTAGGCCTTTTCCTTGGGCAGATAGTAGAACTGCGCCAGCATATCCTGCGTGGTGCGGAAGAACAGCGGCGGCTGATTGTCAGCATCCTTAAAGCCGTTGCCCGCCTGTAATACAGCGCGATAGATCGCATCCTCCGGCTCGGTAAAGTGCACGTCGCCGGTGGCAATGACCGGTTTGTGCAGATCATCACCCAGCTTGATAACGGTGCGGTTGAACTCCTTGATCCGTTCCTCGCTGTCCACCTTGCCGTCCCGCACCATATAGGCGTTGTTGCCCAGCGGCTGGATCTCAAGAATATCGTAGTAGGCGGCGATTTTTTTCAGTTCCTCGTAGCTGGTGCCGTCCACGATGGCGCGGTACAGCTCGCCTGCCTCACAGGCACTGGTGAGCAGCAGGCCGTCCCGGTACTTGTTCAGCAGACTGCGGGGCACGCGGGGCTTTTTGAAGAAGTAGTTGACGTGTGCCTCGCTGACGATTTTGTACAGGTTCTTCAGACCCATCTGGTTTTTGACCAGAATGATCAGGTGGTAGTATTTCTTTTTCAGCACCTCACGGTTGCCGCCAAGACCGGTGTTGATTTCGCTGACCTTCGTCACCTCTTTTTCCGCTAAGTCGTTCAGCATCACGCAGAAGATGCGTCCCAGTGCAGCGGAGTCCTCGCAGGCGCGGTGCGCCTCGTAGGCGGGCAGTTCCAGATGCTTATTGATGGTGCCCTGCTTATAATTGTGCAGGCCCGGGTACATAGTCTGCGCCATGGTCAGGGTGTCAATATAGGTAGGCTCCAGCTTGATGCCGCTGCGCTTGGCAGCTGCCCGCAGAAAGCGCATATCAAAGGCGTGGACGTTGTGTCCCACCAGAATGCGGTCGCCCGCAAAGGCAAGAAAAGCTTCCAGCGCTTCCTTTTCGCTGGGGGCATCGGCTACCATCTCGTTGGTGATGCCGGTCAGCTCGGTGATCTTGGGGGTGATGGGCTTGCCGGGCTTGACGAAGGTATCGAACTCCTCCACCACCTCGCCGTTGCGGATGATGACCGCGCCGATCTCGGTAAGGTACTCTACCCCGGGGTCAAGGCCGGTGGTCTCGGTGTCAAACACGCAGAACTCGCCGTCCAGCGGCTGATCCTTTACGCCGTAAACGCAGGGCACCATGTCGTCCACAAAATAGGCCTCGCAGCCGTAGATGAGCTTGAAATCCGGGTCTTTTTTGTGGATGTCATCGGCTGCCAGCATGGCTTCCGGATAGCCCTGACACACGCCGTGGTCGGTGATGGCAATGGCCGGGTGCCCCATGCGGTGGGCCAGCTTGACGATGCCGCCGGGGTCGCAGAAGCCGTCCATGCTGGAAAGCTTGGTGTGCAGATGCAGCTCCACCCGCTTTTCCGGGGCAGTATCCTCCCGCTTTTTGCGCTCCACGATCAGCACATCGTAGGGGTACACGATGTAGTCGTGCTCGTATTTATCGTAGGAGCAGTCGCCCCGCACAATGACCGTGCTGCCCTTGCCAATGCCCTCCCACTTGGAGCAGTCCTCCCCTTCCTGTGCACGGACTTTCAGGTTGATCGAGCCGGTATAGTCGGTGATAGACACGGTGTAGATCTTGCGGTAGTTGCCCTTGACCTCGGTAAAGAACACATCGCCCCAGATCATGCACTTGCCGCCCTCGCCGCCCAGATCCTTGAGGGGCGTAAGGTTTTTGGGGGTGAACATTTTGCCGTGGAAGATGGTAACCGGCTTGTCGGTAAGGTTGAGCCCCTCCACCTTGATAGACGGTGCGGTGTTCTTTTTCTCGAATTTGACCACCGGCGGTGCGATCTTGCGCTCCAGCTTTTCTTCCATCTGCTGCTGCTCGGCCGCAGTCACTGCACTTTGCAGCGTCACCTTGGGGGTAACGCCGGTATGCTCGGCAATGCGCTTTGCAAGCAGTTCCTCAAAGCCCATCTCCTGCAAAAACTTTGTACCGTGGCACACCCCCACCGTGATGTTCTGCCCGGTGATGGTAATGCTGCTCCTGTCCAGAAAGCCGTTGATGGGCACACCGTCCCGCTTCATGTCCTCCAGCAGGATGCGCAGAGCGTGCTCATCCAGCATGGCATAGCCGAACAGGTTTTTGATCTTCAGTTCAAAGCCTTCATAGTCCGGCTGCAGGGAAGCCAGCAACCGGGCGCAGAGGTTCTGATCCAGCGGGGCGGCACTGCGCAGGGTAAACTCGACCTGCCGGTCCTGCCGCAGCATCCGGGCGTGCTCCACGATCACCTGCCCGAAGCAGGCCGCAAAATCCGGGTCCGCCATAAACTGCGGCCACAGCTGGGAAACAAGTGGTTTCACAAATGGTACTCCTTTTTGGTGGGTTCTTTACAGCACAAACTGCCGCACCCGTTTTTTGCAGGTGTGGCAGCTGTGAAAAAAGCCAAATTACAGTTTATAGATCTCATCCATGAACTGATCCAGAATGTTATCGCCGGTCAGCTTTTTGATGGGCTGGCCGTGGATGAACAGCACGGCCTCGCCCTTGCCGCCTGCAATGCCGATATCGGCTTCGCGGGCTTCGCCGGGGCCGTTGACAACGCAGCCCATCACGGCTACCTTGATGGACTTTTTATAGCCCTGCAGCCGCTTTTCCACTTCGTTGGCGATCTCGGTACAAGGGTACTGGGTGCGTCCGCAGGTTGGACAGGTGATGACCTCCGGCCCGGTGACGGGAAAGCCCACGGCGCGCAGGATGTTGAAGCCTGCCTCTACCTCTTTTTCCGGCTCGGCAGCCAGCGACACGCGGATGGTATCGCCGATGCCCTCCAGCAGCATCCCGCCGATGCCCATGCCGCTTTTCAGCAGACCCATCTGATAGGTACCGGCCTCGGTGACGCCCACATGGAGCGGGTAGTCGGTGACGGCGCTGAGCTGGCGGTAGGCTTCCATCATGCGGGGCACGTTGGAGTTTTTGATGGAGATAACGATGTTGTTAAAATCGAACTTTTCCAGCAGCCGCACATGGTACAAAGCGCTTTCCACCATAGCTTCCGGGGTGGGTGCGCCGTAGCGGGCCAGAATGTGCTTTTCCAGACTGCCGCCGTTGACGCCGATGCGGATGGGGATATTCTTCTGCTGGCAGGCATCCACCACTGCCTTTACCCGGTCATCATCGCCGATATTGCCCGGGTTGATGCGGATCTTATCTACGCCTACGTCCGCGCAGGCCAGCGCAGCCTTATAGTCAAAGTGGATATCTGCCACGATGGGGATGTTCACTGCGTTTTTGACGGCCTCGATGCACTTTGCATCTGCCGGACTGGGGCAGGTGACCCGCAAAATCTGACAGCCAGCAGCCTCACACCGCTTGGCCTGCGCCACATTGCCCTCGATGTCCTCCACCGGCACATTGAGCATGGTCTGCACCGCAATAGGGTTGCTGCCGCCAATGGTCACATTGCCGATCTTCACTTCACGTTTTTTCTGCCGCATAAGGGTTCCCCTTTCTTATACTGTCCCGGTAATAAGCCGGAGAATATCGTTGTAGGTTGCAAAGATCATCAGCCCGAACAGCAGCCCGAAGGTTGCAAGGGTGAGCACGCTTTGCAGCTTTTCCGGCACAGCATGGCCGGTGACGCCTTCAATGACCAAAAATACCACCTTGCCGCCATCCAGCGCCGGGAAAGGCAGTAGGTTGAGGATACCAAGGTTGACGGTAATCAGCGCCAGCAGCTCCAGCAAGTCCTGCCAGCCATAGCTGGCGGCCTGCCCGATGGCCGACACGATGCCCACCGGGCCGGAGAGGTTGTTGATGCTCTCCCGCCCGCGCAGCAGGTCAATAAGAGAGGTGAACACGATGCGGCCGTAATACAGCACGCTGTTGCTCGCCTCCCGCAGCACGTTACCAAGGGTCTTTTCCAGCCCGTAGACGGAAAAACCGATGCTCATGTGGGTCTCACCCTGTTCGTCCTGCCATGTGTCGAACTGCACCCCCGGCAGCTGCACCTTTTGGCCGTCCCGCAGGACGGTAAAATCTGCGCTGTAAGACCGGGTGCGCACCAGCTCGTACAGGATATCATTGGCCACAAAGCAGCGGCGGCCGTTCACCGCCAGAACCTTGTCCCCCGCCTGCAGGCCGGTCTGTCCGCAGAGGGCACCGTCCTGAATGGCGTAGATGGTCTTGCTGGTGATAGGCTCATTCTGGGCGGCGATCAAAACCACCAGCACCACAAAGCCCAGCACGAAATTCATGACAGCACCGGCTACCATGACCAGTGCCCGCTGCCATACCGGTGCCTCGTTCAGAGGGATGCCGGTTAGCTGCACAGGTGCTTCCGTCTCCGGGGCGGGCTGCTCCTGCACAGTATGGACAGCTTCTGCCTGCTGGCTTTCGGGGCTTTCCTCCCCTTCCAGCGCTACAAAGCCACCCACAGGCAGGGCACGTAGGCTGTACTGGGTGCCCTTATGGTTCTTTTTCCAGAGCACCGGCCCCATGCCGATGGAAAACTCATTGACCTGAATGCCGCAGAGCTTTGCCACAGTAAAATGCCCGAACTCGTGGATGGCGATCACCGCACTGAACACGAGCAGCGCGGCAAGAATGGTGATAATAAATGACATTCGTTCTCCCACAGCGTCCCAGAGCCATTACAAAAACAGCGCCAGGGCGTATATTGCTGATAAAGCGTTACAGGTGTGCCCGCACGAATGCACGCGCCATGCGGTCGCATTCGTACACGTCTGCCAGCGTATAGTCGCCGCCAAAGCTGTCGCTATCCACAACAGCCTCCACCAAGCGGCCGATATCCAAAAAGCCGATCTTGTCCTCAAGGAACAGCTTAACGGCTTCCTCGTTGGCACCGTTGGCGGCGCAGGGGCCAAGACCGCCCTTGCGAATGGCCTTTTTGCAGGCGGCAAGGCAACGGAAGGTCTCTTCGTCGGCCACATCGAAGGTGAGCAGCTTCAGGGTGGTAAAGTCCAACTCCGGCACTACGCCCGGCACACGCTTGGGGTAGGTCAAGGCGTACTGGATGGGGATACGCATATCCGGCACACCCAGCTGCGCGATGATCGAATTATCGCTGAACTGCACCGCAGAGTGGACGATACTCTGGCGCTGCACCACGATCTGGATTTTTTCCGGGGGCAGACCGAAGAGCCATACAGCCTCGATCAGTTCCAGACCCTTGTTCATCAGGGTGGCGGAGTCGATGGTGATCTTTGCGCCCATATTCCAGTTTGGGTGCTTGAGGGCGTCTGCACGGGTCTTGCCGCGCAGCTGCTCGGTGGTCATGCCGAAAAAGGGGCCGCCGGAGGCCGTGAGCAGAATTTTGGTCAGGCTCTTGGCGCTCTCCTTATCCTGCAGGCACTGGAAGATGGCGGAATGCTCGCTGTCCACCGGCAGCAGCTTGACGCCGTATTTCTTTACTGCGTCCGTTACCAGGTGGCCGCCGGTCACAAGGCTTTCCTTGTTGGCGAGGGCCAGGTCGTGGCCGCTCTCGATGGCGGCAAGGCTTGCGCCGAGGCCCGCGATGCCCACCACGCTGTTCAGCACCACGTCCGGGCCGTCCATCGCGGCGAGGGTCTTCAGGCCCTCGGGGCCGGTCAGGAGCCTGGGTGCATCGGCGCGGCCGGCCAGCGCAGCCGAAAGCTTTTCGGCACCGGCCTCACTGGTCATACAGACGTATTTCGGGTGGAATTCTTCTATCTGCTGCAAAATTTTATCCGTCTGGCTGTGAGCCGACAGGCCGAACACCTCATACCCTTGAGCGCGGATGACATCCAGACTCTGGGTGCCGATGGAGCCGGTAGAAC
>OHCX01000735.1_pt1 | contig 11036 bp, 7 predicted proteins | sample 1566841 | NCBI WGS metagenome assembly OHCX01 (sample SAMEA3879513, study PRJEB24766) | human gut metagenome | biome: human-associated habitat; feature: feces | place: USA | collected 1985/1987 | reverse complement strand
CGCTATCTGCATCGAGGAGCTGTCCAAGCAGTGCGCCTCCACCGGCGATATCGTAGCCACCCACAACGGCCTGTGCTGCGACCCCATCCTGACCCACGGCACCGAGGAGCAGAAGGCCAAGTATCTGCCCATGCTGTCCACCGGTCACAAGGTCGGCGCCTTCGCTCTGACTGAGCCCAACGCCGGCTCCGACGCCTCCAAGGGTCAGACCGAGGCTAAGCTGGTGGGCGACCACTACGTAATGAATGGCTCCAAGATCTTCATCACCAACGGCTATGTGGCCGATGTGTTCGTGGTCTTTGCCATGACCGATAAGTCCAAGGGCACCAAGGGCATCTCCGCCTTCATCGTGGAGTCCTCCTTCCCCGGCTTCTCCGTCGGCAAGCACGAGGAGAAGATGGGCCTGCACGGCTCTCCCACGGCTGAGATCGTGTTCACCGACATGATCGTCCCCAAGGAGAACATGCTGGGCCGCGAGGGCAAGGGCTTCAAGATTGCCATGTCCACGCTGGACGGCGGGCGCATCGGCATCGCCGCCCAGTCTCTGGGCATCGCCGAGGGCGCGCTTCAGGAGGCCGTCAGCTACACCAAGGGCCGCGTCCAGTTCGGCAAGCCCATCAGCAAGTTCCAGAACACCCAGTTCACCTTCGCTGACATGGAGCTGGGCTGCGAGGCCGGTCGTCTGCTGACCTACCAGGCCGCCATGAAGAAGGGTGCCGGTGAGCGCTACACCAAGGAGGCCGCCATGGCCAAGCTGTTCTGCTCTGAGCACGCTATGAAGACCACCACCAAGGCGCTGCAGATGTTCGGCGGCTACGGCTACACCAAGGATTATCCCATGGAGCGCATGATGCGCGACGCCAAGATCACCGAGATCTATGAGGGTACTTCTGAGGTCCAGCGTATGGTCATTTCCAGCCACCTGGGCGTGAAATAAGGATAGGAGGTAAAGGTTAAAATGAAAATCATTGTTTCTATTAAGCAGGTACCCGATACCTCCGGCAAGGTGGCTGTCAATCCCGACGGTACTCTGAACCGTGCTTCCATGCAGACCATCACCAACCCCGATGATATGAACGCCGTTGAGGCCGCTCTCAAGCTCAAGGATGAGCTGGGCTGCAAGGTCACCGTCGTCACCATGGGTCCCCCGCCGGCAGAAGGCATGCTGCGTGAGCTGCTGGCCCGCGGCGCTGATAAGGCTGTTCTGGTCTCCGGCCGTGAGTTCGGCGGTTCCGATACCTTTGCAACCAGCCAGATCCTGGCTGCTGCTGTCAACAAGATCGGCGTTGGCCCCGAGGACGTTGTGTTCTGCGGCCGTCAGGCAATCGATGGCGATACCGCACAGGTCGGCCCCCAGATCGCTGAAAAGCTGCATCTGCCGCAGGTCACCTACGTTGCCGACATCCAGAAGGACGGCAACACCCTGACCGTGAAGCGTATGCTGGAGGACGGCTACATGATGGTCAAGGTGCAGACTCCCTGCCTGCTGACCTGCATCAAGGAGCTGAACGACCCCCGCTACATGAGCGTGAACGGCATCTTTACCTGCTACGATAAGCCCATGGAAGTGTTCGACTACAACGCACTGAAGGACGATCCGCTGATCGAGGTGGACACCATTGGCCTGAAGGGTTCTCCGACGAACGTCTTTAAGTCCTTCACTCCTCCGCAGAAGGGCGCAGGCACCATGCTGCAGGGCGACGATGTTGCTGCCCAGCTGGCTGGCATCCTGGCCAAGAAGCACCTGATCTGATGAAAGGAGCATAGGATTACAATGGCTGATTTTAACGAATACAAAGGCGTATGGGTCTTTTGCGAGCAGCGCCAGGGCGCACTGATGTCCACTGACTTCGAGCTGGTTAGCGAGGCCCGTAAGCTGGCCGACGAGCTGGGCTGCGAGGTCACCGGCCTGCTGCTGGGCGACAACGTGGAAGGCATTGCCAAGGAGCTGGGCGGCTATGGTGCCGATAAGGTCATGGTCTGCGACAGCCCCCTGCTGAAGGATTACACTACCGACGCATACGCTAAGGTCGTGTGCGATATGGTCAACGAGTACAAGCCTGAGGTGCTGCTGATCGGCGCTACCAACATTGGCCGCGACCTCGGCCCCCGCTGCGCAGCCCGTCTGCACACCGGCCTGACCGCCGACGCTACCCATCTGGATATCGACACTGCAAAGTACATCGACTTCCTGAAGGAGAGCTCCACCATCGACCTGTCCAAGCAGAAGTTCGATATGGAAGACCGCAACCTGAAGATGACCCGTCCCGCATTCGGCGGCCATCTGATGGCTACCATCATCTGCCCCCGCTTCCGTCCCCAGATGTCCACCGTGCGTCCCGGCGTTATGAAGAAGGCTCCCTTCGATCAGGCCAAGGCTGATGCCTGCCAGATCGTCAAGCCCGCCTTCAGCCTGACCGCTGAGGACATCAAGACCGAAGTGCTGAGCGTGGAGAAGGCCGCTGAGAAGCTGGTCGACCTGATCGGTGCAGATGTCATTGTCTCCGTTGGTCGTGGTATCAGCAAGGATGTCAACAAGGGCATCGAGCTGGCCGAGCAGCTGGCAGCCGCTCTGGGCGGCGGTGTCGTGGGCGCTTCCCGTGCCGTCACCGATGCAGGCTGGATGACCGCTGACCATCAGGTCGGTCAGACTGGCAAGACCGTGCACCCCAAGATCTATGTGGCTCTGGGTATCTCTGGTGCTATCCAGCACACCGCCGGTATGCAGGATTCTGAGTGCATCATCGCTGTCAACAAGAACGAGGGTGCTCCCATCTTCGGCGTTGCTGACTACGGCATCGTGGGCGATCTGTTCAAGGTCGTGCCTGAGCTGATCAAGCAGATCGAGGCAGCAAAGGCTGCTCTGTGATCGCCTGTTCCTGAGCATTGTTCAATAGCATAGCCTGAATTGTGAGAGGCCGTTGCACATTTTTGTGCAGCGGCCTCTTTTTTGTGTTTTTTATAAAGGAGCTGTTGTGCCAGCCACTGCACAGCAGCTCCGATTTGCTCCACAGGAAAGGAACGCAGAAGGGAACACAGCGAAGCGCCACAAAAACGTACACAGAAACCACGATATGCAAAGCGGTGCATATAAATACAGCGATATACAAAACGAAACGCACCGAAGTGTCCCAAAAAGTGTGCGGAAGCTGTTGCACTTGGCTTGTTTTGGCGAGAAGCGCAACACAACTGTAACGTTTTCGGACTCTTTGTTACGCTTGAGTTGCGATAAAAAGGCGAGAATTTTTTAAAAAATCTGTATTTTTTCTGCAAATCAAGATCTAAACCTCTTGACGTCTGTATGGTTTTGTGATACTCTTGTTACACAAGAGTTGCGGATGTGATACGACAGAGTTGCAAACGAGTTGCAATATCCAAGATCACACTGCATAAGGCAACAGACCGGAGGCAATCTTATGAAGCGTGCAATGAGTACCGTGAAGAATATCGCAGCAGCTGCAATGACGCTGGCTGTGTTTTTTGGCTTTGCAGGCTTCAAGCCCGTCACCGCAAACGCTGCACAGGCTGCCATGTCTGCCACCGCTTCTGTGGAAGAAGAGAACTCCTACTTTGAGGAGGACGCTTACCAGCGCAGCTTCCTGACCCTGATCAATAACGAGCGTGCACAGGCTGGTCTGGCTCCTGTTGCTCTGGGCGACAGCAACCACAACGCCGCTGCAATGGAGCGTGCCGAAGAGCTGGCAGTTTCTTACTCCTACGTTCGTCCCAACGGTCAGCGCGATTTCACCGTTCTGGCAGAGAACGGCATCAGCGATGTCTCCATCGGCGAGAACTACATGGCCGGCTGCTCCACCCCCGATTCCGCAATGGATCAGTGGATGGCTACCGACTTCACCCGTGAGCGTATCCTGAACGCCGATGCTACCACCGTGAGCGTTGGCTACTATGAGGGCGGTGTTTACAATAACTATTGGGTGCTGATCTTCTCTTACCCCGAAAATTCTCACACCGAGGATTACCGTCAGGAAGTTCTGAATCTGGTCAATGCCCAGCGCGCAAAGTACGGTCTGACTGCTCTGGAAATGGGCGATGACGCGCTGACCGCCGCTGCACAGACCCGCGCCGAGGAGATCTCCGTTGTGAACTCCCACGTCCGTCCCGATGGTTCCAAGTGCTTCACCGTCCTGAAGGACTACGGCGTCACCGATACCCCCACCGGCGAGAATGCCGCATGGGGCAGCGTCTCTCCTGAAGAGGTCGTCAACGCATGGATGAACTCCGAAGGCCATCGTGCCAATATCCTGAACCCTGAGGCTCGCAAGATGAGTGTTGGTTACTACTACAACAGCAACAGCACTTGGGGCCATCAGTGGATCCAGATCTTTACCAAGTGATTAACTGCTTTCTTCTTATAAAAAGACTGGCGGGGCCGCAAGGCTTCGTCAGTCTTTTTATTTGCGCCCGTTTGTGTTATACTTATTCTGAGTTATTATCAGGAGGATCTAACGTGGAGGATTACCGCACCGTCCGGGGCACGGCCACCGGCGAATATGAAGAGAAAAAAAGCCGCTTTATCGCACAGCTTTCCTTTGCTGACAGTGAGGAAGCCGCTGTGGCCTTTCTGGAACAGGTACGGGCAGCCAACCGCACCGCACGGCACAATGTTTACGCCTACCGCCTGCGGACGGGCAACCGCGAGCGCTATTCCGATGACGGCGAGCCGGCCAAGACCGCCGGTACGCCCGCGCTGGAAGTGCTGCAGCACAGCGGCCTGACAGACCTGATCGTGGTGGTCACCCGTTACTTTGGCGGGGTGCTGCTGGGCACCGGCGGCTTGGTGCGCGCTTACACTACCGCCACTGCCCGTGCGCTGGAAAACGCCGAGGTGGTCACGGTGCGCAGTGTGGTGGAGCTGCGCATGACGGTGGACTATTCTCTTTACGAGCGGGCATCCCTGCTCATCGACGCCGCCGGGGCAAAGCAGGCACCGCCGGAGTTTACAGACCGGGTCACCCTGCGCTGGCAGATGCCAGAGCATACCGAAGCCCCGCTGCTGGAGCAGCTGCGGGAATTGACCCGGGGCAGCGCTCAGGTAACGGTGTCTGACCCATTCTACGCACCATTTTAAAAAACAAAGTCTTTTTTGCAAACCGACACGGAACTTCCCCCTTCGACACGGCCGATGTGCTACAATTGCCGTAGCGCAGCAATTGGGATCGGCTGTGCGCAGAGGGGAGGGGAGAAGCCCGAAAAACAAAAGGAGGATCTGTATGGATGTGCGCCGGAGAACCGAGGAGATCGAGCACCTTACCTTTGCGCCTTGGGCGACCTTCAGCGATGCAAGCCGCGGCAGAGTCGTGCCGGAGCCGCAGGATCCGCTGCGCCCGGTGTTTCAGCGGGACCGCGACCGGGTGCTGCACTGCAAGGCCTTCCGGCGTCTCAAGCAGAAAACGCAGGTGTTCCTCTCGCCGGAAGGCGATCTGTACCGCACCCGGTTGACCCATACGCTGGAAGTTTCGCAGATCGCCCGCACCATTGCCCGGGGTCTGCGCCTGAACGAGGATCTGACCGAGGCCATCAGCCTTGCGCATGATCTGGGGCACACTCCCTTTGGCCACGCAGGCGAAAAGGCACTGAACGACCTTTGCCCGGACGGCTTCCACCACTATATGCAAAGCCTGCGTGTGGTGGATCGGCTGGAAAAGGATGGCGAGGGTCTCAACCTGACATGGGAGGTGCGCAACGGCATCGTTACCCACACCAAGGGCACATGGGCGGCTACCCCGGAAGGGCGCATCGTGCGTCTTGCGGATCAGATCGCCTTTGTCAACCACGATATCGAGGACGCCGTGCGCGCCGGTGTGCTGGACGCTGCCACCCTGCCCAAGGACTGCACGGCAGTGCTGGGGCAGACTAAGTCCGCCCGCATCACCACTATGATCAACAGCATCCTCACCCACAGCGAGGGGGATGTCCGCATGGGCACCGAGGAATACGAGGCTTTTCTCGCTTTGCGGGATTTCATGTACGCCACCGTGTATGTGGACAAAAACGCCAAGCGCGAGGAGCAGAAGGTGGACAAGCTTATCGCGGAACTGTACGAGTACTACCTGACCCATGTGGATCAGATGTCCAACTTTTATGTGCAGCTGGCCTATCAGGAGGGACGGGAACGCGCCGTCACCGACTATATCAGCGGTATGAGCGACGAGTTTGCCATCCGCACTTTTGAAGAACTGTTCGTGCCCCAGAAATGGCACGTCCTTTAAAACTGGAGAGGTCGTTTAAAACAACATGATCCCACATGAATACATCGAGGAACTTACCCGCCGCACCGACATCGTGGAACTGGTGGGCAGCTATGTGCAGCTCAAGCGCAAGGGACGGCTGTACGGCGGTCTGTGCCCCTTTCACAGCGAAAAAACGCCGTCCTTCTATGTGTACCCTGACACCCAAAGCTTTTACTGCTTCGGCTGTCAGGCAGCCGGAGATGCCATCAGCTTTGTCAAAAAGATCAACAATATCAGCAGCGGCGAGGCCATCAAGATGCTGGCTTCCCGCGCCGGTATGCCGGAGCCACAGGAGGACGACAAGACCGGACGTCTGCGCAGCCGGGTGCTTTCCATGAATAAGGAGGCCGCCCGCTTCTTCCACGCCTGCCTGAACTCTACCGTGGAGGAGGCACGGCAGGCGCGCGCTTACTGGCGGCGGCGCGGGCTGGACGATAAGACCATCGTCCGGTTCGGGCTGGGCTATGCCCCCAACGATGGGCAGGCACTGTACCAGTACCTGCGGGATAAGGGCTACAACCAGCAGGAACTGGACGCCAGCGGCTTGTTCAAACGCAGCCAGTCCGGGCGCATCTACTGTCTGTTCTGGAAGCGTGTCATGACCCCTATCTTTGACCTGCGCGGCAACATCATTGCCTTTGGCGGGCGCGTGATGGACGACTCCAAGCCCAAATACGTCAACAGCCCGGAAACGCTGGTCTATCACAAATCCGAGACGGTGTTTGCCATGCAGATCGCCAAGCGCAGCGCCTCCCGGCGGTTCGTGCTGTGCGAGGGCTACATGGATGTCATCAGTATGCAGCAGGCGGGCATTGATACCGCCGTCTGCGCCTGCGGCACCGCCCTGACCCCCGGACAGGTGCGCATCATCAGCGAATATGCTGATGAGGTCATTCTGAGCTATGACTCGGACGAGGCTGGCCAGAAGGCGACCCTGCGCTCACTGGAACTGTTCCGCAACAGCCCGGTAAAGGTGGGTGTTTTGCAGATTCCCGGCGCAAAGGATCCGGACGAATACATCAAAAAATACGGCCCGGAGCGTTTTCAGGCACTTCTGGATGGGGTGGGCAATGCGCTGGACTTCCGGCTCAAGCGCCTGCGAGACCAGTATGATCTCTCGCAGGATGCGCAGCGGCTGCAATATGTAAAGGAAGCCGTGGAGATGCTGGCCGAGCGCTCCAACCCCACTGAGCAGGAGGTGTACGCCGGGCGGCTGGCAGAGGAGACCAACATCTCCAAAACTGCCATTTTGGCGCAGCTGGGTACCGCAGCAAAGCGGGCGGGCGGCAAGTACCGCCGGGAGAAAAACCGCGAGCTGCTGCGCTCCGGCGAGATGGATCAGATCAAGGTCCCGTACAGCGCAGGCGGCAGTCAGGCGCTGGGCATCGCCAGCGCCCAGCAGCGGCTGCTGGCAGCCATCCTGCGGGAGCCCCGCTATCTGGAATTGGCCAAACAGCAGCTGACGGTGGAGCAATTCATCCAGCCGCAGCAGAAGGAACTATACGAAGCGATGCTCAATTGCAGCCGGGAGGGCGTGGAACTCAGCCTGACTGCACTGCGGGCATTTGTAAGCGAAGAAGCATTGAATGAACTGAGCCGGCTTGCGGCACAATACAGCGATGTGAACTGCACTCCGGACGATATCCGTCTGTATCTGGACAGGATCGCCCGGGGAATGCCGGTTGCTAGCAAAGCTGCTGCAATGTCCGGCGATGAGATCACACAGTATCTTCAGTCGATGCGCGAAAAAAAGCAGGGGACGCTGCCCGAACAAGACTGATCCCTGTTTTCCCTCCGGCTGGAGCTGGAGAGAAAAGGAGCAGGAATCATGCAGAAATTGTCGCAAACGGAAGAACTTGCCCGCAGCCTTGCCGCAAAGGCTCACCGTCACACCCTGACCACAGAGCAGATCAGCCGTGCCATGGAAGAAGCGGATTTTGATATTGCACAGCTGGACGAGCTTTACGCGGCGCTGGAGCAGCGGGGCGTTCATCTGGCAGAGGAGGAGCCTGCCGAGCTGCCTGTGCTGGATGATGCCCAGATCGGCAGGCTGGAGAATGAGCTTTCCTCGGAGGGTGTGGCACTGGATGACCCGGTCAAGACCTATTTAAAGGAGATCGGCCGGGTACCGCTGCTGACCGCCGGGCAGGAGATGGCGCTGGCAAAGGCCGCCCGGGCAGGGGATGCAGAGGCGCGCCGCGCCTTGAGCGAAGCGAACCTGCGGCTGGTGGTGTCGGTAGCCAAGCGCTACGCCGGGCGTGGACTGCCTTTTCTGGATCTCATTCAGGAGGGCAACCTCGGCCTGATGAAGGCTGCTGAAAAGTTTGAGCCGGAGCGGGGCTTCAAGTTCTCCACCTACGCAACCTGGTGGATCCGTCAGTCCATCACTCGCGCCATTGCGGATCAGGGGCGCACCATCCGCATCCCGGTGCATCTGGTAGAGAGCATCAACCGGGTCAAGAAAACGGCAGGCGATCTGCTGCACAAAAATGGGCGGGAGCCCACCGTGGAGGAGATCGCCGCCGCACTGGATATGGAGCCGGACAAGGTGCGGGAACTGTTGCAACTGTCGCAGGAACCCATCAGTCTGGAAACGCCGGTAGGGGAGGAAGAGGACGCCCATCTGGAGGACTTTATTCAGGACGAGGACGCCGGTGTCCCGGTGGATGAAGCTGGGCGCCAGCTGCTGCGGCGGGAGCTGCTGCACGTCCTTAAAAGCCTGACGCCCCGGGAGGAGAGGGTCATCACCCTGCGCTTTGGTCTGGAGGATGGCCGTGCCCGCACCCTGGAAGAACTGGGCAAGGAGTTCAACGTGACCCGGGAGCGGGTGCGTCAGATCGAAGCAAAGGCGCTGCGCAAGCTGCGCCACCCCAGCCGCGCAAAGCTGCTGCGGGATTATCTGGACGAGTGAGCATTCTGTATAATAGGACAAGGCCGCTGCACGGTGTTCCGTGCGGCGGCCTCTTCTTTTGCGGCGGGGAAGTGGAAAAGTAATACCTCCGGGCGCAAGAGCAAAGATAGACAAATTGCACAAGGGTGTTATGAACAGGAACGTGCAAAATAAAAAAATCAAGTACTTGGAAAGTAAACGGCTACACGCTGCCGGGCGTTCGAAAACAAACCGAAAATTAAATTTATTTCGGCAAAAAACTGAAAAATGGCTTGACAACAGGGGTTTTGGGGTGTATACTGCATTAGTATCACATAATGGACTAGTGCGTCAAAAAGGGAGCTGTGATGGCTGCCGCTTGAGGGGTCACCCCGAAAAGTTTGTGCAAAATGCCGGAAGGTTCCACAGGACGCGGGTCGAATTATGTGTGTCTGCTCAAATTTGACCCGCGTATACGACATCCCGTAGAATATAAAAGTAAGGAGTGGTTGATTTTATGATGAAAGTCAAGCCCGTAAAGCTCGGCAAAACCGAGCGCATGAGCTTCTCCCACATCGACGAAGTCATCAGTATGCCGAACCTGATCGAGGTCCAGAAGAACTCTTATCAGTGGTTCCTGGACGAGGGCCTGAAAGAGGTCTTCCACGATATCGGCACCATTGAGGACTACACCGGCAATCTGGCACTGAGCTTTGTGGACTTCCGCCTCGACAAGGAGCCGAAGTACAGCATCAAGGAGTGCAAGGAGCGCGACGTGACCTATGCAGCACCCCTGCGCGTCACCGCCCGTCTGCTGAACAAGGAGACCGGCGAGGTGAAGGATCAGGAGATCTTCATGGGTGACTTCCCCCTGATGACCGACGCCGGCACCTTTGTCATCAACGGTGCAGAGCGCGCCATCGTCAGCCAGCTGGTCCGTTCTCCCGGCGTATTCTACGGCCATGATCACGATAAGGTGGGCAACGACCTGTACAGCGCCACCATGAACCCCAACCGCGGTGCATGGCTGGAGTACGAGACCGATGCCGCCAACGTGTTCTATGTCCGTATCGATAAGAACCGCAAGCTGCCCGTCACCGTGCTGTGCCGTGCACTGGGCCTGTCCTCTAACGAGGATATCCTGAACTACTTCGGCGAGGACGAGCGCATTCTGGCCACGCTGGAAAAGGATACCACCAAGAACCGCGAGGAGGGCCTGCTGGAGGTCTACCGCAAGCTGCGCCCCGGCGAGCCCCCCACGGTGGAGTCCGCTACCAGCCAGATCGATATGCTGTTCTTCGATCCGCGCCGGTACGACCTGTCCCGCTTCGGCCGCTATAAGATGAATAAGAAGCTGTCTCTGGCACGCCGCATCATGGATCATGTGGCCGCAGAGAACGTGGTGGATCCCTTCACCGGCGAGATCCTTGTCGAGGCCGACAAGAAGATCGACCGCAAGCTGGCTGAGCAGATCGATGCTGCCGGCGTGAATCTGGTCGTGCTGAAGATCGATGATCCCATGAAGGATCAGCCCCACAAGGTCAAGGTCATCACCAACGGCTGCGTGGACGCACAGGCCATCATCGACAGCTACTACCCCGCATTCAAGGGTGTGGATGTCAAGGAGTGCGGCATCAACGAGCGCTGCTCCTTCGACGAGATCAAGAAGATCCTCGATACCACTTCTGATGTGGAAGAGCAGAAGGAGATGCTGCGCCGCAACCACGACCAGCTGATCGGCCGCACCGTTACCGTGGCCGACATTCTGGCTTCCATCAACTACCTGAACGGCCTGGGCCACGGCATCGGCACCACCGATGACATCGACCATCTGGGCAACCGCCGCATCCGCAGCGTCGGTGAGCTGCTGCAGAACCAGTTCCGCATCGGCTTCTCCCGCATGGAGCGCGTCATCC
>OHCX01000734.1_pt1 | contig 11040 bp, 6 predicted proteins | sample 1566841 | NCBI WGS metagenome assembly OHCX01 (sample SAMEA3879513, study PRJEB24766) | human gut metagenome | biome: human-associated habitat; feature: feces | place: USA | collected 1985/1987 | reverse complement strand
TTGTTGATGAACAGCGGGATGAGCTTCTCCGGGAATTGGTAGGGCCCGTAGTTGTTCGAACAGTTGGTCACCAGCGTCGGCATCCCGTACGTGTCGTGGTAGGCTCGCACGAAGTGGTCGGACGAGGCTTTCGAGGCCGAGTAGGGGCTGTGCGGCGCGTACTTCGTCTCTTCGGTGAAGAACTCCTCGCCGAAGGGCCCGCCGCCGCTCTCCCCGCCCGCAGCATCTCCCTCGGGACGTGTCAGCTCCAGCGCCCCGTACACCTCGTCGGTGGAGATGTGGTAGAACAATTTGCCCTCCCACTCTCCGTCCCAGTATTCCCGTGCCGCCTCGAGCAGCGAGAGCGTACCCATGACGTTCGTACGCGCGAAGGTGAACGGATCCCTGATCGAGCGGTCGACATGGCTTTCGGCCGCAAGGTGGATGACCCCGTCGATGTCATACTGCCCGAACAGCGCCCGCAGCATATCCAGGTCGCAGATGTCACCCTTCTCGAACACGTAGTTCGGGGAATCCTCGATGTCCCGCAGGTTGGCAAGGTTCCCCGCATAGGTCAGTTTGTCCAGGTTCACGATCCGGTAATCCGGGTATTTCGTCACGAACAGGCGTACTACGTGCGAGCCGATAAAGCCCGCTCCGCCCGTAATCAGGATAGTGCGTTTCATGGGTTATTTTCTGTGAGTCGTTTCATGCAGTAGATCAAAGCCTCCCTCCAGTGCGGGATGTCCATCCGGAAGGTCTCCTTGAAGCGGGTCTTGTCCAGCACCGAGTAGGCCGGGCGGGTGGCCTTCGTGGGGTATTCCGATGTGTGGCAGGGGATGATGCGGCATATGTCATGTCCCGCGGCCGCGGCGATCTCCACCGCGAAGTCGTACCACGAGCACACGCCCTCGTCGGTGAAGTGGTACACGCCCTCGTTGCCCGCGTAGCGTTCCGACTCGATGATCGAGAAGATCGCAAGCGCCAAGTCCCCGGCGTAGGTCGGAGTGCCGATCTGGTCGAAGACCACCTGCAGCGTATCCCGCTCCGAAGTCAGACGCAGCATCGTCTTCAGGAAGTTGTGTCCGTACTCCGAATAGAGCCACGCCGTGCGGAAGATCAGATACCGGCACCCCGACTCCGCGACGGCCCGCTCCCCGGCGAGTTTCGTGCGCCCGTAGACGCCCAGCGGTGCGGTCGGGGCGTCTTCCGTGTAGGGCAGGTGTGCCGTGCCGTCGAAGACGTAGTCCGTCGAGACGTGGAACAGCGTCGCGCCCGTCGCCTTGGCCGCCGCCGCGAGGTTGCCCGCAGCCTTGTGGTTCAGCAGGTCCGCACGCGGTTCGTCCTCCTCGGCCCGCTCCACGTCGGTGTAGGCCGCGCAGTTCACGATCACTTCGGCGCGGGTCTGCGCCACGGCCTGCCGGACGGCCCCGGCGTCGGTGACGTTGAGTTCCGCCACGTCGGTAAAGGTGTAGTTGTTGGGCGACACGGCGCTCAGCCGCTGCATTTCACGGCCCAGCTGGCCGTTGGCGCCCGTTACGAGTATGTTCATGGTCTGTCGTATTCGAAAAGTTCCGGTGCGTCGGCCAGCTGCGGGTGCCGGCGGTCTTTCTCCGAGAGGAGTATTTCGCCGGCCGGAAGCCGCCAGTCGATCGCGAGCGCGGGGTCGTCCCACGCAATGCCGCCCTCGCTGCCGGGGGCGTAGTAGTTGTCGCATTTGTATTGGAAGACGGCCTCGTCGCTCAATACGGAAAAACCGTGTGCGAATCCGCGCGGTACGAAGAGCTGGCGGTGATTCTCGGCGGTCAGCTCGACTGCGACGTGTTTGCCGAACGTGGGCGATCCGCGCCGTATATCGACGGCGACGTCCAGAACCCGACCCTGAACGACCCGCACCAGTTTGGATTGGGCTGCGGCCCCCTTTTGGAAATGGAGTCCGCGCAGTACGCCCCGGCGGGATTTGGATTCGTTGTCCTGCACGAAGTGTACGGGCCGGACGGCCTGGTCGAACTGTTGCTGGGAGTAGCTTTCGAAGAAATAGCCGCGGTCGTCGCCGAACACCTGCGGCTCGATGATAACCACGTCCTTGATTGCGGTGGCAATGACTTTCATTATTTCTGTTCGCGTTTTAATTCGTCGATTACTTTGAGCAGATATTGTCCGTATTGGTTTTTAATCATCGGCTGTGCCAGCGCTCGCATCTTCTCCTCCGAGATCCAGCCCATGCGGTAGGCGATGCCTTCCAGACAAGCGATCTTCAGCCCCTGACGCTTTTCGATCACCTCGACGAAAATCGAGGCCTGGGCCAGCGAGTCGTGCGTGCCCGTATCGAGCCATGCGAAGCCGCGTCCGAGGGTTTGGACTTTCAGTTGGCTGTCTTGCAGAAAGACTTGATTTACAGTCGTGATTTCCAGTTCGCCTCGGGCCGAAGGTTTGATCTTTTTAGCCACATCGACCACTTTGTTGGGATAGAAGTAGAGTCCCACTACAGCATAGTTGGATTTGGGATTGGCCGGCTTTTCCTCGATCGAAAGGCAGTTGCCGTTTCCGTCGAATTCCGCCACGCCGTAACGCTCCGGATCATCGACCCAGTAGCCGAATACGGTGGCCTTGTTCTCCTCTTCGGCCGTTCGGACCGCTTCCCGGAGCATCGTCGAGAAGCCCGAGCCGTGGAAGATGTTGTCGCCCAGCACCAGGCAGGCGGAATCGCTGCCGATGAACTTCTCGCCGATCAGGAACGCCTGGGCCAGTCCGTCGGGCGAAGGCTGTTCGGCGTATTCGAACCGAACGCCGTAATCCGATCCGTCGCCCAGCAGACGCCGGAAAGCCGGAAGGTCGGCCGGCGTGGAGATGATGAGAATATCGCGTATTCCGGCCAGCATCAGGACGGAGATGGGGTAGTAAACCATCGGCTTGTCGTAGATCGGCAGCAGTTGTTTGCTGACTCCTTTGGTGATCGGGTATAAACGGGTGCCGGAGCCTCCGGCCAGAACGATTCCTTTCATGGTTGGTTATCGGGGATAGTGGTGATTTCTGTTTTATGCGGGCTGCACTTTGTCGAACTGTTCGAATTCGGAGTTTTTCGATTTGAATTCCGGAACGATCTTTTTCATCAGGCAAACCGTGTCCGGGACGTTTACCATCCTGGCGAATTGTTCGAGCTGTTCGGTCGCAGCGCAGGCTTCGGCGTAGTCGTATTCGCGCACTTTGGCGATACGGATCCGGTCGTGTGTCGTGGGGATCGTATTTTCGGTGTTCGAGAGTACCTCCTCATACAGTTTTTCACCCGGACGCAATCCCGTGTATTCGATCTTGATCTCTTCGCCGGGTTCGTATCCGGCCAGTTCGATCATGCGTTTGGCCAGGTCGGCGATTTTCACCGATTTACCCATATCGAAAACGCAGATCTGATTGCCTGTGGAGATCGTTGCGGCCTCCATGACCAACTGGCAGGCCTCGGGAATGGTCATGAAGAAACGGGTGATGTCCGGATGGGTGACCGTTACCGGTCCGCCCTTGGCGATCTGCTCGCGGAAACGCGGAATTACCGAGCCGTTCGAGCCGAGGACGTTTCCGAAACGGGTGGTTACGAACTTCGTGGCCCCCTCGATCGTACCCTGTTCGATGGCCAGCCCGAGCGACTGTACGTAAATTTCGGCCAGGCGTTTGGTACAGCCCATGATATTGGTGGGATTCACGGCTTTGTCGGTCGAGATCATCACCATCTTTTCGACGTTGTATTCCAGGCATTTCAGAGCGACGTTGCGTGTGCCGATGACATTGACCAGCACCGCTTCGCAGGGATTTTCCTCCATCAGGGGGACGTGTTTGTAAGCGGCGGCGTGGAATACGACCTGGGGATGGAACGTGCGGAAGGCGAAATCCAGGCGGTTGGGCAGCCGGATGTCGCCGATCACGGGGACGAATTCCAGCTTCGGGAAGCGCTCTTCGAGTTCGAGCCGCAGGTTGTGCATCGGGGTTTCTGCATTGTCGAACAGGATCAATTTCTCGATTCCGAACGATGCCAGTTGGCGGCACAGTTCCGAGCCGATCGAACCGGCGGCTCCGGTGACCATGACGGTTTTTTCCCGGAAATTGGCGATGATTTCGTCCAGTGAGATCTTGATTTCGGGGCGGCCCAGCAGGTCTTCGATCTTGATTTCGCGGATAGACTGCCGCATGATCTTGCCGTCGATGACTTCGTCGATAGGCGGTGCGATCAGGATTTTCAGATTGCTTTCGACGCAGTAGCGGATCAGGCGCTCCTGCTCGGCCTGTGCCTCTTCGTTGGTGGGGAACAGCACGGCATCGATGTCGTATCGTTGCCGGAGGTATCGAATGCTGTATTCATTTTCGAAATAATAGACCGGACACTCCGCGATGGTGTGGTTTTTCATTCTCCGGCCGAAAGTCAGGAACCCTACGACCTTGTAATGCGGAGAACTTTGCAAGCGGGTGACCAGCGATACCGATTTTTCGCTTAATCCGTAAACCAACACCAACTGGTGCTGTTTGCGGGATTTCAGGTTGTTTTTGACCAGGTCGTACACGATAATCATCGCTACCCGGATCAGGATCAGGCCGCAAAGGGTCAGCAGCAGATCGAACAGCAGCAGAGCCAGCATATGCATACCGAACAGCGGTGTAGGCGGGTAGAGCAGAATGGTCAGTCCCAACAGGAGTTCCTTGCCGATGACCGCCACGACGAATTTTGCGATTTCCCGCAACGTGGAGTGGCGGATGACCGACCGATAGGTCTTGAGCAGGAAAAAGGTGATGAACGAATATACGACCGCGCAGCCAATCCATAACAGGGCGAATTTCGAAATGTTGGAGAGGGGAGGAAGCAGCAATCTCACCAACACCAGTGCGCATAGCGAAGCTACCCCCGATACGACCAGGTCGATGGCAAGGATCAATCTGGAGTTCAGATAGCGTTCCAAGTGCAATTTTTCTATCAGACGGTACATGGTTCGTTAGAATAAATATTTTGCAAAGGACTGATTGTTCGTCAGCTCTTGTCGTGTATGTTGTAATCTGTCGATTTTCGAAGCGGGCCGTATTCGGAACGGAACAGGGCGTCGGGTTTAAGACCCGCAGGACCGCTGTCCCGTTTTCCGACAATTACCGTGCAACTTTCATTGTTCGAGGCGCGAAGGTCAGTTTTCGGGCATTTTTTCCAGGAAACGTCCCGGGATGTAGGTCGTCGCTACGGCGATGATGCCTTCCAGAGCGACGACCAGGCGGCGGTTGCCCCGGATCCGCTTGATGTACCCCTCGGCTCCCTTGAACGGGCCGCCCGTGACCCGGACCTTGTCGCCGGAACGGTAGTCGATCGCTTCGTCGCTGAAATATTCCAGGTCGGAAGTGTCGGCGGAAGTGATCTGCATGAACAGCTCCATTTCCCGGTCCGGAATGACTGCCGGTTTTTTCGTTTCCCGGTCGAAGTAGGCCATGAACGGACAACTCGCTTTCATCCGGTCCTGCAATTCGAGCAGATAGTGTTCGCTTTGGCGGATGAACATCAGGGACGAAACGGCCGGTTTGCGTTTCCGTATCTTTTTGTCCCCGGCGACGGTGTCTTCGTGGAGCAGGGGAATATAACTCCGCACTCCTTCCTGCGAGAGCTGTTTTTCGAGTTCGAATACCCGGTTATAAAATACTTTCAGTGCATACCAGCACTCTTCGCCGTTTTTGTCTGACATAATTTGGAGGCGGTGTTAGGTCCCGCCGAATGTCCCGAAATCGTAATTGCATCGCTCCGGGGGCGCCCTTCGTCTGTCGATCTTGTTTGCAGGTCCGATTCCTTTTCTCCTGCGGCCGTAGGCAGGTGCGCCGGTTTTGCCGAATCCGACCGTAAAACTCTTTTGCAGATCTTTCGAGGTCGGAAGAGGATTCAGTGGCGTATCGATTCGCTGCCCTGTGTCTGTTTTCTCGGAGGAGCGGTGTGCTAAAAGTATGTACCGTATTTGTGAAAAGGGCATACTCCACAATCCCCCGCGGTTTTTGTGTGATTTCCACCGCGCAGCAACTAAAGGTTGGCCGCAGAACGAATCGTGTGCGATTCTGTTTTCGGCACCCGGGATCTCTGTTTCTGACCCAGAAACGACACCGAACCTCTGGAAACAGAAGCCTGTCTTGCCTGGCAGGTCATTTCCGATTACAAAAGTAGAGTTTATTCGCGTAATAACCAAACAAAAAAGCGCAATTTCCCCCCCCCGGAAAAAAGTCTATATTTCAAGCTTTTACGACTGAAAAACGCATTTGTTGTGTCTTAATATGCAATCCAATGGGTTTTTTGTTCTATTGGCTTCTGTCTCCGCTATTTCGCCTGACAAGCCTGGTTTTGGAACGGTCTGTGTAATTATCCGATCTGGTTTGTTGAGGTTATCCCTCTGTTTTTCGGTTGAATAGCCTGCGTTTGTATTGGAAACCCTATTTCCCGATTTTATCGGAAGGTAGCGAAAGTATCTTCGAATAGAGGATCCGGGCGCAGGCAATCCGCTATGGCCGGGAGATGAATGACAACGATCGGATTTGATTTTTTTTCCGTTGGCGTGCGTGGGCTTTTTGCACCGGTTGAGAAGATAACTTTACGTCGTTGTTCGAATAAAAAAATAGGGTCGGAGTAAACTCAATCCTGTTTTATCGTTTTCCCGGTCCATCCGGGTATCTTTTGTTCTGCGGAGAGAAGGGGATTGACTTCGTGTTACCACGTGCCGCTCGTCCTTCCCATAATGGAAGAGTCCCTGCAAAGTCGATGAATAAACGGAATCCGCTCTTTACACGGATACTTTTTCACTTTTCCGGAGTGCGGGAACTCGCTTGCAGACGCTCTGGAAAAATAAAAAGGTTACGCATCTGTCGTAACCTTTTTTATTTGTAAAATCTTAATTTGCGGAGAGTGGGGGATTCGAACCCCCGGTACAGTAATCCCGTACGTCAGTTTAGCAAACTGGTGGTTTCAGCCACTCACCCAACTCTCCAAACCCTCTTTTTTCTCAAAGAGTGGTGCAAATATAGGACAATTTTGCGGACTTCCAAAATAAAACAACCCAAAAATCATGCAGGTTCCCGCTTTCGACTATCTACGGCCGGGTATTCCACGCCGACGAAGTCTGATAAAGGCTGATCGCCCGGTCGAGCAGCTCCTGCGAGGGGATGCCCTCCTCCAGCACGAGGTTGTAGCGGTCTTCCTCCGTGGGTGAAATCCGGTACTGTTCCGCCCGGTTGACGGGTGAAAGTACGGTGAATACGTCGCCTTCGAGATAACCCAGGTCCTGATAGGTGGCGACGAAGGCCCGTTCCCGGAAATCGTCGGACAATGCGTCCTGACCGAAGAAATGGGAGTCGTAATCCATCCCCAGCAGCGAGAAGAGCGTAGGCATCAGGTCTATTTGAGAGATCACCTTATCTACTTGTTGAGGTGTGATGAGTCCCGGAGCGAAGATCAGGGCGGGAATGTGGTATTTCTCCAGCGGGATTTCGGTTTTGCCGGCACTCGAGGCGCAATGGTCGGCCGTAATGACGAAAACCGTGTTATCGAACCAGGGTTGGCGGCTGGCCTCTTCGAAGAAGCGTCCCAATGCGTAGTCGGTGTACATGACGCCTCCCGAACGCAGTTTCGCATCGTTCGGAATCGGAATCCGGCCTGCCGGGTAGGTGTAGGGCCGGTGGTTGCTGACCGTCATGACGTGGGCGAAGAAGGGCGCTGCGGTCGTATCGGCCCGCTCGCCGAGCGAGCGGATCACTTTGTCGTAGGCGTCTTCGTCGCAAACGCCCCAGATGTTGGCGAAGGTGATCTCTTCGGGTTTGTAGCTTTTTTGGTCGATGATTCGGTAGCCGTTGCCGCCGAAGAAGGTTTCCATGTTGTCGAAGTAGCTGTTGCCTCCGTAGAAGTAGTAGGCATCGTAACCCTTCTCCCGGAGTACGGCCGCCGTGGAGTGCATGTTGTCGTTGCGGGGACGTTTGATGATGCTCTGTCCGGGGCAGGGCGGCAGCGAGAGGGTAACGGCTTCGAGTCCCCGCACCGTGCGGTTACCTGTGGCGAAACACTGTTCGAAAGCGATCCCCATTTTGTAGAGAGAGTCCAGGTGGGGCGTGATCGCGTCCGGATAGCCGAAATGCTGCATGAACGAGGCGCTCATGCTCTCGATGGTGATCAGCACGATGTTGCGGCGCAGCGTATCCGGGTTGCCGGGAATGTGGCGCAGGTTGTCGCCGGTACTCCCGTAGATCGCGTGTACGTTGGCTTCGGCCTCTTTCTGCGGTAGGGTCAGGTAGAACTGCGGATAGCTGAGTTCGTTCTTCATAAATGCGTCGTAGAACTTGTAGGCTCCGGTGGCTTGCAGCTCGTTGGCATAGGTGTTGGCGCTTTGCTGGAATCGGGTGTTGAACTGCAGGAGCAGGCAGCAGCCCAGGGTGAGCAGCAGGTAGGCGGGCGATACGGCCGCTTTCCATTGCCAGGTGCCGAACTCTCCGGCACGGCGGATCTCCCGTCTGAACAGCAGCCAGGTGCATCCTACGGTCAGCAGCAGCACGCCGGCGAAGAGCGGAACGACCGGATAGGACTCCATGATGTTGCCGACCACTTCGTTGGTATAGACCAGGTAATCGACGGCGATGAAGTTGTACCGTACGCCGAATTCGCTCCAGAAAAACCATTCGGAAACGGCGTTCAGGATAATGCCGCCCGTGTAAAGTCCCGTCAGAACGGCGAGCCAGGTACGTCTCCATCCCGGACGTATTTGGGGAAGGAACAGTCTGAGTCCGAAACTCACGGCCCAGAAGCCGAAGAGGATCGAGGCGATCAGGGGTACCACGCTGCCGTATTCGTCGAAGATCGTATTGAAGAACGTGACGTAAATCCATGCGACCGAAAGGATGCCGAAGAGGATGTAGCCCAGCGGCCGGGCGTATTTGCCCGGGGCGATACTCAAGGCGAAGAGCCACAGTACGGCGAATCCGATCGTAAGGGCGCACCAGTCGTTCACGGCGCCCAACAGGAAGATTTTCAGCCATTGGCCGAAAGTGAACGAGATGTCGGAGGTCTGTTCGTTGAACAGCAGGACGATGCGCAGCAGCGTGCCGACGGCTACTTGCAGCAGAACGAGTTTGAGGTAGATTCTCGAGATGAGTTTGATGCCGGATTGCATGGAGTTTGCTTGTTAAGTCGGCACAAATATATATATTTTAACCGCTTTTGATGCGCGGGGGCTTTCTGCGGGGCTAAAAAAACGGTCGGGCGGGAAGGATTTGCATTTTTTTTGTAATTTTGCATAATTATTTCGCATACAATGGCAGAGAAAGATAAAGAACTTATAGAAAATATCGAGAAGCAGGAGTACAAGTACGGTTTCACTTCGGATATCGAAACCGAAACCATTCCGCGCGGCCTCAATGAGGAGGTGGTGCGCCTGATCTCGACCAAGAAGGGCGAGCCGGAGTGGATGACCGAGCGCCGCCTGAAGGCTTATCGTCACTGGCTGAATATGGTGTCTCCTTCGTGGGCGCATCTGACGATCCCTCCGATCGACTTTCAGGACGTCATCTATTATGCGGCGCCGAAGCCCTCCAAGAAACTCGCGTCGATGGACGAGGTCGATCCCGAACTCAAACGCACGTTCGACAAGCTGGGTATTCCGCTCGAGGAACAGATGGCGCTGGCGGGTGTCGCCGTCGATGCCGTAATGGACTCCGTATCGGTCAAGACGACCTTCAAGGAGACGCTGGCCGAAAAGGGAATCATCTTTTGTTCGATGTCCGAAGCGATCCGGGACTATCCGGAGTTGATTCAGAAATATCTGGGAAGCGTGGTCCCCTATACCGATAATTTTTATGCGGCGCTCAACGCGGCGGTCTTTTCCGACGGTTCGTTTTGTTACATTCCCAAAGGCGTGCGTTGCCCGATGGAGCTTTCGACCTATTTCCGCATCAATGCGGCGGGTACGGGCCAGTTCGAGCGGACGCTGATCGTGGCCGACGAAGGGGCTTATGTCAGCTATCTGGAGGGGTGCACGGCGCCCCGCCGGGACGAGAACCAGTTGCATGCCGCCGTGGTCGAAATCGTCGTCGAGAAGGATGCCGAGGTGAAGTATTCCACCGTCCAGAACTGGTATCCGGGCGACAAGGAGGGAAAGGGAGGCGTCTATAATTTCGTGACCAAACGCGGAATTTGCCGCGAAAACGCCCGTCTGTCGTGGACGCAGGTCGAAACCGGTTCGGCTATCACCTGGAAATACCCGAGCTGTATTCTGGCGGGCGACAATTCGGTCGGAGAGTTTTATTCGGTGGCGATGACCAACCATTTCCAGCAGGCCGACACCGGTACGAAGATGATCCACATAGGGCGCAACACCCGCAGCCGCATCGTCTCGAAAGGTATCTCGGCGGGGCGGAGCGAGAACTCCTACCGCGGGCTGGTGCGCATGGCTAAGGGGGCGGAGAACGCCCGCAACTATTCGCAATGCGATTCGCTGTTGATCGGCGACAAGTGCGGGGCACATACTTTTCCGGTGATCGAAAGCGGCAATCCGACGGCAGTGGTCGAGCACGAGGCTACGACCTCGAAAATCTCCGAGGAACAGCTTTTTTATTGCAACCAGCGGGGGCTTACGACCGAGGATGCCGTGGGGCTGATCGTCAATGGTTACGCCAGGGAGGTGCTCAATAAACTGCCGATGGAGTTCGCCGTCGAAGCCCAGAAGTTGCTGGCCATCAGTCTGGAAGGTTCGGTAGGGTAGTTTGTCGGAAGAATTTCCGCCGGTTTCCGGGTAGAAACGGAGTCGGCGGTGCGTTTATGAATGTAAAAAAAGTAAAATAGATATGCTTTCAGTCAAGAATTTACGGGCGCAAGTCGCCGGAAAAGAGATATTGAAGGGCATCGACCTCGAGGTGAAGGCCGGCGAGGTGCATGCCATCATGGGACCGAACGGCTCGGGAAAGACGACGACCATAAAGCTTATCCTCGGACTTCTGAATATTCAGAAGGGTGAGATAAAAATATGCGGGTACGATGTCCGCCGCGACTTTGAAAAGGCAATGCGCAATGTCGGCGGAATA
>OHCX01000719.1_pt1 | contig 11173 bp, 11 predicted proteins | sample 1566841 | NCBI WGS metagenome assembly OHCX01 (sample SAMEA3879513, study PRJEB24766) | human gut metagenome | biome: human-associated habitat; feature: feces | place: USA | collected 1985/1987 | reverse complement strand
AAATGACGCTGCGGGTCAACCTCGGCGCAGACGAAAAGCCAGAGGTCGCAAGCGACGATTACAGCATCGCTGAGGTCTACGAGCTGGAAGAACAGCAGGGCGGCGTTTACACATTCACCATAACTGGCAAGCGCGAGGGCAGCACATTCATAACGTTCAGCGGCAGCGACCCGCGCACGATGCGGCGGATATACGTCACCGTGAAAGGCTCAGCGCCGCAGCGGAGGTCGAGCGACCCCGACGTCCTTTCATTCAACGACGAGAAGAACACCTACTCGATAAACCGAAGCGGAAATGTTACCATTAGCTGGTACAACGGCGACACCGAGGTCTACTCGAAAGAGGTGCGCGTTGAGTACACCGAGCCAGTTCCCGAGGGCAGCTCATCTAAGTAAAAAATCAGACCGTGCAGTTTTCGCCGCACGGTCTTTTTGTGTTGATATTTGAATTTTATCAAGCCTGTGGAGTATCGTTATCCGCGGGCTTTTCTTTATTTTCGGGCTGGGCGGGGTGGTCGGTATCGTCACCTTTTGGCGTATCGTCCGAATTAGCCGAAATGCCCTGACCGATAGCCCTGCCGGTAACGAACGAATTTATCATCGACTTGAGGTCGATGCCGATGCCCTCGAGCATACCGGAGGAAACTTGGTTGGTCGAGCGGGTGATGTCCTCTATCATCTTGGCGCTGTTGCCCTCGCCGTACATCGTTATACTGCCGACCTTCGCGAGCGGCTCGGAAACGGCTTTCGCGACCTGCGGCAGAACGTCGAAATACATCTGCAACACCGCGGCCTCCTGCATTTTCTGCATAGCCTCAGCCTTTTTGTTCAGACCCTCTGCCTCAGCGAGAGCCTTTGCGCGGATAGCGTTCGCCTCCGCCTCGCCGACGGCGCGGATACCCTCGGCCTCCTGCAATTTAGCGTATTTCATCGCTTCGGCACGGGCTTTCTGCGCTTCGGCGTCCTTCTGCTGTTCATAAAGTTCGGCTTCCGCCTGTTTCGAGCGCTGGAAAAGCGCCGCCTGCGCTTCCTGCTCCTTGCGGTAGCGCTCAGCGTCAGCCTTTTTCTTCACCTCGGCATTGAGCGATTGTTCCTGCACCTCTGCCTGCTTTGCGTGCAGAAGTACGTCCTGCTCGGTCTTGGCAATATCAGCCATCGAGCTTGTTACCTCGATAGTCTTGCGCTGTTCCTGCTGCTGAATATCGTAAGCCGCGTCAGCCTCAGCCTGCTTGATGTCAGACTGCTTTTTCAGCTCCGCCTTGCGGATAGCCAGCTCGTTATTTCTCTGCGCGATCTCGGTCTCAGCCTGCACGCGGGCGTCGTTCGACTCTTTGCTTGCGCGCGCCTGCGCTATCTGAATATCGCGCTCCGCCTCAGCCTTAGTTATAGCAGCGGTCTTTTGGATCTTGGTGGTGTTGTCGATACCGAGGTTTTCTATCAAGCCCTGCTCGTCGGTAAGGTTCTGAACGTTGAAAGAAACTATCTCCAGACCCATATTCGCGAGATCGGGCGCGGCGTTATCCTGCACCTTTTCGGCGAACTTTTTGCGGTCGTTCACCATATCCTGCAGCGACATCTGACCCACGATCTCGCGGACGTTGCCCTCGAGCACTTCGCGCGCAACGCTGCAAATGTAAGCGGAATTTTGATTAAGGAAGTTCTGCGCGGCGAGCGCGAGCTTATCCTCTTGATCTGAGATCTTGACGTTTACCACCGAGTCGACGCGAACGTTGATATAATCGGCGGTCGGCACGCTGGTAGCGGTCTTGACATCTACTGAAATAAGCTTCAGACTGAGCTTGTCAAGACGCTCTAAGAAAGGTATCTTGATACCCGCCTTGCCTATCAGCACTTTTTTTCTCAGACCCGAAATTATGTACGCTTCGTCGGGCGGGGCTTTGCAGTAGCCCGAAATGATAATGATTATCAGCAGGACTACGCCCGCCGCGATGCCGAGCTGCGGGATGTGCGAGGATACAAATTCCATAAAGTCCATAGTATTTCCTCCTACAAATTTTGTTTTTTGAACATGAAATATTTGAATGCTTTTGATACATTATATCACATATGACGAAAAAAGTCAACAAAAAGCGGCGGCGCGGCGTGTAAAAGTTCTGAAATTCGCGGCTTGTACATATTATAATCAGGACAGGAACTTTTTAGAAAAGGAGATGGCGCTTTGAAAAGACAAAGCTTTTTAAAAGGCTCGGCTGTGCTGATGGCGATGGTGCTGGTAACAAAGCTCATCGGTATGATCTACAAAGTGCCGCTGACGAATATGCTCGGCGGCACGGGAATGAGTTGCTATTCGGGGGCTTTCGCGATATTCGCGCCGGTATTCGCGGCGGCTGCGGCGGGCGTGCCGAGCGCTATGAGCAGGCTGGTCTCCGAGCAATTGGCGCTGGGGCGTTACGCGAACGCGGTAAAAATAAAGCGCGCCGCCCTACTGATATTCTCCGCCGTTTCGATTGCGATGAGCCTGGCGCTGATACTTTCAGCGCACATTCTCGCGGCGCGGGTTATACACGTTCCGCAGGCGAAATGGGCGCTCATCGGCGTTTCGCTCTCGCTCTTCCCCGCCGCCGTGATGAACGTCGAACGCGGCTGGGCTGAGGGCATCGGCAGCATGACCCCTACGGCTTCCTCAGAGATCGCGGAAACCATCTTCAAGGCGGTTTTCGGGCTGGCACTGCCCTACAAGGTGATAAGCGCCGCGCGAGCGAGTTTTGAGGCGTACCACGGCTGTTTCGGGCACTACTGCGCAGATATGCGCGAGGCTATGATGACCGCCGCCCCATACGCAGCCGCGGCTTCTGCGCTGGGCGTTTCGCTGGCTTCATTTGCCGCCTGCATATGGGTGTTTATACGCACGCGGGGGCTCAGCAGACGTTGCGCGCGGGAGTTTGAGCACACGGGTCTGCCGCGTGATATGGGGCTGCGGGCAGCTTGCAGAAAGCTTCGGCAGTTCACCCTGCCCGTCGCGATGACGGCGGTGGTCGCGACCCTTTCGGCAACGGCAGACCTCGTTACCATCTCGCCGCAACTGGAACGTGCGATAAGCCGACGATCTGAGATATTTGAACATCTCGGCGAATACGGGATAGCGGCGGAAGAGCGTGCGGGATTTGTGTACGGCTCATACTCCGGACTGGCGCTGATGATATTCGGGCTGCTGCCGACCTTTACAGCGATGCTGGGCAAGAGCGCCCTGCCGACCCTCAGCACGGCGTTTGCGCGGCGGGATAAGCGCGGAATGACGAAATGTCTGCGGTCGATGCTTCTGCTATCGGCGGGGCTTAGTCTGCCGGGCGGTCTGGGGATATGCGCGCTTGCCGAACCGATACTGCGGCTCTTTTTCGGCGGTGCGGCGGCTGAGATCTCGGTATCGGCGCGACCGCTCGCGATACTCGGCATTGGCGCGGCGTTCATGGGCGTGGCGGTGCCTTGCCTGACGGCGTTGCAGGCATGCGAAAAGCAAGGCACGGCGGCAGTGATAAGCATTTCGGGAGCGGGGCTGAAACTCACGCTGAACATACTGCTCATACCTATCCCCGCGCTGAACATCAGCGGCGCCGCGCTCTCAACGGCGATCTCGCAGGCGGTGATGTGCGTATGGGCGTTGGCGATACTGTTAAAAGCTTCGCACGCCGAACGAAGCACGATAAAAGCCGCACTGACGCCGATATTGCCCGCACTGCTCTGCACCGCGGCGGCAAAACTAATGCAAGACGCGCTGATACCGCGGCTTGGCGGACGTTTTGAACGGTTCGGAGTGCTGATTTCAATTGCAATTGGTGCAATAATTTGCTTGATTTCCTTTAGTTTATTGTGCATTTCTCCGAAAAATCAAATAAAGGGGATTTTTTCAAAAAAAATTTCGCAAACCACTTGAAATTATGCGAAATATAGGGTAAAATAAATATAAGCGCACATCTCAGAAACGGAAGTGATGATTTGAATTTTGACGAAAGAGTGAGCAAACTGCTCGAAAAAGAGGACTACAATGTTTACGATCTGGCGGAGATAGTTTCTCTGCTGCGCAGTGAAAAAGGCTGTCCTTGGGACAAAGTTCAGACTCACGAGAGCATACGCCGCGATTTTCTCGAGGAAACTTACGAGGTGCTCGAGGCTATCGACTGCGGCTCGGCGGAAATGATGCGCGAAGAGCTGGGCGACGTGCTTTTGCAGGTTATTTTCCACACCGATATTGAAAAGGACAAGGGCGCTTTCGACCTTGACGCTGTGGCGGACGAGGTCTGCAAAAAGCTGATATTGCGCCACCCGCACGTTTTCGGCAACGTTCAGGCTGACACCGTTGACAAAGTACTTACCAACTGGGATGCCATCAAGAAGGACGAAAAAAAGCAGGAAACGTACACCGATACGCTCAAAAGCGTACCTAAGGTGTTCCCCTCGCTGATGCGCGCACAGAAGCTTGGCAAGAGAGCTTCGCGGGCGGGCGTTGACTTTGAGAGCAAGGCGCAGCTGCTGGCGGCGATGCGCGGCGAGCTTGAAAAGGAAGAGCCGAACACGGCGGATCTGCTGATGCTTTGCGCTAATCTGGCAAGGCTTGAGGGCGGCGACGCCGAGGAGGACTTGGCTCACAAGTGCGACGCTTTTACCGAAAAGTTTGAAGCTTTGGAGAAAAGCGGACAACTCGGAAATGCGAGCGCTGAGAAACTTTATTTGAAAGATTAAGCAAAAGCGGCTTGATAATACAAAATTTATGGAGGTATAGTAAAAATGAAAAAGGCTGAACTTATCAACGCGATCTCTGAAAAAGGCGGATATTCTAAGAAGGACGCAGAAAAGGCACTTTCTGCCGTAATTGATTCCATCACCGACGCACTCGTTGCAGGCGAAAAGATCACCCTCGTAGGCTTTGGTACTTTTAAGGTAAAGAACAATCCTGAAAGAATGGGCAGAAATCCCCAGACACAGGAGCCCAAGCTCATCGAGGCTAAGAACGTACCTGTATTCAAGGCAGGTCAGGCTCTTAAGGACGCTGTAAACAAGTAATTTGCTGCGAAAGCATCGGGCGAGCGGGAGAACTTTCCGCCGCCCTTATTTTTTAAGGAGAAAAGTATGAGATTAGACAAATATTTGAAAGTCACGCGCATAATCAAGCGGCGCACCGTTGCGAACGAGGCCTGCGACGCGGGCAAGATAGAGGTAAACGGCAAGCCTGCTCGCGCTTCTTACGATGTGAAAGTCGGCGACGTTATTGCTGTGAACATGGGTCAGCGGCCGCTGAAAGTGGAAGTACTGAACGTCAGCGAGTACGCCACGAAAGAAAATGCGGCGGAAAACTACCGCGTTATAAACTAAAAAGCAAGACCGCTCGGAGCAGCTCGGGCGGTCTTTAATTATTAAAAAAATGTAAAATATCGCAGAAGCCCTTGACTTAGAGTACACTTCAAGTGGTACAATATTTTTAGCGAGATCAAAGGAGGCGAGCGAATGACCATTAAGGAAGTCAGCGAGAAATTCGGTATTTCGCAGGACACACTGCGCTACTACGAGCGCGTAGGCATGATACCGCACGTTACACGCACGGCAGGCGGCATACGAAATTATCAGGAGAGCGACATTGGCTGGGTGGAAATGGCGCTTTGCATGAGGAGCGCGGGACTGCCCATCGAAGCCATGATCGAATATGTAAGGCTTTTCCAAGAGGGCGACGAAACCATCCCCGCGAGGCTGCAACTGCTGCTTGACCAGCGTGAAGCGCTTATCGAACAGCAAGCGCAGATAGACTCAACACTAAAGCGGTTGAACTACAAAATATCAAGATATGAAAGAGCCGTTGAAACAGGCAAACTTACATGGGAGTAGAATATTAAACTAAGTTGGAGGCTGAAAATATGTATTTAGAGAATATAAATTCACCTGAGGACGTTAAGAAATTGAACATTGGCGAGATGAAAAAACTTGCAGAGGAAATGAGAAAAGCGCTGCTTTTCAGGCTCAGCAAGCACGGCGGACATTTTGGCCCGAATTTCGGTATGGTGGAAGCTACCATCGCAATGCACTACGTTTTTAAATCCCCTATCGACAAGATAGTTTACGACGTTTCGCACCAGACATATCCGCACAAAATGCTGACCGGCAGAAAGGACGGATACCTCTATGAGGAGCATTTTGACGACATTTCCGGCTACTCGAACCCCGAGGAGAGCGAGCACGATTTCTTCACGGTAGGACACACCTCGACATCGGTAAGCCTTGCCTGCGGACTTGCGAAAGCGCGCGACCTCAAGGGCGAAAGCGGCAACGTTATAGCCGTCATCGGCGACGGTTCGCTTTCGGGCGGCGAAGCGCTGGAGGGACTTGACTTCGCGGGAGAAATGAACACAAATCTAATCGTAGTAGTCAACGACAACGATATGTCAATCGCAGAAAATCACGGTGGAATGTATAAGAATTTGAAACTGCTGAGAGATACCAATGGCAAGGCGGAATGCAACATTTTTAAATCAATGGGGCTTGACTACGTTTTCGTGAAAGACGGCAACGACCTCGAACAGCTTATCGACGCATTCAAGAGTGTAAAGGACAGCGAGCGCCCCATTGCGGTACACATCGTGACTCAGAAGGGCAAGGGTTACAAGCCCGCCGAGGAGCACAAGGAGAACTGGCACTGGTGTATGCCGTTTGACCCCGAAACCGGCAAGAGCATTTTCGATTTCAGCGGCGAGAGCTTTGACAGCCTGACCAAAGATTACCTGCTGAAGAAAATGGCGGCAGACAAGAGCGTTTGCGCGATAACTTCTGCGACCCCGACCGTTTTCGGCTTCACTGAGGACGTCCGCAAACAGGCGGGCAAGCAGTTTATGGACGTTGGAATCGCAGAGGAGCACGCCGTTGCACTGGCTTCCGGCATTGCGGCAAACGGTGGAAAACCTTTTTATGGCGTTTACAGCACATTTATACAAAGAACTTACGACCAGCTTTCGCAAGATGTCTGCATTAACAACAGCCCTGTGACGGTCGCGGTATTTGCGGCTTCTATAAAAGGTATGAGCGACATTACACATCTTGGCATATTTGACATACCTATGCTTTCAAATATTCCGAACCTCGTTTACCTTGCGCCGACAACAAAGCAGGAATATCTTGCCATGCTCGACTGGGCGATGGAGCAAAACGAGCACCCCGTGGCGATACGCGTACCGAGCGAGTGCATCGACGGCAAGCCCGCGCCGACCGATTACAGCGAGCTGAACAAGTACGAGGTGACCCGGCAGGGCAAAGATGTCGCAGTTATCGCGCTCGGCTCTTTCTACCGGCTTGGTGAGCAGGCTGCGGCGGCGATCGAGCAAAAGATCGGCGTAAAGCCGACGCTGATAAATCCTCGCTTCATCACCGGAATAGACGAGGAGCTTTTGGAAAATATGAAAGCCGACCACAAGGTAGTTATCACACTGGAGGACGGTATTCTCGACGGCGGATTTGGCGAAAAGATCTCGCGCTTCTACGGCAGCAGCGACGTTAAAACGCTGAATTTTGGCTTAAAGAAAGAGTTTCTTGACCGCTATAACGTCGAGGATATTCTCAAGAAAAACCACCTAACGCCCGAGCAGATCGCTGAGGACGTTGCGGCGCTAATATAAAAATATTAAACTGAGCAAATCAATTATTCTGACTGACAAAAAAGGCAGTACCGCGAAAAATGCGGCGCTGCCTTTTGCTTTTGATCGGTAAATTTTCAGCTCTTCATCCAGTCGATGCAGTCCTGCACCCATTCGGCGGCTTTCGGCTGATTGTGACCCTCCCAAGTCGCGGTGGTGTCGTCGCAAAGCGAAAGTCCGTGGCCGCCCGAGGGGTAAATGTGCGCCTCGAACGGAATTTTGTTCGCCGAAAGCGCGGTCGTGTAATAAAGCGTGTTCTCGACGGGCACACAGCCATCGTCGGCGCAGTGCCAAATGAACGTGCGCGGGGTATGCTCGCCGACGCGCTTATCCATAGAGATAAATTCGCGAAGTTCGGGGTCGTCTTTGTGCTGGAGCAGGTTGGCAATCGAGCCTTCATGAGTCAGTTTTGGGTCTGAAAGGATAACGGGATAGCAGAGCACCGAGCCGTTCACGCGCAGAGTTTCACTGTCACAGCCGAGCGTTTCCGCCAGCAGTGGCATATTCCAAAGGTTCGCCATGCTCGCCGCGAGGTGACCGCCCGCCGAGAAACCCATTACGAAGATCTTGTCGGGGTCGATGTCGAAATTTTCGGCGTTTTCGCGAACGTACTTCACCGCCGCCGCACATTCGAGCAGGTCGGTAGGGAATTTTTTACCGCAGCAGGAATAACGAAGCACGAACGCCGCAAATCCTGCACCCAAAAAGCGGTAAGCCACCGGGTCAGCCTCGCGCTCGGAGCACCAATCGTAGCCGCCGCCCGGACAGATCACTACCGCTCCCCGCTTGCGCGAGCCTGTCTCCTCGTACACCTTCGGCACGAAACAGCTCAGCGTCGGCTGGTAATTCGGGTCTTCAAGTCCTGCTTTTGCGTAATCAACTTTAATATCAACTATTTCCATATCTGTCACTCTCATTCTGCATTTGTATCATTTGAAATCTCTGACGAGCCGTCACCCTGCGCACCTACCGAAAGCACGAACTCCTCGGTCGGCGCGACGGTTACGATATATCCGTCGGAATTATTTCCGGAAATTATGTATGGGCACTCATTGCCCTCGCCGTCGGCGGGTATCTGAACATCGGTAGTTTCCGTTCCTGAATCTGCTATATAGTACAGCACTTGACATCCAACGCTGGTCTGCACGCTCAGTGGTGAATCGAAACTGTACGATTTTATGTACTCTTGGAACTCTTCAAAAGTCAGCCCCTGCTCCTGCATCACTGCCGCCGCAGCCCTGCCGACGTAGCGAAAATGCGCTGCGTTATAGGCGTAACCAGTCTGCTTGTCCGCGCCCTCGGGATAGCGAAGCACAAATCCATATTTGTAAGCATTTTCCGCGAACCATGCGTAATCGCCGCTGCCGTCAAAAGCCGTCACCCCGCCGATGTCGTCGAGATACAGCCCGAGGTCGATCTCCAGACCGTCCTCGTGGTCGGCGCAGGTCTTTTCCTCCGCTGGCTGCTCGATCAACTGCGGCTCGACCCAATTGCCGTAATCGTCATAGTAGCCCTCGGTGTACTGCGGATCTTTTTCCGCCTGCGGCGCGGTGTACGCCTGCGTGAGCATGATCGTCCGCAGACCCGTTTTGTCATAAAAATCGCTGAGCATCTGATTCAGCGGCTGGAGCAGAGCCTTGTCCGCCTTCATTTTCGAGTCCGCCGCCGATGCGATCTGCAAGCCCTCGCTGTTAAAAAGACTGCTGTAAACGCTCTCGAGCTGCGGTGCGGGATAGCCGAGATCTTCACTGTAAAGTCCGAGCGGGCCGTAGTTCATCTGTTTGGAATTTACCGTAACGTATGTAAAATTCTGCGTTAGTGCGCCAACGTCTACGCTTTCTGCGGGCGCGAGCGATTCCTCAGAGCTTACCGCCGAAGTCTGCGGCTTTATCTCTTTGCGGTCGTTGCCGAGCGCGACTTTTACCAGCCAGCCAGCCAGCGCCGCAAACATCAGCACCACCAACAGGATCAGCAGTAGCGTAGCCGCTCTGCCGCCTTGTTTTTTAGGCGGCTGACGTCTTTCGGGGCGCTCTGCCGCGGCATTTGCAGGGCGAACTTTCACGCGCGTGGGTCTATTTCTATTATCTGTATTTTTTGCCATCAAGGCTGCCTCACTTTCTGAAAAATTTCTACACAAATCTATTATATCACATTCCGCCGCAAATGTGAATACCCGCAGGCAAATCATAAGATTTATTTAATATTTTGTACATCTTTCACAATAAAAAGACCGCCAAGGGCGCGCACCCGCAGCGGTCTGGTTCGCTATAAATTATCTCACATTACATTTTTTGACATAGCCGACTACCGAGCATATGAACTGCCTGCCCTCGGGCGAAGCCGCCAGCTTTTCAAAGTCGCAGTTGCAGACAACTACTTTACCGTCCAAATAATTGTACTCGTACATCAGAGCAAGGTCGTGGTTGCGCTCGAAATTGTCGATGGTGCGGACGATTACGCGCTTGCCCTCGGCGCTGCCGTCAAGTATCTCGCTGCGCGAATTTGAAACTATCTCCCACCACTGCGGCGTTGAGAATTTCTCGCTCGGGAAATCCGCGAGCGCGGGATGCTGCGCGTCGATCAGCAGACCCATCGTGCCGACCGGCTCGGGCTTTTTCATCATTTCCGAGATCAGGCGGAACATATGGTAGCACCAGAAATCCTGACAGTAATAGCCCTCGATCGAGTTCGCGATGTCGCCGAGCTGCGGCACGATGAGCACCGTTTTGCCCGCCGCAAGCAGCTTTTCCGCCTCGTCGCCCGGGTCGATGAGCGCGGCGGACTTCGTTTCCTCGTCGATGAGCAGGTAGCAATTCGTCTGCAGGGAGCCGACGACAGTGGTGATGACTTTCATGAAGAAATAACCCCTTTCTTTACTGCTTTTTCGGTGCGTCTAAGTCGGCGGAGTCCACGATCAGCGTGAACGGCCCGTCGTTGAGCGATTCGACCTCCATGTAGGCGCCGAATTCGCCGGTTTCGACGTGGTAGCCCTTCTCGCGGCAGATGGCCACGAACTTTTCATACATCGGGATTGCAATTTCAGGGCGTGCGGCGCTTAAAAATTCGGGACGGCGGCCCTTGCGGCAGTTGCCGTAGAGCGTGAACTGCGAAACGATAAGAAGCTCGCCGCCAACATCGTCGAGGGAGAGGTTGATCTTGTCGTTCTCGTCGTCAAAAATGCGCAGCGAGCAGAGCTTGTCCGCCATCTTGCGGCATTTTTCTTCCGTGTCGTCGGGCGCAACGCCCAGCAGGATCAAAAAGCCCCTGCCGATCTTGCCCTTGAGCTCTCCGTCGATCGTAACGGAGGCGTGTTTAACCTTAGTCAATACTGCTCGCATGATAGATTCCTTTCTATGCCCCAAAGGGGCGGCGTTTTGGTCCCCACTGCCGTGGGGAGCGCGGGGCAAAGGGGGTATTCTCTTCTCGAAGAGAATACCCTCTTTGTATCCCCCAGAGAAGGACGAGGGGAGTCCCCCTCGACCCCCAACATTGAGGGATTACAGCTTGAATGACTGCACGCGCTGCGCAGTGTGGGTGCGGTGT
>OHCX01000716.1_pt1 | contig 11214 bp, 10 predicted proteins | sample 1566841 | NCBI WGS metagenome assembly OHCX01 (sample SAMEA3879513, study PRJEB24766) | human gut metagenome | biome: human-associated habitat; feature: feces | place: USA | collected 1985/1987 | reverse complement strand
GGACGAAATACCATGATCGGTATGCAGACCATGATCAATTCCAGCGTCGATGCGGTTGACGTTATGGGAGATATGGTGAGCAGCAGTATGGATATGGTCACGGAAGCGTTGCAGTATCTGTCGGTCTTTTCTGATGGATTGCTGGAGCAGATGGGCAGCAACAATGTGGGAAGCACCACGGACACCGGATTGGGCACGGCCATCGGACTGGTACAGGGCATGCAGGCCAATATGGATGTGCTGGGAAGCCTGATCACCGGACAGGATGCTCAGATTCAGGAGATCAACCAGTCTCTGAAAACGATCGAAGCGGATCTGAAACAGCTGCAAGACAGCAAGGGAGATGTGGATCATGATATCAATACTCTGCGGGCACAGATCCGGGAACAGATCCAGATCTGCAACAAACAGCTGAATAATCTGATGAGTGATTACAATAACAATGTCAGACCTTCTTTCCGGGCTACCGGCAAATCCATGCAGCAGGCTTTCCTGAATGCCGCAGCGATGATGAACGGTACGGATGTGAATATGGATGAAATTTCCGATATTCTGAAAGAGTATCAGCAGACTTTGCAGGAAGGTAATGTCAGCCTGCAGGATTCCCTGGTGATCGCACAGGAACTGCTGGACAAGGTCAGCAAAATAGCAGATAATATAAAACGGATCACCGGTGCGGAGACCTATGAGGATATTTTAAGCGCTATGGCTGCCGATCCGACGGCGGTGGCAGACTTCGTATCTTCTCCGGTCAGACTGGAGACGGTACCTGTTTATCCGGTGGATCATTACGGCTCTGCGGCATCGCCGTTCTATACGATCCTGGCAATCTGGGTGGGAGCGCTGTTCCTGGTGGCTATTATTCACGTGGGTGTGAAACCCATTGAACCGGGGGATCATTATAAGGCGCATGAGAGATATTTTGGCAGATATCTGCTGTTTTTCATGATCGGACAGGCACAGACACTGCTTATTGTTCTTGGGAACCTTTATTATATTGAGATACAGTGTCAGCACAGGTTTTTATACTGGCTGGCGGCAGCCGTGGCCAGTGCGGCATTCAGCTGCTTTATGTATTCTGTGACTTTCGCTTTTGGAAACGTGGGTGAGGCACTGGCTATTGTAGTCATGGTCATCCAGGTGGCGGGAAGCGGCGGAACGTTCCCTATCGAGGTTCTTCCGCAGGTATTCCAGTGGATCTATCCTTTCCTGCCGTTCCAGTTTGGCATGAAAGCGTTTAAAGAATGTATTGCAGGAATGTACGGTGTGGATTATTGGATCAATGTAGGAAAAATGACACTGTTCCTGATCGTAGCATTGCTGCTGGGACTGGCACTGGAGCCGCCGTTCCGCAAGCTGAATCATATGATAGAGAAGAGTAAAGAGAAGACAGGATTAATGATCTGATGAAGATGAAAAAAATGACTTCGGAAAAGAAACATAAAATTACAACCATTGGCTTATGGCTGATCCTCATTCTGTGCACGGCGGTATTGTTCTCCCTGTGTCTCAGTGAGGGGATCGACTATGATGAAGCATACAGTTATCGCACCGCCCATGACAATACGATGATGGGAATCATTCGCGTGGTACTGGCGGCCCATGATACGGATGTGCCGGTATGGTATATGGGATTGCGGCTGTGGTCGTTTCTGGTAGGAGACGGCATTATTGCCTACAAAATGTTTGCATTGCTGGGAACGGTATTGTCCATGCTGCTGGGGCCTGTTGTGATCCGCAGGCAGTGGGGAGCGAAGACAGCAGCCCTTTATATGATCATGGTAAGCCTGACACCTGCAATGATGAAGATCAGTGTGAACAACAGAATGTATTCCTGGACGGTGTTTGGAGTTACCGTCTGCGGACTGACCGCTTATTTCCTGCGGGAGCGGCTGAACAGTAAGGCCCTGTGGACGATATTGTTTCTGACGACCTTCTGCGGTATTTTCAGTCATTACTTTACCGCGTTCAGTTACCTGTTTATCTACCTGTATCTGGTGGCGGTGATTTGGCAGCAGGACAGAAAACAGATCTGGAAGCCGTTTGTCTGTGGTGGTTCCGTTGTATTGCTTTTTGTGGCATGGCTGATAAAATCCGATTTCTTTCATCTGCTGGTTTCTGATGGAAACCCGACGAACCGGTCCAAATTCGGTATTTACGAATTTTTTGATTTCATTTTCGGAACCGGAGTGAAGTATGCGACCAAAATGGGAGAACTTCTTTTTGTACTGACACTGGTCTGCGCGATCCTCTTTTGGAAGCGGCTGGGGAGAAGAAACGGTGTTTTTGCGGTTCTGTGTACCTGTATTTTCCCAGTAAGCTATTTGATGGCGGCGCTGCTGGCATTACACGCATCCCACTTTTTTACCTACCGCCATGTTATGCATAGCATGGGATTGTTCTGGCTGGGAATGGCTATCATTTTATCCAGGATCAATTTACAGGAATGGATCGCCTGTCTGTCCTTCACTGTGTGGATGGGAGTGTCGGCCTACGGAATCTCTTATCATGAAGAATATGGTACAATCTCATATCTGGAAGAGACGAAGGCATTTATAGCGGAGAATATGGAGCCGGGAGATGTTGTCGTCTACGATACGGATTCCCGCTTCGGACAGCTATTCGGATGCTATATGCCGGACCAGATCTTTTATACCATGGAAGAGGTGCCGGATCTGGAAGAACTGGTGGGGAAAAGAGTCTGGTATTTCCAGTGTTTCGGACATCTGCTGGAGGAATCGGATAAATATACCGTAACCTATGAAAATATGGGACATTATGGATTTCAGTATATGGATGGGAATACGGATTTTGATATTTTAAAGGTGAACATAACGGAGGAAACGGGAAATGATTAAATGGGTGGAAAGAGGAGTCCTGCTGGCAGCGATACTTTCCATGTTGTTTGTATGGCCGTATGGAGGAATCCGTGAAGATAAAAAGGACAGTTCCTTAAGTGAGGATTATGGATATACAGAGCCCCTGCAGGTGGGAGAATATGCTTCGCAGTATTTTGTTGCGGAGACAGATTTTCTGAAAACACTGGAAATCGCGGTGAACTATAATCAGGAGGAAGAACGGAACGGACTTCTGGGTCTGGAGATATGGAAAGAGGATCAGAAGATATATGAAGGTGTGATTCCTTATGATGCCATGGAACCGGTGACTTTTTTCCCGGCGGTCATTGAGACCCGATTGAAAAAAGGTGCCCTGTATGAATACCGGATCGTGAATCAAAGTATTTCCGAGAATCTGCCGCAGGTAGTATATACTACTACGGAAAAGGCGCATGTACCGGAAAATCAGCAACTGGTGGTACATGAAGCAACTGTGGACGGACAGGCATTGAACCGGTACACCTGGAGAGAGAAGCTGGATGCGGTCAGCGTATTGGAAATCGACAGTTTTATTGCAATAGTGGCTGCAATGATATATGCTGTGTTGGAACAATGGAAAAGAAAGGAAAAAAAGAACAATGAAGTGGGTTAAATTCAGAATAAAGACGGTAACGGAAGCGGAAGATATTATTATCAGCACCCTGTACGATCTCGGACTGGAAGGGGCACAGATCGAAGACAAGGTGCCCCTGACCGCCATGGAGAAGGAGCAGATGTTTGTAGATATCCTGCCGGACGGACCGGAGGATGACGGCATTGCCTATTTAAGTTTTTTTGTAGAGGAAAAAGAGGACGGCAGTCTGGAAGTGGCCGGGGAGAAGACCACGACCGAAGCTGTACTTGCGGATGTAAAGCGGGAACTGGAAGACTTACGCCAGTTTATGGATATCGGCGAGGCTTCTGTTGTGGTAGATGAGACGGAGGACATTGACTGGATCAACAACTGGAAACAGTATTTCCACCAGTTCTATATCGATGATATCCTGGTGATCCCTTCCTGGGAAAATATCAAACCGGAAGATACTGACAAGATGGTGCTTCATATCGATCCCGGTACGGCATTTGGCACCGGTATGCATGAGACCACACAGCTGTGTATCCGTCAGCTGCGTAAGTTCATCACTCCTGAGACAGAGATTTTGGATGTCGGCACCGGCAGCGGTATTCTGGCAATTTTATCCCTCATGTTCGGGGCAAAACATGCCGTGGGAACCGATCTGGATATCTGTGCTGTGGAAGCTGTGGCACAGAACTGCGAAGTGAATGGAATCGATCCGGCACAGTTTGACATGATGATCGGCAATATCATTACAGACAAAGAAGTGCAGGACAAGGTAGGCTATGAGTGTTATGATATCGTGGTGGCCAATATTCTGGCAGATGTACTGGTACCGTTGACTCCTGTCATCGTACATCAGCTGAAGAAGGGCGGTATCTACATCACCTCTGGCATCATTGATGACAAGGAGCAGACCGTGGTGGAGGCTGTGAAGGCCGCTGGATTGGAAGTACTGGAAGTGACCTACCAGGGAGAATGGGTCAGCGTTACCGCAAGAAAGAATTAAATGCTTAAAATAGGAGTTTCTATGTATCAGTTTTTTGTAGAACCGGAACAGATCGACGTGGCGGCGAAGAGCGTTATCATCCGGGGAACCGATGTGAATCATATCAAAAATGTACTGCGGATGCGCCCCGGCGAAGAAGTGGCTGTCAGCAATGGAATCGACGGGAAAGAATATCGCTGTGGGATCCTTGCACTGGAAGAGGACTGTGTCCGTCTGGAACTACGTTTTATCAAGGAAGATGGTGTGGAGCTTCCTGCGAAGATCTACCTGTTCCAGGGACTGCCTAAGGTAGACAAGATGGAACTCATTATCCAGAAGGCTGTGGAACTGGGAGCCTTTCAGATCATTCCGGTGGCTATGAAACGCTGCGTGGTGAAATTGGATGAGAAAAAAGCGGACAGCAAAATAAAGCGCTGGCAGGGAATTGCGGAAGCAGCCGCCAAGCAGAGCAAGCGTGGCGTGATCCCCACGGTGGCACCGGTTATGAGCTATGCGCAGGCAGTGAAAATGGCTTCCGAAATGGATCTGAAACTGGTGCCTTACGAACTGGCGGAAGGCATGGAACAGACGAAGCAGCTGATCGAGAGACTGGCAATGCCGGGAAATCGGCCAGGCCGGAAAACATCGCCATCATCATCGGCCCGGAGGGCGGATTTGATCCGGAGGAGATAAGACTTGCCACGGAGGCGGGAATTCAACCGATCACTTTGGGAAAACGGATCCTGCGGACGGAGACGGCGGGATTTACGACTATCGCATGGCTGATGTATCAGCTGGAAAATTAGACAGCGGACGGCACGGATCGCCTGCCTGCGGCATATTTTAATCATAAGAAGAATATAGTAATTATTCAGAGCAAAAGGAAAGCCCGGAAGAGTCGATTTGGCGAATAGGGCGCTGAATAGTTACTGAAGAGATAGATAGCAAGGAGAAGAAGAGAATGGAAGTCTATATGGACAATTCCGCTACCACAAGGACATTCCCGGAAGTGGCAGAGTTGATGACGAAGATCATGTGTGAAGATTACGGTAATCCCTCCAGCCTGCATATGAAGGGAGTGGAGGCAGAGAAATACCTCCGCTATGCCAAGGAGACTCTGGCAAGGATTCTGAAGGTGGAGGAGAGAGAGCTTTTATTTACTTCCGGGGGAACGGAATCCGATAATATGGCACTGATCGGCTGCGCCCTGGCGAACTGCCGCAGAGGCAATCATCTGATCACGACGCAGATCGAACATCCCGCTATCCTGCAGACCATGCGTTATCTGGAGACCCAGGGGTATCGTGTCACTTATCTGCCGGTGGATCCCTGCGGACGTATCCGGCTGGAAGACTTACGCAGAGCCATGACACCGGAGACCATTCTGGTATCTATCATGCACACGAATAACGAGATCGGAGCCCTGCAGCCCATTGAGGAAGCCGGAGCTCTGATCAAACAGATGAACCCGGATACGCTGTTCCATGTGGATGCGGTACAGGGATTCGGAAAATCCCGGATCTATCCCAAGAAGATGCACATTGATCTGCTGTCCGTCAGTGGACACAAGATCCACGGACCGAAGGGCGTCGGACTGCTGTATGTAGGGGAACGGGTGAAGATCCAGCCCATCGTATTCGGTGGCGGACAGCAGCAGAACCTCCGCTCCGGTACCGAGAATGTGCCCGGTATTGCGGGACTTGCAAAAGCAGCGGAAATGCTCTATAGTCATTTTGATGAGGATCATGCCAGACTCTGCGCCTGCAAGAAACGATTCATTGAAGGTGTGGAAAGACTGGATCAGGTGAAGGTCAACGGACTTTTGCCGGATGCACCGTACGGTGAGGGAACGGCGGCACACATTGTCAGCGTATCTTTTGCCGGCGTCAGAAGTGAAGTGCTCCTGCATGCACTGGAGGACAAAGGAATCTATGTTTCTGCAGGAAGCGCCTGCTCTGCACACAAGCCGCAGCCTTCCGCTACACTGAAAGCCATCGGCATCGATAAATCCCTGCTGGATTCCACCATACGTTTCAGTTTTTCCGTATTTACCACGGAAGAAGAGATTGACGTATGTCTCCAGGCATTGTACAATATAGTACCTATGTTACGCAGATACAGTCGCAGATAAGCGATTTGAGAAACACTCAGAAAGGAAACGAACGTGTTTACATCATTTTTGATAAAATATGCCGAGATCGGCATTAAAGGAAAGAACCGTTACCTGTTCGAAGATGCTCTGGTACGCCAGATTAAGTATGCGCTGAAAAAGTGTGAGGGAGAATTCCTGGTGCACAAGACACAGGGCCGTATCTTCGTAGATGCAGAGTCAGAATTTGACTACGATGAAGTTGTGGCACACTTACAAAGAGTCTTCGGAATCTCCGGAATCTGCCCGGTAGTGCACGTACAGGATGAGGGCTTTGAGAAGCTGTGTGAGACCGTGATTGACTACATTGCAAAAGTATATCCCGATTGCAATCAGACGTTCAAGGTGGCAGCGAGACGTGCCCGGAAAAATTACCCCAAGGATTCCATGACCATCAACATGGATATGGGAGAAGCTATCCTGAAGGCTTATCCCAATATGAAGGTGGATGTACATCATCCCGATATTATGCTGAACATTGAGATCCGTGAAGAAATCTATATCTACTCCGTGATCCTGCCCGGTCCCGGAGGAATGCCCGTAGGTACCGGTGGCAAGGGAATGCTGCTTCTCTCCGGTGGTATTGATTCTCCCGTGGCAGGTTATATGATCGCCAAGAGAGGCGTCAAGATCGATGCGGTATATTTCCATGCACCGCCTTACACCAGTGAGCGTGCGAAGCAGAAAGTAGTGGATCTGGCGAAGATCGTTGCCCGTTACACCGGACCGATCTATCTGCATGTGATCAATTTTACCGATATTCAGTTATATATTTATGAGAAATGTCCTCATGAGGAACTGACCATTATCATGCGCCGTTATATGATGCGGATTGCGGAACAGATCGCGAAAGAGACTGAGTGCCTGGGCCTGATCACCGGTGAGAGCATTGGCCAGGTGGCATCTCAGACCATGAATTCCCTGATCGCCACCAATGAAGTCTGCGAGCTGCCGGTCTATCGTCCGCTGATCGGTTTTGACAAGCAGGAGATCGTGGAAGTATCCGAGAAGATCGGAACCTATGAGACTTCCATTCTTCCTTATGAAGACTGCTGTACCATTTTCGTGGCAAAGCATCCTGTGACGAAACCCAACGTGAAGGTGATCCGCAGACATGAACACAATCTGGATGAGAAGATCGATGAACTGGTGAAGACCGCACTGGAGACCAAAGAACTGATCATTGCGGAAGCATAAGTGCGAATGCAGAGTAACTATTCAGAACCGGGGAAACAGAGGTACTGAATAGTTACTTTTTTGGAATGGCATATAAAAAACACCTCAAGAGGATTGCGTCTCTCAAGGTGTTCTCTGCTTTACTATGTATTCGGAATTCCGAATCGGTAACTTATACCAGATAAGGCTTTAATACTTCCAGAACCTCATCAGCGCCATCCTCTGCATGGATGTTCAGGTCGATAGGCTTGGAAAGATCCAGGCTGAAGATACCCATGATGGACTTTGCATCAATTACGTATCTGCCGGATACAAGATCGAAATCATAATCGAACTTAGTAATATCGTTTACGAAAGATTTTACCTTATCAATAGAATTTAAAGAAATCTGAACTGTCTTCATGTTGACTACCTCCTTAATGTGTGTCATACCTTCTGACTTTATATTAATGGGGGAACGCTCAAAAGTCAAGACGAAAACAATACAAAAAAAGTGAGGAATCCTATGAAAAGTGTAGCATTACACAACCTTGGATGTAAGGTTAATTCCTATGAAATAGAAGTAATGCAACAAATGTTACAAGAAAAAGGTTATACTATTGTACCATTTGATGAAACCGCAGATATTTATATTGTAAATACCTGCACAGTTACCAATATTGCAGACCGGAAAAGCAGACAGATGCTTCATCGTGCGAAGCAGAAAAATCCGGCGGCACTGGTGGTGGCTGTGGGATGCTACGTGCAGACCGGAAGGGAAGATGTGGAGCAGGATCCCTGCATCGATCTGGCGATCGGCAACAACCGCAAGAAGGACCTGGCGTCCATTCTGGAGGAATATTTGCAGGATCTGGAACAGGAAGATGCGGTGGCGGAGAATGCAGAAAATGCCGGGCATGGTGTGGACAAGACTCTGCATGACACTACTGTTATAGACATTAACCATACTGCAGAATACGAAGAAATGACTCTGAAACAGACGGCGGAGCACACTCGTGCCTATATTAAAATTCAGGACGGATGCAATCAGTTCTGCTCTTACTGCGTTATCCCCTATGCCAGAGGCAGAGTCCGCAGCCGCAGGGCGGAAGATATCATCCGGGAGATCACCGGCATGGCACAGAACGGATACCGGGAGATCGTACTGACAGGTATCCATATCAGTTCCTACGGCATTGATTTCGACGAGGAAGCCTGGAAGCGGGGAGAAAGTGTCTCCGTATTAAAAGAAGATGAGGAGAGAAGAGATTATTCCGGCAGCAGTAAGCTGATCGATCTGCTGGAACGGATCCATACTATTGAAGGGATTGAGCGGATCCGTATCGGTTCCCTGGAACCCCGCATTATTACGGAGGAGACGGCAGTCAGAATGGCGGCACTGCCGAAGCTGTGTCCCCATTTCCATCTGTCCTTACAGAGCGGCTGTGATGCGACACTGCGCCGTATGAACCGTAAGTACACTTCCGAAGAATATGCGCAGAGCGTAGCACTGCTCCGCAAGGTGTTTGATCATCCTGCCATCACCACAGATGTCATTGTGGGTTTCCCGGGGGAGACTGAGGAAGAGTTTGCGCAGACAAAGGAATTTTTAGACCGGATTCAATTCTTCGAGATGCATATTTTCAAGTATTCCAAACGGGCAGGTACCAGAGCGGCCGTGATGTCTCACCAGGTGCCGGATCCCGTGAAGACCACCAGAAGTGCGGAACTTCTGGCTATGGAGAAGGAACAGTCGAAGCAGTTCCGGGCACACTATGTGGGGCAGGAGGCGGAGGTGCTTCTGGAGGAGACCAAGGAGATCGGCGGAACGGAATACCTGCTGGGACACACGAGAGATTATGTCAAACTGGCTGTCTCTGTGAAGGAAAATAAAAAAAATGTTGCAAATACCGTGATATGCGGCAGGGTACAGGGGTTTTTGACGGATGAAATCCTATTACTATCACCCCTTGAATTTTCAAAGTAAATGCGGTAATATAAGGCATAACGGAAAGATTTGCCCTATGGCAGAAAAAGAGGATCATATGCAGGACTTAGGAAATACACAATACTTCAAGGTAGAGACAGAACCTGAGACCGGCGTGAAGCTGGTGCTTTCTACCGTATATGAGGCACTGACGGAAAAAGGATATAACCCTGTGAACCAGATCGTAGGTTATATCATGAGCGGGGACCCTACTTATATTACCAGTCACAAAAATGCCCGCAGCCTCATCATGAAGGTGGAACGGGACGAACTGGTGGAAGAACTGCTCACGGAGTATATCAGGACAAAACACTGGAAATAATTACAGTTATCAGGAGGACCCACATGCGTATCATGGGTTTGGATTTCGGCTCACGTACCGTGGGCGTGGCGATCAGTGACAGTCTGCTCTTAACAGCGCAGGGTGTGGAGATCATTCGCCGCAAAGAAGAGAATAAATTACGACAGACGCTGGCCCGGATCGAGGAACTGATCGTCGAGAATGAAGTGGAAGAGATCGTACTGGGACTTCCCAAGAACATGAACGATACCGAAGGTGTCCGCGTGGAACTGACCAAAGAGTTCAAGGACAAGCTGGAGCGCAGGACCGGTCTCCCGGTATATTTCTGGGATGAGAGACTGACGACTGTGGCAGCGGACAAAGCCATGATGGAAGCGGGAATCCGCCGTGAGAACCGTAAGGATTACGTGGATATGATCGCAGCTACTCTGATCCTGCAGGGCTATCTGGATCGCAGGAACAATGAGAAGAAAAAGGAAACAGAATGAGTAAATTGGAAAAGATCACATTTCGCCCCGAAGGCGAAGAAACTGTAGAATTTTATGTACTGGAACAGACCAGGATCGGAGGACACAATTACATCCTGGTGACTGATGTGGAAGAGGGCGATGGAGATGCCCTGATCCTGAAGGATATGTCTCAGGATGGTGAAGAAGAGAGCATTTATGATGTAGTCTCCGATGATGAAGAACTGGAAGCGGTATCCGGAGTATTTGCGGATATGTTAGAGGACGTTGATTTAATTTAGATCATATCCTATGGATTGTTCCGTGCCATGCACTCACACAATCCGTTCCAATATCACCATATTGCGAAGCATTCGCTCCGCTTTTATGCTCATATTGGGGCAGGTCATTAAGCCATAAAATCACTCCCGTGCAAGCACGTTGTGTTTTCAGGCTTATGACCTTGATATATGATAAATACAGGCAGTTCTGCGAGAAGGACGGTCTTATATTTATATATGATTTGTATGATTGGCAGAGAGGGATATTGGAGGCTTTGCCGGTTTCAGCATATAATGGTTTTGTGCCAAAAGTGACAGGGAATACACGAAGGGCATGAGAGATGCCGTTATTTTGATGGAATCGTAAGATCTGGGATGTCTGATCTCCACGGGAGTCTTTGAGAAGAGAGCCGGAAGGAGCAGGCGTGAAATCACAGATCTTTGTTTGCAGAGC
>OHCX01000715.1_pt1 | contig 11221 bp, 2 predicted proteins | sample 1566841 | NCBI WGS metagenome assembly OHCX01 (sample SAMEA3879513, study PRJEB24766) | human gut metagenome | biome: human-associated habitat; feature: feces | place: USA | collected 1985/1987 | reverse complement strand
CGGAATCCGCCTGTTTTCGCAAAGTGGGTACCGCTTTGCATTGCTTGCCGCTTTCTTGCCCCCCGTTCGTACCCCCGTATTTCCCCTCTACCCATACTACAATCTGAACAGGGTGTTTTGGCCAGTTTTCAGGAAATTATCGCAAAAATAGCGTGCGTTCAAAGAAAAGATACAGCTTATTTTCTTCGTTTCATTCAACTCGTTTCCATGCTATACGATTGTCGAAATATAATTGCTCTGTGCACGTTGAAGACGAATATCACACAGAACATGGGCAGGCCGCATTGCGCCGCGACTTTAATTTTGATTCTCCTGTGACACAGTAAGAAGTGACAAGACTCTATAAGTAAACACCGAATCGCACAGCGCAGGCATTTTGGCCTGATGCTGTGCGATTTCTTTTTCACCTCACGAAATGCTGGCCTGCACAGCCGTTTGCTATGCAGCGCGTCTCATCCTTTGGGATGATTTACATTTCAGAACAGCCGCGTATAATATAATTTGAGATAGGTGGCAAAAGGCTTATGACAATCTCACTCTGTATCAAAGGGAGGGAAGAAATGATCGAAAATATCATCATAAAGCCCTCCGTTCAGAAACGGTTTGACAGCTTCATAGCGCATGGCAGAGTTCTTTTTTTCAGCGCGCCCTGCGGCTTTGGAAAGACCGTACTGGCGGACGCGCTGCTGCGCGGGCGGAATGTGCTGCGGCAAAGCGCGGCAGACCCAGACTGCGCGATCCCACCGTCAGCGCAGGATTGGGACATTCTGCTGATTGACGATCTTCAGCTCATGCAGGAGGAAGCCGGGCAGCAGGCTCTTTGCGAATTGATTCGCTCAAGTCCGGAGCGCCATTTCGTGCTGCTCTCGCGCGGTGTGCCGCCCGGCTGCCTGACGGCGTTTCAGTACACGGGGCTGATGACGGTGCTGGAGGCCGACGACCTGCTTTTTGACGCGGACGATGTGCGGCGACTGTTTCAGCTTTCGGGAGCAAATGTAACAGATAGCGAGATCGACGGAATTTTGAAAGAATCCGTGGGCTATCCGCTGGGTGTGGCCATCACCGCCCGGTGTATGTCTCCGGGCAAGCCGTGGACACCGGAGCTGGTGGCGCGGGTGTTCCACGAGGTGTTCCTCTACTTTGAGACCGCCATCTACCGGCGCTTTGACCTGCCGGTGCGGCGCTTCCTGTTGGAGCTGGCTCCCTTTGAAAGCTTTGACCTGGAAATGGCGCGGATGGTCAGCGGCGATCCCCGTGCCGGCGAACGGCTGGACTGGCTTCTTCGATACACCACTATGCTGCGCTACGACGACTGCCAGCGCTTCCGCTTCTGGCCGGGGTTCCGAGCTTTTCTCCGCTGGGAGATGGAACGGGAGTATACCGAGGAAAAGCGCAAAGCGCTCTTCAGCCGGGGCGGGCTGTACTATGAGCTGAAGGAAGACTACGCCCACGCCCTGGAATGCTACACCAGCGGCGGTGACCATTCCAAGGTCTCCGAGCTGCTGGTGCGCAACGCCGAGCTGCACCCCGGCATGGGTCACTATGCCGAGATGGAAAAATACTACCGCAGCCTGCCGGAGGCGGAAATTCTCGCCTCTCCCTCGCTGATGCAGGGCATGAGCATGCTCTGCGCGCTGGTCATGGATTACGAAGGCTCGGAGCGCTGGTATGGCGAACTGCAAAAGTTTGCCGAACACTGCGACAGGCAGGACGCCGCCGGAAAGCAGGCGCGCGGCCGCCTTGCATGGCTGGACATTTCTCTCCCCCAGCGGGGCGTGAACGGTCTGACGGAAACCATTCCCGCCGTGTTCCGGCTGCTGATGAACAAGGAAGTGACGCTGCCGTCCTTCTCCGTCACAAGCGCGCTGCCCAGCATCATGAACGGCGGCAAGGACTTTTCCGTCTGGAGCAAACGGGACGACCTGCTTTACCAGACGCTCCGCGCCCCGGTGGAGGCCGTGCTGGGGCGGGACGGCGTTGGCCTTGCGGACTGCGCCATCGCCGAGAGCAAGTTTGAAAAGGGGGAGGACGTGGCCGGTCGGATGCTGTCCCTTCTCCCACAGCTGAACGAGGTCCGCAACCGCGGCACGCCGGACATGGAGTTCGCCGTCAGTGGACTGCTGGCCCGCAGCCAGCTGGCAAGCGGACAGCCCGCTGACGCGCGGCGCACCATCGAGGTGCTCCGTGAATGCTTTGCCGAGCGCGGTTTGACACGCTTTCTGCCCAATATGGACGCCATGCTCTGCCGTATTGACATGCACACCGGCGACCTTGACGCGGCGGACGCGTGGTATCGGGAAAAAGCCCCGCGGGAGCCGACGCACCTGAACGTCATGCGGCGCTACCAGTATCTCACCCAGGCCATGGTGGAGCTGGAGGACGGCAGGCCGGACACGGTGCAGCTGACGCTTGCCCCGCTGGAGCCGTACGTCCAAAACTGCGCCCGCATCATCGACGGCATTCACCTGAATGTCCTGACTGCCATTGCCCTGTACCGCAAGAAGGACGAGCGGTGGCGCGAGCGATTGACGGCGGCGCTGGACGCGGCGGCGGAGTACCGCTTTATCCGCACCGTCAGCGTATATGGCACGGCGGTGCTGCCGCTGCTGGAAGCGCTGGACTGGGACGGCGACAAGGCATGGCGCAAGCGGCTGATGGCGGCGGTGCGGACGCAGGCGGCGTTCTACCCGCATTTCCTCGAACCCCGCCTTGCCCCCGGTGAGGAGCTGACGCCCACGGAGCTGCAAATTCTGCATCTGCTCTGCGCGGACAAGTCCAACGCCGAGATCGCGCAGATCATGGATGTGAAGCTGCCGACCGTGAAGACCCACGTCAGCCACATCCTCGACAAGCTGGACGTGAAGCGCCGGGCGGAGGCCAAGACCGCCGCGAAAAAGCTGCGGCTCATTCCGGATGACCTATAAAAGCTGTGCCTGTGCTAAAACGGGCTGAATATAAACCCTATACGCATATCCTAAAGGAGGATCTTATGAAAAAACGAGTATTGAGCCTGCTGATGGCGCTGACGCTCTGTCTGACGACGCTGCCCACGGCAGTCTTCGCCGACGTCACGGAGAACGGCGAAGGAAGCGGCGGGACGCACTACGTCGCGGAGAGCGGCGGGACGCAGTATGAAACGGTGCAGGAGATCTTGGACAATATGGAGGAAGGCGAGATCACGCTGCTCGACAGCGTCACGGAAGACCTCACCGTCTACGCCGCGACGACCATCCACATGAACGGGCACAGCATCACCGGCAATATTGATGCCACGGACAGTCTGACGCTGAACGGCGGCACGGTCGATGGTACTGTGAAGGTAGACGGCGGCACGCTCAACATGACCGCGCCCGCCGAAGCGGAAGCGGCCATTACCGGCGGGCTGAACGTGGTTTCCGGCTCTGCTTCTGTCAGCGGCGCGAAGGTCGGCGTGAAGGGCACGCTGTACTTCGATGGCACGGATATGCTGATCTCCGGCGCAGTGAAGGCGGTCGAGCTGGATAGCGCGGCAGAGCCTGCCGCCAAAACGCTCTACGGCTCCGCCACAGTGAACGGCGATACCGCTGCGGAAGCTGGCTTTGACACCGATACCTATAAAGTAGGCGGCGAAATCGCAAAGAAGCTGACCAACAAGCAGGTGGGCAGCACCACACCCGCAGCGCCGAGCCTGACGCTGACCGAAACGAGCAAGAGCCTTACCGCGGGCAAGACCGCCGTGTTCACTGCCAATTATACCGGCACGGACACGCTGAACGCCTATGTTCAGGGCAGCGCGGTCAATGGCTACTTTACCATCAGCCAGAAGAACAACGGCGACGGCACTTATACCGTCTCCGTCAAGATCGATGAGGAAACGCCCGGTGGCACGTACACGCTGTTCGTTCACGAGGTGGGGAACACCTCCGTGCAGGCAAGCGCCACCATCACCGTCATCGGCTTGCCGGATGCAGCCGAGGTGAACGGCAAACAGTACAAGTCTCTCCCGGCGGCGCTGAATGCGGCACGGGACGGCGACACCGTCAAGCTGCTGGCCAACCATGTGACGGATGCAGACGCCCTCAATGCGCTCGGTGAAGATTTTACGTTCGAACAGTATGCTTCCATCGTACCCGTTGTCACCAAAACCTTGACGCTCGATCTGAACCACAAGACGGTCGACTACCTCGAGGTTGGATTCTCAGAGACTAACGAGGAAACGCAGAAAAAAGAAACTCTCGCGACAGGCAACCTGACTGTTACAAGCGAGGCCGCTTACGGCAGAATTTCAAATCTCATGTTCATGGCCGGCGCACTGGACATCCGGAGCGGCGAGATCGGCGGTTCAGGATGCGCGGGACTTTTCTGCGACGCGAACAGTGGCTCTGTGACCGTCAGCAACGGCACGGTGTATGGCCTCACCGTATTGGAGGGTGCTTCCGTCACCGTCAATGGCGGTTCCAATCACGCGGGTGAATGGGTTGTCGCTTCCAGCGCTACGCTGAACATTACGGACGGCACGTTTGGCGAGGTGCAGTTCACGCGCAACGGAACCATCGCCATCAGCGGTGGCACGTTCAAAAGCATTAAGAGCGAAATCGCAGACGAGTTGCAGCCGCTCATGTCCCTGTTGGATACGCAGAAGGTGCACGCTTTCTACAAGGGCGACGACGTGCAGGACGGCAATGCAACGGAGCTGGCCGACGTAACCGTCAAGGAACACACTCACACCATGGTGAACAGCAAGTGCGCCTGCGGCTTTTCCTGCACCCACACGAACACCGAGGGCGCGAGCACCATCGGTAAAGACGGCAAGTGCACGGTCTGCGGGACACAGTTCGCGGCTGGCATCGGCGAAACCTATTATACCGATGTGCCGTCCGCGCTGAATGCGGCAGCTGACGGTCAGACCGTCAAGCTGTTGGCAAACGAGATGCTGCCTGACGGCATATATGTCAGCAAGACTCTCGCGCTGGATTTGGACGGACACAGTCTGAGCGGATACAGCTTGAATGTCGGCGGTCGTACGGCCATGAGCCAGGTTCGCACCGGTAAACTGACGGTCATTGACAGCAGCGGCGGCAACGGCGCGGTGGGAGTGACCGTGCGGGAGGGCGGTACACTGGTATTTGATCCGAAGAATGACCATACCACTTTGCTCCAGCTGGAGGTTTGGGGCGGCACAGTCGAGCTGTACGGCGGAAAGATTTCGAGAAGCGGTCTGCGGCTGAATAATAACATCACATTGGGCAATCTGCTTCCCGGGCAAGCGGGACTGGCTTACTATCGTGGTGACACGCAGCTCACGCTGAAGGAAGCCGCTTCCCAGACCTGCGACCTGGTGGTAAAGTTGTGCAGCCACGGCGGCAAGAACGGCTTTGATGGCACCAACTGTCCCTACTGCAACGCGCCCGCGGTGGCGCAGACGGCCTTGCGGAATGTCGAGGGCGACCCGTGGCGGAACTTTGCCGACTTGCAGACTGCCCTTGACGCGGACAGAGACGGCGGCTCGACCCTCAGTCTGCTGACCGACGTTACCGGCGATTACACCATCGACGGCACCCGGGACACCGGCATAGATCTGAACGGCCATTCAATCCACGGTACGGTAACCGTCAAGGCCGCCACAGGCATGGACACTACTACCTTAAGCAACACGAAAAACACGACCACAGCCAGTATCGATACCGTCGTTGCCAACGAGGGAGCAAACCTCGCCGGTTCGGGATCCCCCGCCGTTATCGGCACGCTGAAGCTGGCAGAGGGTGCCACATGGGCAAACATCCTGCGTGAACCTAACCGCCTTGGCTACAAGGTGCTCAATGGGGACGGCACTCACAAGTGGCACGCCCCGGCGGATGTTCCTGCCGGTTCCACGGAGCTGAACAATGTCATCATCAATCGTCTGCCAATCACCTCCAAGGCCCTGTCTCTGAAGGTCGATGGGAAGAACCTGACCGGCAGTAACCCGAAGGTGGAGCGCGGCACGACCGTCCGGCTCTGCGCCTACTGCAATACCAGCGGCGCAAGTGTGAACTTCTTCGTCGGAGAACGCGGGAGCGACGGCATGTACAGTTTCTCCAAGCTGACAAGTGAATATAAGAAAATCGGCTCCACATGGTATTACGTCGCGGAGTGCAACTTCAACAAAATCGGTGAGCATGGGATTTATTTCACTGCCAGCAAGGACGGCTATTCGGTATCGAGCGAACTCAGAACGCTGACCGTCACCAAGCTGAATCTCAGCAAAGCCGTAATCACGTTCCCCAACGGCAATGAAAGTGTCTATCAGCCTTATAACACCACCACCGGCGTGCCGCCCTATGTTGTAACGTACAACGGCAGCGAGCTGAAAGCGGGAGTTGATTACACCGTCGTCCGCGGCGATTCCCGTTCCACTGTCGGCACCGCCACTCTGACCATCAAGGCGACAGACGACGGCGACTACACCGGCCAGAAAACCGCCAGATGGACGGTCGCAGCTCACAAAGCAACGATCTCGGTCGGCGACATCATAAAGGCATACGATGGCACAACAGACCTGCCCGCAAACGCGTCAATAAAGCTTAAGAGTGCGGATTCCCGCTATGCTCCTTCCGGCGGGCCACTTCCTCTGGCGGCTGGTGAGGATTACCAGATACTCAATGCCAGTTATGATTCCGCCAATGCAAGTGAGGACGAAAAGACCGTCTCCTTCACCATTAAGCTGACGGATAGGAACTATACCTTTGAAGACGGCACGACGCAAAAGGACTTTGTGCTGAACGGCGCGGATGTGTCGCAGACTTTCAAGATCAATCAGGCCACTGTGACCCCGAACGAGATCACGCAGTGCGTTTTCAACGATTTGGCAAAGACCTACGAAATCGATTTGAGAACGCTCCTGCCGGAGCTGCCTGTAGGCTGCGAGTACGGCAAGATCCATAATCGGGGCTGCGATTACCACTTTACGGATAGTACTTACCTCGACAGCAGCAACCATATATTCGTGTCAAACGAAGGCATTCTGACTCTGCCCATCGTGGCCGCGCACAGCGCGAATGTGAACGATCAGATCGGCACTTTGACCGTCCCGATTGTAAGCACGAACTATCAGCCGTTCGAGCTGACCATCAAGGTCGTCATTGGCCAGAGGATCCCCCTCGATCAATCGGGCGTCAGCGTCAGCGCGACGGATATCACCTACGGCCAGACGCTGGCAGAGAGCACACTCACGGCCACGGGTTCGATGATCTGCCCCCGCACACAGGCCGTGATTCCGGGTACGTTCGCGTGGAAGGACGGCACCATCAAGCCCAACGCGGGCAGCTATGATGCCGAATGGACGTTCACCCCGGCGGAAGGCTACGAAGAATACGCCCCCGCGACCGGCACCGTGACCGTCACAGTCGAACCGGCAGAGCTGACGGGAGTTTCCGTGAGGGCACCCAGCACGTATTACACCGGCAAGCCGCAGCACGCATCGACAATCGCGTTTGGGCAAAGTGTAGACGGCACTACCGTGACGTTCACTTACAGCGACAAGGTAGACGGCGACTATACTTCGGACGGACCGGCTTTCACCGACGCAGGCACGTACACCGTTTACTACAAAGCGGAAGCAGCAAACCACAAAACGGCTACCGGTACGTTCACCGTAACCATTGCCCCGCTGCCGATCAGCCTTCTCTCCGTCGAAAGAATCTCCAAGTCCTACGACGGCACCGCAAACGTCACGCTTACCGCGAGCAGGCTGACGTTCTTCAGCAAGACGGCCAGTCGTTCGGGCATTATACTTCCCGATACGGCGCTCACCTTCTCTGGCGCCCAGTTTACCATGAAGCAGGCGGACGGGAGCTACCTGCCCTCGCCGGACGTCGGAAACGGAAAGGCCCTTTCCTTCACCATGACGCTTGCAAACGACAACTATGTGTTTGAGAGCAAGCCGGAAGGCACCAAAACGGTCAGTGACACTTTTGCAACCGACGATACGACCCGTTTCACCATCACCAGGGCCGACGCACCCGTGCCGACAGACGGTACGCTGACCATCATCAACGGTCTGGAAAGAACCTACGAGGTCGATCTGGCGGCGCTGCTGTCTGCACTGGAAAACCCCAAGTCCTACGGCGACATCGCCTATGGCGCGCCGACCATCACCGTGGATGCCGGCTACTGCGACGCTGCCACTGCGAAGGTCGAAAACGGCAAGCTGATTCTGCCCATTCTGGCAAACCCGGTCAATACGGAGGGCAATGTCGGCTCGGTGACGGTGATTGTCACAACCAGCAACTACGAGGACATCACCCTGACCGTCAACATCTTCGCAAAGAACAAGATCACGCCCGTTCTGGATGGCGAGGTGACCGCAAGCGAGATCACCTACGGTCAGCCGCTGAATGCAAGCACGATCACGGGCAAGATGAAAGACCCCACCACCGGTGAAGAGGTTCCCGGCACCTTCACATGGACGGACGGCACGCTCATGTTCAACGCGGGCAGCCGTAAGGCCGAATGGTCGTTCACCCCGGACGCGCCGGAGTACGCGACGGCCACCGGAAAGGTGCGGGTCACGGTCAATCCCAAGTCCATTGTAGGCGCGGTCGTCACGCTGGAAGACACCTTCGTGTATGACGGGACGGAAAAATGTCCCCAGATAATCAGTGTCGTTCTGGACGGCGTAACACTGACAGGCATTGGCGGAGGCACAGATTATGGCTTTTCCTGCAACAGAACGTCGCAGGTCGGCACATACTACGATGATTTTTCTCTCAGCGGTCTGGGTAACTACACCGGCGAGATGAAGTTCACGTGGTCGATCACGCCAAGAGAAGTGACACCCACGATCACCGTCGCGGACGGCACCTATAACGGCGGAAATCCCGTTCAGCCGACCGTTACCCTCACAGACGACCTCGGCAATACCATTGCCCCGAAGGAATACGACGTCTCCTACAGCGATAACACAAACGCGGGTACTGCCACCGTTACCGTCACCGATAAGGAAGGCGGCAGCTATGTCCTCGGTACGGCCAGCACGACCTTCACCATCAACAAGGCCGCCGCGCCCGTGCTGACCGCCTATCCGGTCACCCGGAAGTACACTCTAAAAACGGAGCAGACCATCACCCTCCCCGACCTCAAGAGTCTGGGAATGCCCGATGATGCACAGGTATCCGACGCGAACGCGTTCCACAGCGGGTCCTATTCTCCCGCGGGCAGGATTCAGGACGGTTGGGGCATTGACGTGAACACCGGCGCGATCACCTACGCTCTGGCGGACGGTGCCGCCGCTGGCGACGTCATCACCTTTACCCTTCTGGTTCGTTCCAAGAACTACGAGGACGCCACCGTTACGGTCATCCTCACCCTGACGGAGCGGGACGCGCCCATCCTGACCCTGCCGGACATCATCACCGCGGACTACACCGGCGCGGAAATTCCCGTCAGCGCGGTCACCGGCAAGAGCGCCGCCTTTGACGGCAAGGATGTGCCGGGTACATGGAACTGGAAAGCCGGTCAGGCGATCACCAACGCGACCGACACCGGCAGTAAGGCCATTGTCTTTACCCCCGCCGATCTGGTCAATTACCACCCGGTGGAGGGCGAGGTTTATGTCATCATCTCCCGCGTCGCGCCGGACTATACCGCGCCCGCTGCCATTGACGGCCTGACCTACAGTGGCAGCGCGCAGGCGCTGGTCAGGGCAGGCTCCACCGCCCACGGCAAGCTGCTCTACAGCCTGAGCAAAGACGGCACCTACTCCGAGACCATCCCCACCGGCACGGACGCCGGGGAATACACCGTCTGGTACAAGGTCGAGGGCGACAGCAACCATAAAGATTCCCAGCCCGGGTCCGTCACCGCAACCATCGCTCCCAAGACCGTGACCGCCACCGTGACGGTCAGCGACGGTTCCCTCACCTACACCGGCGACCCGCTGAAGCCCGATGTCATCGTGAAGGACGGCGACACGGTCATCAGCCCGGAGGAATACGACGTTTCCTACAGGGATAACGTGAACGCGGGCACCGCCACCGTGACCGTCAGGAACAAGGCAGGCGGCAACTACACCGTCAGCGGCAGCGCCACCTTCGAGATCGGCAAGGCCGCTTCCGAGGTCAGGACCGCCCCCCGGGCGAACGCCGGCCTTGTCTACAACGGCGGTGAGCAGACCCTCATCACAGCCGGAACTGCCCTCGGCGGCAAGCTGAAATACCGTCTGGGCGAGACCGGCGAGTTCACAGAAGCGCTTCCCAAGGCCACGGACGCGGGCACCTACACCGTGTACTGCATGGTCGAGGGCGACGGCAACCACCGCGACTCGGAGGTGCAGAGCCTCACCGTCACCATCGATAAGGCGAAGGTCACGGTCAAGGCGTTGGACAAGCGCATCTACACCGATGACAAGGCCCCCGATCTGAGCAAGCCCGTACTGGACAAGGACTACACCGTCAGCGCCATGTTCGGCGAGGATGCGCTGACCGGCGACATAAAGCTCGCCTACGTGGACGCGAATGGCACTGCGATCACCCCCGACACGGCGAAGGTCGGCAAGGTCATTATCCGCGCCAGCGGGCTGACCGCCCCCAACGGCAACTACACCGTCGTTTTCGTGGACGGCACGCTGACCATCGACGAGCGCCCGGTCTACACCATCAAGGCCACGGCGGGCATCCAAGGCTCCATCACGCCCTCCGGCGACGTTGACGTCCTCCACGGCGGCAGCCAGACCTTCACCATCGCCGCGAACAGAGGCTACGCCATCTCCAACGTCAAGATCGACGGCGTGAGCATCGGCGCGGTGAAGTCCTACACCTTCGAGAACGTCACCGGCAACCACACCATTGAGGTCACCTTCATGAAGGCCAACGGCAACCCCCAGACCGGCGTAATGGTGGACGAAGTCACCGGCGAGTACTATGTGGGGTAACGCCCACCGCGTTTCGCGCGTCCGTTGGGCGCGCGAGGAGACAAGCTTATGAAGAAAAATGTCATGAAAATCTGCTGCGCGGTTCTGGCCATTGCGGTCATTGCCGCTCTGCTGATAGTGGTCAGGGGCTGCCACCGGGAGGAACCAATCGTCCCTCCCACCACCGCCCCGGCCACCCAGACCGTCCCCACCGAAGCCGAGACCCAGCCCCCCACGGTTCCCGTAGGGGAGGTCATCCCCACCGTGGATAAGCAGCCGGAGCTGGCCGCGGCCAGAAAGAAAAACCCCGACACCGTGGCGTGGCTGTATATCCCCGGTGCGGAGGTGGACGAC
>OHCX01000714.1_pt1 | contig 11240 bp, 7 predicted proteins | sample 1566841 | NCBI WGS metagenome assembly OHCX01 (sample SAMEA3879513, study PRJEB24766) | human gut metagenome | biome: human-associated habitat; feature: feces | place: USA | collected 1985/1987 | reverse complement strand
CGGCAAGCGGCAGACCCACATCCGTAACGCTCCTTCGTCGCGAACGGCTGTGACCAGCATCGACCCCTACAACGCTTATAGGCGCTGCATCAAAAATTCTGAGCTGCATCAAGCTTCGCGGGAAAAGTCCAGAAAAACCAAAGGGTTTTACTGGTCGGTTCAAGGGGGGCAGGGGGGAAATCGAAATCCCCCCGGACTCGTTTCTTTTTCCCAATCTTTTCTTTTGGAGAAGCAAAAGAAAATGCTGGACAGCAGCCGCAGATTTTTAATACGAGTTCTTACTTTGCCGTGCGTCTCAAAATGCTGCGGCTTTTCGTTTATTCCACGCCGATGACTTCGTAATCCTGCGCTTCGACGGCAGCCTTGAGCGTCTCGTTCGAAACATCCTTCGTGAGCGTGACGACGGCGGTGCCGTTGTTGTGATCCGCGACTGCGGAAGCAACGCCGTCCACGGCTTCGAGCGCCTTTTTGACGCGCGCTTCGCAGTGGCCGCACATCATGCCTTCAATTTTTACTGTTTCTTTCATTTTCATTTCCTCCTTTGGAACTATCATTCCTTTGTAAATGTAATCCGCTTCGGAAATTGCTTTCTTCACGGTTTCTTCATCAGGATCGGCCGAGCAGGTCATATTTACTTTTCCTGTGGTATGATCCGCTTTTGCTTCCACAACACCTTTTATTTTCTTCAACGCATTTTCCATATGACGCTCGCACATTTCACAGGTCATGCCTTCTACGGAAATAATAGCCGCCATTTCCTTTCCTGCCGCCTCTTTCTTCTCTATAGCAGTGCCGGTTTCTGCGCCGGGCACTTCCGCCGGCAGAAGCACTTTCTTCTTCAGAGGCTTGTCCTTCCCGCTGCCATGGACTTTAAACAGATTCAGCCGAAGGGCATTCAGACAGACAGTGACACTGGAAAGAGCCATCGCCGCCGCGCTCCACATGGGATTTATGGAAATCATGGGATATACGCCGGCCGCCACGGGGATGAGCAGGATATTGTAAGCAAAGGCCCAGAATAAATTTTCACGGATATTTTTCAGCGTCTTCCTGCTTAATCGGATGGCAGCGGAAACATCGGTGAGCCTGGAATTCATAAGAACGATATCGGCGGAGTCGACAGCTACATCTGTCCCTGCGCCGATGGCGATTCCGATATCCGCTCCGGTAAGCGCAGGCGCATCATTGATCCCGTCCCCTACCATAGCCGTCATTCCCCGTTTCTGCAGGTTTTTGATAACAGCCGCTTTCCCGTCAGGAAGGACGCCTGCAATGACACGGTCAACGCCTGCTTCTTTCCCGATGGCGTCTGCCGTCCGCTGATTATCTCCTGTCAGCATGATGACTTCAATCCCCATATGCTGCAGTTCTTTAACAGCTTGGGCGGAGTCTTTCTTAATCACATCGGCGGCGGCTATAATCCCCAAGAAGATCCCGTTCCGTTCAAAGAAAATCGGTGTTTTCCCTTCTTCCCCCAATGCCCGGGAGAGTTCTGTCATATCCTGCGGTATATCCGCCAGCGTGGAAATATAGGTTTCCGACCCGCCGTGAATCGTGTCCCCGTCCATAATGGCGGCAAGGCCGTTTCCCGCAAGAACCCGGAATCCGGAGGTTTCTTTCGGACTCATGCCTCTTTCTTCCGCCTTTTCCACAACGGCCCGGGCAAGGGGATGCTCGGATTTCCGTTCCAGCGAATACGCCAGAAGGAGAAGTTCATCATCCGTCATATGTCCCGCAGGATAAATGCCGGTAACTTTCGGCTTCCCTTCCGTAACGGTACCGGTCTTGTCAAGCGCGACGATCTGTATTTTTCCCGCATTTTCAAGAGATTCGCTTGTTTTGAAAAGAATGCCGTTTTTCGCGCCTACGCCGCTGCCGACCATAATGGCAACGGGCGTTGCCAGTCCCAACGCGCAGGGACAGGAAATGACGAGGACGCAGATGGCGTATTCCAATGCTTTCGCCACGGGCGCGCCGAGGAGCATCCACACGATCATGACGAGAACGGCTACACCGATAACGGCAGGTACAAAGACGGCAGACACGGCATCAGCGATTCTTGCAATCGGCGCTTTTGTAGCGGCCGCATCGCCGACCATGCGGATGATCTGTGAGAAGGTCGTGTCTTCGCCCACACGGGTGGCACGGGCACGGATGAATCCGGAACGGTTTATAGTGGCAGCTTTCACGGTGTCGCCTTCCTCTTTGTCCACCGGAACGGATTCTCCCGTAAGAGCGGATTCGTCTGCCGCTGCCGCGCCTTCTATAATCACGCCGTCTACGGGAATGGTTTCTCCCGGTCTTACGACAAAGATATCTCCCGGCTGCACCTCGTCGATGGCAACGGATACTTCCTGCCCGTTTTTTTCGATGAACGCCGTCTTCGGCGCCATCCTCATCAGACTTTTCAAAGCATCGGTGGTCCGGCCTTTGGAGAGGGATTCCAGTGTTTTCCCTACGGTGATGAGAGCAGGAATCATGGCGGCGGACTCGAAGTAGAGCCGGTCATGGTAAAATCCCATGAGATCCGCATTCGATGTGCCTTGCGTAAGGAGGTAGGTCATCTCATAAAGGACATAGAGCGACCAGAGAAAGGAAACTCCCGAGCCGAGCGCCACGAGGGTATCCATATTCGGCGCGCCATGGGCGAGGGATTTCCCGCCGGAAAGGAAGAAATCTTTATTGACATACATCACGATAAGGGCAAGGAACATTTCTGTCAGAGCAAGTCCCAGATGATTATGGTCAAAAAATGCGGGAACGGGCCAGCCGAGCATATTGTGCCCCATGGTGATATACATGAGGAGCGCAAGAAATACGGCAGACCATATGAGGCGCCTTTTGAGCTTCGGTGTTTCATGGTCGGCCAGGGCTTCCGCTTCCTGTGCCAGTTTTTCTGAAGCGGAGCTCTTTTTCTTTTCTTCACCTTTGAGCCGCGCTCCGTACCCCGCGTTTTCAACGGCGCGGATGATTTCTTCGTTTGATGCGGTGCCGTCGACCGCCATGGAATTTGTCAGGAGCGCCACGGCCACCGAAGAGACCCCCGGCACTTCAGCGACTGCCTTTTCCACATGGGACTGGCACGCTGCGCAGGTCATGCCTGTAACCGTATATTGTCTCATTTTTTACCTCTTTCATTTCCTGTCAAAAAATTATTTCATCAGTTTTTGGAGCATGGTGCAGAGCTCATCCACTTTTCCGTCCCGTCCTTCGCGGATATCATCGGAAACGCAGCCTCGGATATGGGATGCCAGAAGCAGTTTGTTGAAAGAATTCAGCGCATTGGATACAGCCGATACCTGCATGAGGATATCAGGGCAGTACGCATCGGCTTCCACCATTTTCTGTATGCCCCTGATCTGCCCTTCCACCGTCTTAAGGCGGGTAAGCAGTTTCTTTTGTTCTGCCGGTGTCCGTTCCGTACGGCAGCAGGCTTCCTCTGTTTCCATACCGGCCATCTGCTTTGTCTCCTTCGCTTCCATTTCATTTCCCTCTCTGCTTTTTCGTACTCTCTCTCATTCTTACTGCTGAATCGAAAATCTTCTTTTTGATTAGACTATACCCCCCTGGGGTCTATCTGTCAATAAAAAAATTAAATATACGGAATAAATCCGAAAAACATGTCCGCTGCCATACGGAAATAAACTGGAAGAACGCAGTCATATGCAAACAAAATACCGAACGGTAAAAACAAAACGGCGGGATTGTCTCGTCACCCCACCGTCTTGTATAAAGCTAAACTTTCTGTAAACCGAGATTTGCCTGTTTCTTTTCAGAAATGGATATTCCTACAACCGCACACCTATCTCCATACACCGCTTCGGAAATCAATGAATCCTATCCCCGTCCGGCTTCTTCTCTTCCGCATTGATAGTTTCTGTTTTTCTCATTGTTTATATATTCTTCTAACGCCTGTATCATGAGCGGATCCCGTTCCGGAATATAGTATGGATTCTCATACAAGTCAGCCTGTTTATATCCCGACTTGGTCAATATACTGCACGAAAGGCTGTCCAATATATCCTGATCCGAATCATATTCTTCCACATCCATACCAATCCTGTAATAGAAGTATCCCATAAACCTGTATGGCTCTTCAATCGGGTAATTCCACCACCAGGATTCCCAATACAGATGTGCGAAATTCATTACAGACTCTGGTGTCCGGCAGTTTTCTTTCAGATATTTGAACGCTGCATGAAAAACCGTATCCCAGCCAAAATCTTTCACAAGACCGGCCGCGAGTTCTTCCATCTTTTCCTCTTCCTGTTCCGACAACTCAACAAACCAGTCACGATTAAAGAATACATTCAGTTTTTGATTCAGCTCTTCATGAAAAGACATTTTTATCTCCGGATGTTAAAATGTCAATTTATGCGATTTCCCTGTGTATAAATTCATTATACCATCTTTATCTGCGCTTCATATATTTCCTTATGCTTGCTGTTCAGCTGCCGGGAGAGGATTATTTTTACAGCTTTTTCTCCGTTTTACATCCTGTCTCCCCCATACTATAATGAAAGAAAATATATTTCTTTAAGGAGGTCATCATGGCAGATCTTACGGTGGGCAAAAAAGCGCCCCTATTCACACTTCCGTCTGACAGCGGACAGGATATTTCTCTTTCTGATTACAAGGGCGGGAAGGTAATTCTTTATTTCTACCCGAAGGACAATACTTCCGGGTGCACGCTGGAAGCGCAGGCATTCCGCGCCAATCTGGAAGAATTTAAGAAGCGGGGGTATTCCGTACTTGGCGTAAGCCGCGACAGCGTGAAAAAGCACTGCAACTTCCGCGACAAGTATGAACTTAATTTTCCGCTCCTTTCCGATGAAGAGGAAACGGTATGCAATTTGTACGGCGTCATGAAAGAAAAGAGCATGTACGGAAAAAAATACATGGGCATCGAGCGCTCCACGTTCATCATTGATGAAAAAGGCATATTGGTGAAAGAATACAGGAACGTGAAAGCCGCTTCTCATGTAAACGATCTGCTGAGGGATCTGCAATAGTCAATTATAAAGAGGCTGTGACAAAATATTTTTGTACCTCGTCACAACCCCTCCACTCATGCCTTTTCGGCGGACAAGAAAAGAGCGTTGTTTCTTTTTACGGAAACTCCGCTCTTTTTTCATTTCAATCCGTCAGATCTTCAATGAGCCATGCCTTTTCAAAGGGGAAAGCGGCATATGCTTCGCCTTCCAGGATCGTTCTGCCGGGGTCGTAAATATCGATAATCCATTCCTTGCCAAGGCTGTCATTGACAAAGTAGCGGATTTTTTCTCCAAGGAACATTTTATTTTGAATGGTGACTTTTACATTCACCTGCCCGTCAACGGCCTCTTTCACCAACTTCAGACATTCGGGACGGATGCTCAGGCAGTATTCCTGCCCTGCATTTACGCTCTTCGTAGTGGGAATTCTGTCGTTCCCGTAAGAAACAGTATTTTCTCCCAGCCCTTTTACGCTGAGGAGGTTTGTCGTGCCGATGAAGTCCGCCACGAACGGCGTCTTCGGTTCAAAGTAGATCTCCTGGGGCGATCCTGTCTGATGGACGACGCCGCCTTTAAGGACGACAATCATGTCCGACATGGAAAGAGCTTCCGACTGGTCATGGGTGACATAAATCGTGGAAAGCCCCATCTTCTTCTGAATATCACGGAGTTCCACGCGGACGCTTTCGCGCAGCTTCGCATCCAAATTGGACAGCGGTTCATCAAGAAGAAGAACTTCAGGATTCATGACAAGGGCACGGGCCACAGCGACACGCTGCTGCTGTCCGCCGGACATCTGGTTCGGGAAACGGTCCTCCATGCCTTTGAGCTGCATGAGATCAAGCGCTTCTTTGACACGTCTTTCTATTTCCTCTTTCGGACGGTTCTTCACACGAAGTCCATAGGAAACATTATCAAAAACGTTCATATGCGGAAAGAGGGCATATTCCTGAAATACCATGGCCGTATTTCTGCTGTAAGGAGGAATCCTTTCGATTCGTTTGCCGTTGAGAAGTATTTCCCCGTCATCCGGCTCATAGAAACCTGCCACCATGCGGAGAAGCGTGGTCTTCCCGCAGCCTGACGGCCCGAGGAATGTAACAAAATGCCCCTTTTCAAAATCAATGTTCACGTCTTTGATGACATGGCTCTGACCGAAATATTTATTGATCTGTTTCAGCTGCAATACTAAGTCTGACATATTTCCACCTCTGTTGTAAACTTTGAGCGATTATAAATCAAAGATATTGATCTTGTCACGGAGTATCAGTTTCACCACACCGAAAGTCAGGTAAATAACAAGCATGATGCCTACGGCAGTGGCGCTGGCAGTCGGGAGGAATCCCTGATTTGCCAGGCTCATGATATTGATGGACGCCAGGTTCCATTCCGGTGACACGAGGAAAATAACGGTGCTTAAGGTGTTCATGGAACGCATGAACGCGTATACAAAGCTGACAGAAAGTGAATTTTTCAACATAGGCAGCACAATTTTCCGGAAAGTCGTGAAGCTGCCTGCCCCTAAATTGGTAGACGCCTGCTCTAAAGAGCCTTCGATCTGTTTCAGCCCCGCCACGGCCTGCCGATATCCTACCGGCAGCTGGCGGAGAGCCATACCGAGAATGATAATAGCAAGCGTACCCGTCATTTCAAGCGGTCCGTCATTAAAGGCGAGAATCATGGCAAGACCGATAAACGTCCCCGGCAGAGAGACGGGAAGCATGGCAAGAAAATCCATAACTGTTCTTCCCGGGAATTTTTTACGGAGCACCAGAAACGCCAGAGCAATGCCGAAGACCGTGCTGATTGCCGCCGTGGACATGGATGCCACCCAGGAGTTCACCATGACATTGGAGTTGATGACGCCTTCTTTGAAATACTCAAGAGTGAAGGTGTAATCCGCACCGAAAGAAACGGTAAAGGCAAAAAGCACAACCACGCCGATAATCATAAGGATGCCCAGGCTGAGAAGCATGCAGAAAGTAAAGAAACACCATGTTGCCGCCGGTCCCGCCGTCACACGGATGAGGCCTGCCACGGGCTTTCCCGTAACGGTAACATAAGAGTTCTTTTCCAGATAATACCGCTGTACAAAGAAAACAATGAGTGTCGGAATGACAAGGAATACGGAAAGCGTGGCGCCCATGGGAAGATCCCAGGCACCGGTGACCTGTGTGTATGCCTCCGTGGCCAGAACATGATAATTACCTCCGACCAGCATGGGGTTGCCGAAGTCCGCCAATGAGTTGATACCGACCAGGAGGAACGCGCTTGCCAGCCCCGGCGTCGCCAGTCTGAGGGTCACCGTACGGAAAAGGTACCACCCTTTTGCTCCCAGGTTCTGTGCCGCCAGTTCCAAATTCGGACTGATATTTTTCAAGACACCTGAAATGGTGATGTACGCCAGCGGGAAAAAAGCGATAGTCTGCGCTGCCCAAAGTCCAACAGGTCCGTAAAGATCCACCTTCAAATGAAGCATTTCCCATGTAATAAAGCCGCGGCGGCCGAAAAGCATGATGAATGCCAGACCGCTGACAACGGACGGCGCCATGGTAGGAAGCAGAGCCACCACCTGGAAGAAACGCTTGCACGGCATATTCGTGTAATTCACGCCGTAAGCGAAAATGAATCCGAAAACGATAGCCGTCGCCGTAGCAACAAAGGACGAGAAGATCGTGTGGCTGAATACCTCGATGAATTCCTTATCCGTGACGGCGCGCATCCAGTCTGCCGATGTCGGAACGAGAAGAATTTTCACAAAAGGATAAATAATAAATACGGCAAACAGAAGGAATACGGCAAGAATACCGATGAGAAGCGGCGGCTCCCGAAGAAGCACTTTCATCTCCGCTGCGATTCCGGTGTGTTCGCGGCCGGACTCTTTTTCATTCATACAAAACTCCTTAGATATAAAAAGGATTTATTTCTTTAAAACAGCAGGTGCCTTCCGGCTTTTCCATCGGCGAGGGAAGGGCAGGTATAAAGCAGACTATTTCTTAAATAAGTAAAAGTAATAGATAAAAAGTTACCCCCACCGTCATTGGTGGAGGCAGCTTTTTGACAGACATATTATTCAGCAAAGAATGTATCGCAGTTCTTCTGTTTATCGGCGCCCGCCTTGACCAAATCATAAGTCTTGAACAGCGGCAGCTCTTTCAGCGGCTTCATGCCCTGGGGCGGAGCCACTTCAGGATTGCAGGCAATGCCGTTCGTCGTCTTTACAAGGATATCTCCCGCTTCTTTGGTAAGGACGAAATCAATAAACGCTTTCGCCACATCTTCATTGGCTTTGTTCTTAATCTTGCCTACGGGACATACTGTCCAGCCTGCCTGATCGTAAATGGTGCTCACCAGTTTCTGTCCCTTGGCGCTGACCAGATTCTGATCGGAAATAAAGTTGACGGTGATAAGATATTCGCCGGCACCGGCTTTCTGTCCCGGTGTGAATCCTGAAGGAGTGAACTGCGCTATCTGCGGTTTCAGCGCTTTCAGATATTCCCAGCCTTTTTCTTCACCCATATTCTGAAGAACAGAACTGATAAAAGTGTTGCCTGTACCGGATTTACGGGGATCAGGCATAATAATTTCCCCTTTGAATTCCGGTTTCAGAAGATCCTGCAGTGTCGTCGGAGCGGCGACCCCTTTCGGTTTAAATTCTTCATTGAAACGTTTTTCATTGTAGCCGATCGCCAAAACTTCCAGATACGTGCCATACCAGAAACCGTCTTTGTCCTGGTATTCAGGCATGATCATTTTGGCATTCTTGGATTTATAAGCTTCCAGAAGTCCGTCAGCCGCCGCTTTCGCATGGGCGTCCGCCGTGCCGCCGAGCCAGATATCCGCTTTCGGCGCGTCTTTTTCCGCCGTGATACGGGCAAGAGCTTCCCCGGTTGGCAGACGGATGAAGCTTACATCTGCACCGGTCTGCTTCTTAAATAGATCCGCCAGTTCTTTCGCCGTGTCTTCATGGAAAGACACATACATCACCAACTTCTTGCCTTTCAGATCCTGACCGCCCGCTTTCGCACCGCCTGCAGCCGCCTTGTCACCGCCGCCGCAGCCGGCAGCAATCAACGCCAGTCCGGCCAGGGTGCACGCAGCAAGAGCCTTCCATTTCATGAAAAACATCTCCTCTCAAATCTTAAATATGTTTACTTACCAAAGCAATTTTAGCATATATCCCAGACACTAACTATAAAAAGAAAGTCCGTTGTAATTTTAGCATAAATGTATGCTGTTTTCATTACTTTTTATCATTACATAACACATATTCCTTTTCCCGTTTTCATATTTTCTGCAAAAGAAAAGGACGCCTTTTACGAAACGTCCTGTCCTTTGTCAATTTATCTTCTTCCCGCTACTGTTTTTCCCCGGACTTTTCTGCCGACCGGCCCGAAATCCTGTCAAGAAGTTTATTCCCCGCAGATTTCACTTTATCCTTCAATGCTTTTTTCTTTTTCTCCGCTTCTTCTTTTTTCTTCTTTTCCGCCGCTTCCGCTTCCTGCTTCGCCCGCGCGGCTCTTGCTTTTTCCATACTGCTTCTTACGGATGCAGGAATTTCGAAGTTCTTCACGGTATAACCGCTTTCCGCTTCGTACATATAATCGCGCCAGATCGCCGCCGGAATGGTGCCGCCGGTATACCCCGCATTGGTGGACGCGTCATCGCCGATCCAGACCGCCGTGGAGAGATCCGGTGTATATCCGACAAACCATGCGTCATGTTCATCATCAGTAGTCCCCGTCTTGCCCGCCGACGGCCGTCCGATATACGCATTTCCGCCGGTCCCGCGGGAGATGACTTCTTCCAGCACGCTCGTCAATGTCCATGCCGAGGCTTCATCAACGGCCTGCGTACTTTCCGGCGCGCCGGAATGATCTTCAAGCACCTTTCCATTGCGGTCGACAACTTTCATAATGACCGTCGGTTCCACCAGTTTGCCGCCGTTTGCAAACACGCTGTATGCTTTTGCCATATCCCAGACAGACACGCCGTAGGTAAGGCCGCCGAGAGACGCCGCCAGGTTCGTATCACTGTATTCACCGTCAGTGACCAAGGTGGAAATCCCTACATTCTTTGCCGTCCGGATAATCTTTTCTATACCCACCTGATCCGCCAGATGGACCGTAGGTATATTCATGGACTTCACAAGCGCTTCCATGACGGTTACGCTGCCGCCGGAAGTGCCTCCGTAATTCTTTGGTATCCAGCCGCCGCCGAAATCTTTCGTTTCATTACTAAGAATGTCGAAAGGCGTTACTTTGTTTGCAAATGCCGTCAGATAGACAAAAGGTTTGAAAGCCGAACCCGGCTGGCGGGTCATCTGTACAGCGCGGTTAAAGTGATCCTGCCCGCGGCCGCCCACCATAGCGCGGACGTATCCCGTTCCCACTTCTATGGAAACAAGGGCGCCTTGAGGCTGTGTCAATTTCTTATCATCGGTATAGGCATTAGGAAGATTTTTCTTCAGGGCCGCTTCCGCTTCCTTCTGCAAATCAAGATCCAGCGTAGTGTAAATCTGCATGCCCTCTTTGTAGATCGCATCGGAATCATACTTTTCGCTGATCAAGTGAATTACATAATTTACAAAATAAGATGCCACACTATCCGTTCCCCGCTGTTCCTGGGGCCGGGCCAGATGGATATCCGCTTCTTTTGCCGCAGCGGCCTCACTCTCGGTAATGTACCCATACTTCACCATCTGATCAAGAACGATGGACTGCCGCTGTTTTGCCGCTTCCACACTGTGGAACGGAGAGTAATAATTCGGACTGTTCGGAAGACCCGCTATAAGCGCGCACTGGGCAAGAGACAAATCCTTCACGTCTTTTCCAAAATACACTTTAGATGCCGTCTGGATACCATAACAGCCCTGTCCGAAATAAATCTGGTTCATATACATTTCCAGAATTTCTTTTTTGGTATACTGCCGCTCTATCTTTAGGGCAAGAAAAGCCTCCAGCAGCTTGCGTTTCAGCGTCTGTTCCTGCGAAAGGAAAGCGTTTCGCGCCAGCTGCTGCGTAATGGTGCTCCCCCCCTGCGCCGTGGCATTGCCGCTGATGATATTTCTGAAAACGGCACGGATGATACCAAGAGGATCCACGCCGTGATGTTCATAAAAGCGGTTATCCTCTACCGCAATAAATGCGTTTTGTAAATTAGCCGGCACTTCATCAATGGACACGGGGAGACGGTTTTCCTCGGCGTGAACCGTAGTAATAAGCCGCCCCTTGGCATCATAAATGC
>OHCX01000701.1_pt1 | contig 11503 bp, 8 predicted proteins | sample 1566841 | NCBI WGS metagenome assembly OHCX01 (sample SAMEA3879513, study PRJEB24766) | human gut metagenome | biome: human-associated habitat; feature: feces | place: USA | collected 1985/1987 | reverse complement strand
AGGATGTGCTGGCCAAGTGCTACGGCGGTGATATCTCCCGTAAAAAGAAGCTGCTGGAAAAGCAGAAGGAAGGCAAAAAGAAGATGCGTCAGCTGGGCAGCGTTTCCCTGCCCAGCGAGGCCTTTACCGCCGTGCTCAAGCTGGACAGCGACGACGATTGATCTGCAAATATGCAAAAGGGATGCTGCGTGCGCGGCATCCCTTTTTTGATGGGAACTCCCAAATGTGAAATCCGCCCATGGCAGAGATGCGCTCTTTGCTTTTCCTACTAAATATGTTATAATTTATTTATATATCAGTTTTTGTATCCGTTTTTGGAGAGATGGGCTGCGGCCTTGTGCTGCGCCCTTCTCTATGCAACGTTCCCCGGCAGAAAGGATGTGGCCTTTATCAAAGCAAAACACGGAAAAGGCGCAGCACAAAGCGGCAGACACACACACAGCGGCAGCTGCGCACAGAGGGCAACGCCCCCCTGGAAGCAGGTGCTGCTGACGCTGCTGGTTCTTGTTGCCCTGCTCGCCCTGCTGGGCGGGGCGCTGTGGCAGAATATCTGCTATAACCGCACCCACTATACGGCAGAGTTCTATCAGATTCATTCCCGCAAGCTGACCCAGAGCTGCCGGGTCGTTTTTCTGACCGACCTGCATCTGCGGGAGTACGGAGCAGATAACTGTGAGCTGGTGCAGGATGTCCGCAGCCTTGCCCCGGATCTGATCCTGCTGGGCGGCGACTTTGTGACCTACGGCGAAGGCACCGATTATGATAATATGCTTTCCCTGTTCCGTCAGTTGAGCGAGATTGCCCCGGTATGCGGAGTGCTGGGCAACCACGAGGACGAGCTGTATTTTCTGGACAACGACCGGGAACTGGTGGAAAAGTTCACCGCTGCCGGGGTGACCGTCCTGCGCAATGAAGAGGCGCGCTATACCGTCCACGACAATGTCATCAGCATTCTGGGCGTGGAGGGCAGCCCGGCGGATTTTTCCAACTACGGTGCCAGCACCTTTATGGACAGCGTGGAGCCGCAGACAGACTACGACCTGCGCATCTGTCTGGCACACGTTCCCACCTACTTTCCCGAGCATCTGGAAAATTATTCCTTTGAGCTGGGTCTTGCCGGGCACACCCACGGCGGCATCGTGCGTCTGCCGAAGATCGGTCCGCTTTATACCGCCGAGGAGGGCTTTCTGCCCGACTATGCCGGGGGCAGCTATACGCTTGCCAACAACGCCACCCTCATTGTAAGCCGGGGACTGGGCGATTCCAGCTGGGCGCCCCGCATCAACAATGTGCCGGAGCTTTCGGTCATTGACATCGACTAAGCAGCCTGCGCTGCGCGTGCAGGCCGCTGCAAAAGGGTAGAATGCCATGGATGACATCAAAGAAAAAATCAAACAGGCGCTGCGTCATATCTGGACAAATAAATACCGCCTGTTTCTCTGCCTGCTGACCTTGTGCTGTCTGTTCGGGCTGGTTCACTATTTCAAAAGTGCGGACAGCGCCACCGCCAGCCTCTCCTTCAATTACTCCGAGGCGGCGCTTGGCATGAACCCCAACAAGACCCGCTTCAACGCCTACGAGATCGTGTCGGACGAGGTGATGGAGCGCGCCATCCGGCGGGTGGGCTTGCAGGACAGCCTGACTGCCTCCCAGCTGGCAGAGTGCCTTTACCTGAGCCCGGACGGCACCGGCAGCGCCAACGGCAGCGAGTATATCAGCACCAACTACTATCTCTCCATCAACACCCGCAAGCTGAACCTGGGCAACCGTAAACCCACAGATCTTTTGCAGAGCGTGTGCGAATCCTACCGGGAGATCTTTCAGAGCAACTACTGCGACAACCAGAGCCTGCTGAAGGAAAAGCTGGAAGTGACCTCTGCGTGTGAGCCTTACCTACGGCTGAACGAGCTGGAGGTGCGCGCTGAGGGGCTGAACCGCTACCTGAACGCTCGTCTGCAGGAGAACAAAAGCTTTACGGACGAGGCAAACCCCGACTCTGCCACCAACAACTTTACCACGCTGGGTAAAAAGATCAACAATCTGGTGGATTACGACCTGCCCAACGCCATGGCCTTTGTCATCGAGGGCGGCGTTGCCCGCGACCCGGCCATGCTGACCAGCATTTTGGAATACAAGAACAAGATCGACGATATTGACATGCGCACCCAGCAGGCTTACTATGACGCCGACAAAAAGGGCATTTCCATCTACGAAAAATCCATGACCTCCATCATGATGATCCCCACCGTGGATGAAGCGAGCGAGTACTATATGTCCCGCACCAAGACCGCCATGGATGCGCTGGCGCGAGCGGCAGACGCTTCTCTGGCCGATGCCACCGACTACCAGTCCGAGATCGTGAGCACGAATTATGTGATCCAGAAGATCCGGGAGCTGGATGCCGGCCAGCCGCGTCTGGCCGAGGCGCAGGCCATGGTGAACAAGCTGGAGACCGCCATCAACGAGATCTCGGAGCAGCTGTTTGTACTGGACAAGGCGTATATCAAGTACAAATCCCAGAACTATATCACCTTTACCTACGGCTCGGCCTCCTTCCTGCAGCGCCTGAGCCTGAAAAAGACCCTGATGGAGTCCGTTGCCGTGATGCTGGGCAGCGCATGGCTGCTCCACGAACGTAAACGCAGAAAGGCAAGGCACCGCAGATGAAAAAGTTTGAGATCCTGCGCTATCTGAAGCGTTTCAGCCTGCTGATCTTTCTGGTGTCGCTGGCAGGTGCGGCCGCCATCTACCTGTATGCAGACGGTCGGCAGAAGTACACTGCATCGGTCATTATCCGCTATACCAACGACGGCATCTCTGACGGCTACACCCCGGACGGCAGCGAACTGGACGTCAACGAGATCTACTCCTCCACCGTCATCTCGCAGGCCATGGATGCACTGGGTGCTTCCGGGCGGCTGAGCACCATCCGTTCCAACATCTCGGTGACCCCGGTAATCTCGGAAGATCAGCAGACCATCAACGAGGCACTGCTGCAAAAGGGCGAAGAGGTGACCTATTTCCCGGATACCTACAAGGTGAGCCTTGTGGTGGATGGAGAGCAGGGCGCGGGTTATGCCCGCAATATGCTGGATGCCATCATCCAGAGCTACTGCACCTATTATACGGAAAAATATGTGGAACAGAAACTCTCGCTCAACCCCTCGTCCGGTCTGCTGGACAACGGCTACGATTACTACGAGTGCATCCGCATTCTGGAAAACGATACCAACGAGATGCAGGACTATCTGCTGAGCAAGCGGGAGCACTACCCGAATTTTCGCTCCTCCCGCACCGGCTACACCTATGCAGACCTGTGCGATATCTATTCCGACTTCAAAAAATACACCATCCCGGCGCTGTACGCCTATGTGCTCAACGGCCCGCAGGTGCGGGACGGCACGGTGCTGCAGGAGTATCTGGCCAACACCATCGAAACTGCAAAGCAGAACGAACAGATCACCACCGAGCAGCGGGACAGTCTGTGGAGCCTGACCGACCAGTATGTGTACAAGAACGCCGATCTGCTGCAAAACTACTTTACTGACCGGGGCGAGGTGGTGTCCTCGGACTATATCCTGAATAACATCGAGCTGGAAGGTGCTGGCGATAAGGCACAGACCACCTACGACGGTCTGGTGCTGAAACTGGTATCGCTGGAACAGCAGGTCGCATCCAGCCAGATCGACCGGCAGTTTCAGGAGGAGATCCTGCAAAGTTTCCGCAACGTGGATTTTGGCGGTACAAGCGAACAGCATGCTGCAATGGAAAGCATGATCAACGACTACGAGGCGCAGCTGAAAAGCTACTACGAGATCATCAATACCAGCAGCAAGGAGCTAAACCTGTACATCAGCGCGGATTATCTGAAGATGATCAGCTCGGTGCAGGTGGCTGCCGCCATCAATGTCAAGCTGTATCTGATGCTGGCGCTGGTGCTGTTCTTTGTCATTGGCTGCTGCGGTGCAATTCTGCTGGGCCGCATCTCGGATGCGGTGGATTATCTGCTGTATGTGGACAAAAAGACCGGTCTGCCCAACCGCGAAAAGCTCAACGTGTATATCACCGGCATGGCCGACCGCATCCTGCCGGAGGACTATACCTGCTTTGCTTTGCAGCTGGACAACCTGACCGAGATGAGCCGCCGCTTCGGCTACCATGTGGGTGACGGCATCCTGAAGGATTTTTCCGGTCTTTTGCAGCTGATGGGCGATACCGACGGCATCGTGGGCTACAACGGCGCGGGCAAGTTCCTTGCCTTCTTTGATGAATGCAGCACCCGGAAGGCAGAGGTCATGATCCGCATCCTGCAAAGTCAGGTGGACGAGTACAATAAGCTCAACCCGGAGTACCCCATCCTGTTCACCGCCGCATGGGCCACCACCTCGGAGGAGGAGCTCTACCATGTGCGCGACCTTGTGCGCTGCGCACAGAAAAAGATGTCCCTGATCGCAGAGGAGGGCGGCGCTGTCCTTGCCGGAACGGAGCGTGGTGAAGCATGATCCAGAACCGACGCGCTTATCAGCTGATCCACTGCCGCACCCGTAGCCGTCTGCTGGCGGGCGCTGCCGCCGTGTGCGGCGCAGCCTGCGGCCATGCAGACCTTGGGCTGTACCATCTGCTGCACCGGGGCGGTGCCCCGCTGCCGGACAGCACACAGGCCGACCGCGCCGCGCTGGCAGCCCTGTGCCCGAAACCTGCAGCAGAAGAGACCTGCCCGCTGCTGCCGCCGCAGGACCCGACGGTGACCCTTTCGGTCATTGTGCCGGTGTACAACGGCGAAGCTACCATCGGCCCCTGTCTGGACAGCATTTTGCAGCAGGAGACCAGCTGCACCGTGCAGCTGATCGTGGTGGACAGCGATTCCACCGACGGCACAGCCGCCGTGCTGGAACGCTACCGGGCACTGCCCGGGGTGTTGCTGTGCAATTGCAGTGCGCCCCGCAGCGCCGCCGCCGCCCGCAACGAGGGACTGCGCCACGCCGTGGGCCGCTGGCTGATGTTCGTGGACAGCGACGATCTGTTATTGCCCGGTGCCATCCGCACCCTGCTGGAGGCCGCACAGCGCCTTGACGCCGATGTGGTGCAGGGCGGCTGGCAGTACCTGTACACCGACGGCACCCACGGCCCGGTGCAGCGCTACCCGGCGGCAGTCTACACCGGTGCCGCTGCGCCGGAGCGGTTCGAGCTGCCCGGGATGCCATGGGGCAAGGTGTACCGGCGGGAGCTGTTTGCACAGGTGCGCTTTCCGGCTTACTATACCTGCTTTGAGGATGCCATCATCCATTTTCTGGTATTCCGGCTGGCAAAGACTGTGGCCTCTGTGCCGGAGATGGTCTATCTGTGGCGCAAAAACCCCAAGGGGCTTACCGCCACAAGTCAGCACCACCCTGCCGCCGTGCAGAGCTACTGGATCATGGAGCAGCTGGCAGTGCAGGATGCTGCGCTGGGCCTGCCCCACGATGCGCTGTACCGCTGCACCCTGACGCTGCAGCTTTCGGCTTTCTGCTATGCCACCGTATCCGGCCTGCCGCCGGAAACGCAGCAGGCTGTTTTCCGGCTGTGCTGTGCTTTGTACGCAAAGGCGCTGCCGCAAGAGGGCGCACTGCCCCGCCGTGCCCGCTGGGGTGCCCGGGCGCTGCGGCAGCAGGACTTTGGGCTGTGGTGCCGCTACGGCAGAAGATTTCAGTTGTTATAATGTAAGGAGTACCCATGATACGAGTGCTGCATTCGGTCAGCAATATGGACCGCGGCGGGATCGAGACCATGCTGATGAACTACTACCGGCATATCGACCGCGAAAAGGTCCAGTTTGATTTTATCGTCAACAAGCAAAAAACCGGCGATTACGACGACGAGATCCGCCGTCTGGGCGGACATATCTACCAGAGTCCGGGATTAAACCCGCTGCACTACCCGGCGTATCTGCGCTTTGTGCAGCAGACCGTGGCCGCAGACCCCCGCATCCGCATCATGCACGCCCACAACGAGGCGATGGGGCTTTATGCCCTGAAGGGTGCGGAGAAGGCCGGGTTGCAAGTGCGCATTGCCCACGCCCATAATATCTGGATCGTCCGGGACTACAAGTGGCCGCTGAAGATGTTCTGTAAGCAGCTGCTGCCCGGCGCCGCCACCCACCTGTGGGCCTGCGGCCGGGATGCGGGCATCTACTACTTTGGCAAAGCGGACTGGGAGCGCCGGGGACAGATCATTCCCAACGCCATCGAGCCGGAGACCTTCCGCTTCTCCCCCGCCGTCCGCGCCGAAATGCGGGCGCGCTACGGGCTGGAGGACCGGGTGGTGCTGGGTCATGTAGGCCGCTTTGATGTCCGCAAGAACCACGAGCGTCTATTGGAGATCTTTGCCGCCTTTTTGCAGCTGGAACCCCGGGCGATGCTGGTGCTCATTGGTACCGGCAGGCTGGAGCAGGCTGTCCGTGCACAGGCGCAGGAACTGGGCATCACAGACCATATCCTGTTTGCCGGGTTGCAAAGCAATGTGGCCGACTGGTACCAGATGATGGATCTCTTCGTCATGCCCTCCCGCTTTGAGGGTCTGCCGGTGGTGGGGATCGAGGCACAAGCCGCTGGGCTGGGGTGCGTATTTTCGGACGCAGTGCCGGCGGAGGTGCTGCTTTCTTCCCATGCCATCCAGATCCCGCTTTCCGCCAGCAATGCAGACTGGGCAGCAGGCTTGCAGCGGATGCTCCACCAGCCCTGTGACCGCTCTGCCGGTGCAGAACTGATCCGGCAGGCGGGCTACGATATCAACATCGCCGCCGCCCGCTTGCAGCAGCAGTACCTGCAACTGGGAGGGCAGGCGTAACCCCCCGGCGGCTGCGGGAACACCCACAATAAAAGGAGAGCCCTTTTCATGCGCACATTGGATCAGATCCTGACCAAAAAGGATTACAGCCGGAAAACTCCGGCCTCTTTGTTTTATAAGGACAGCCCGCTGTGGCAAAAACTGCTGACCATCGGTTGCGTGGTCTTTTTGGCCGGTGCCGGGCTGGGAGAGTGGAAACCAATCAACAGCGCAGTGGGCGGCCTTCCCAAAGCCATCTCTCTGGGGGTGATCGGGCTGGCAATGCTGTACACCCTGTTTTACCCGGACGAAAAGCGTCTCCGGGAGTTATGGAAGCCTACCCTGCTTTATATGTCCCTGATGGCGGCGCTGTTTTTCTGGTCGATGGTCATCTGGATCGAAAGCTTTGCCGCAGTGTCTTCCATGATCCGAAGCTGCTCCAAGATCGTGTTCCAGAGTATTGCCATCCTCACTGCCGTGGCGCTGGTCTATCTGTTCCGGGAAAAAGCCATCGAGCTGTTTACCATCAGCATCTGCATTGCCAACACGGCCATCATGCTGCTGAGCATTCCTGGCTACGGTTTTGCAGCCAGCATCCAGTCTCTCATTACCTGTCTGATCACCTTCGGTGATGCGGATGGCTATGCGCTGCAGCTGGAGATTCACGACCTGACCTTTGTGTTCGGGCAGATGATCTTGTACTACGCCGTTTTTGCTCCTCGTACTACCCGGCAGGAAAAGCGCAAGCGCTGGCTGTATCTGCTGCTCTGCTGCTGGTTTTTTCTGGTCGGCATGAAGCGCATCGCCATCCCGGCGGTGGTTCTGTTCGTCCTGATTGCTCTGCTTCTCCGCAAGCGCAAAGTCCCCGGCTGGTTTTACCCGGCAGTGGGCGTCTGCTGTATCCTGTTTTTTCTGGCATTCCTCTACTGTGTGCGCTACGGTGTTATTTCAAGGTTGCTGAACAGTTTTGGCATTGACATGATGGGACGGGACTATCTGTGGAGCATGGCGAACCCCTACTATGAATTTTCTATCACCTATATCGGCCGCGGTTTTGAATATGTGGACACCATCATCGCCCAGTGGTATAATGACGGGCTCATCAACCAGCCTTACCCCTTCCACAACGACATCCTGAAGGTCTTTGTAGAGGTAGGCTTTCCGGGTTTTCTGCTCTGGTCCAGCATCCAGTATGTTCTGACTCCGCTGTTCTGGCAGCGCTATGCAGACCAAGAGACCACGTTGCTGTATCTGTCCGAGCTAGGCTATATGACGGTGACCTACCTGACCGATAATACCGCCTTTTATTTCTGGAGCACGATGGCGCTGCGTCTGGTGACGCTTGCCTACGCCATGGAGCGCAAAAAGCCCCCGGAACCCAAGGTGTGGATGCCGGACAGTCGGCAGGAGATGCGGGACCGCATCCATATTCTGATGAAGGAAGTGTGACGGCAAGGAGTGAAAACAATGCCCTGTATCTCGTTTATAGTGCCTGTTTATAATATGGAGCGCCTGCTGCCCCGGGCGCTGCGCTCACTGCGGGCGCAGACTTTGACCGACTTCGAGGCCATTCTCATCAACGATGGCTCTAAGGACGGCAGCGCCGCGCTGTGTGCACAGGCTGTTGCCGAGGATGCGCGCTTTCGCTTCATCGACCAGCCCAACGGCGGCGTAGCCGCTGCCCGCAACGCGGGTCTGGATGCAGCCCGGGGCGAGTATATCTTCTTTCTGGATCCGGATGACTGGGTAGAGCCGGATGCGGCAGAAGTGCTGTATCATGCCGCCCGGAATGCTGATGCGGACTGCGTGGAGTTTGGGCTGTATCTGGACAGCTATGATGAAAATGACCGGCTGCTGCACACGCAGACCAGCGGCAGCACCCTCTCCGGCGTGTACCGGGGCGCGCCCTTCAAGGAACATTTCGACGAGATGGCGTCCTCGTATCTGGTCACCAATAAGCTGTTCCGCCGGGCGTTTCTGGAGCAGCATCGGCTGCGTTTCTCCTGCCATCAGCTGGGGGAGGACGGGCTGTTCTTTGTAGCCTTTTATCGTCAAAATCCCGGCTGTCTGGTGGTGCTGGAAAAGCCGCTGTACCACTACACCGCTGCCCGGCGGGGCAGCCTGTCCAACAGCTACCACCCGGAGCGTCTGGAGGATAACTTTTATCTCAGCGATGCAGTGTGGGACACCGTTGCCGCGTGGGGCTTACAGGACAGCCCCATGCACCGCGCAAAGGCGAGCTACTGCACGATCCGCGACCTGATGATGGGAATCAAGAATCTTGGATGCAGCCCGCTTTCCCTTTCCGAGCAGACTGCTTGGCTGCGCAGTACCCTGCAAAAGCCCCGGGTGCGCACGGCGGTGCGCAGCACCCCACTGCACGCCATGCAGAGCCGGAACGACCAGGTAAAGCTGTTGCTGCTCAAGCTGCGGCTATGCCGCGCGGTGCTGCTGCTCTCGGGCGCAAATCAGCGTAAGAATACCTGAAGAGAAACGCAAAAATCCCCCCGCTGCCGACTGGCAGCGGGGGGATTTGTTACCGATTTAAATGAAAATCAGCGCTTAGTTCTGCTTCATGCGAGCGAAGCAGTCAGAGCAGTAGACCGGACGGTCCTCACGGGGCTGGAAGGGAACCTTGCAGGCCTTGCCGCAAGCTGCGCAGACAGCATCGAACATCTGACGCTCGCCGCTGTTGCTGCGTGCGCCGCCGTTCTTGCGGGCGTCACGGCAGGGCTTGCAGCGCTGGGGCTGGTTCTCAAAGCCGCGAGATGCGTAGAACTCCTGCTCACCAGCAGTCCAAACAAATTCCTTACCGCAGTCCTTGCAGACCAGAGTCTTGTCTTCAAACATAGTAGTATCTCCTCTTTAGTTAGTTCTTGCCCACGGAAGGATTGTAACCATACCTTTGGTTTTGGGACCATCGCGCTGATCAGTAAGCTTACCAGGGGCTTGAATAGATAAACGCCCTCGGATTGAGGACTTTCCTATTGTACCGTTATTTTTGAGATTTGTCAACCAAAAAACAACCGTTCGCCCTTTTATTTGTACACATGGCACAAACCGACAGCATATATTTGGGTAAAATCACCGCCGGAAGATAGAAAAGCGGCGCGCCGCACAGGTTATGTGCAGCGGCAGATAATTTATGATTTGCGGTTCAGAAACACCTGCGGGTGTTTCCGAACCACTTTTTCACACAAGCAAAAAGGGGCTGCCGCACATTCTGTGCAGCAGCCCCTGCAAAGCCCTTTGGGAAAAGCTTACTTCTCGATGACTTCCTTGGTGTCGCGGGCGATCATCAGCTCCTCGTCGGTAGCAATGACCAGAGTGCGCACCTTTGCGCCCCAGGCAGTGATCTCGCACACATCGCCCACGGGGTGCTTGTTCTTCTCGGTGTCGATGCGGATGCCCAGCCAATCCATGTGGTGGCAGATCTTTGCACGGGCAATGGCATCGTGCTCGCCGATGCCGCCGGTAAAGACGATGGCATCCACGCCGCCCATAGCTGCAATGTAGCTGCCGATGGTCTTTTTGATCTGGTAGTTCAGCATATCGGAAGCCAGCTGTGCGCGCTTGTTGCCGGCCGCGGCAGCCTCTTCCACGTCACGCTTATCGCTGGAAACACCGGAGATGCCCAGCAGGCCGGACTTCTTGTTCAGGATCTCGTCCAGCTCGTGGCCGGTGATGTTCAGGGTGTACTTCAGGTAGTTGACCACAGAGGGGTCCAGGTCGCCGCAGCGGGTGCCCATCATCAGGCCGGCCAGCGGGGTCATGCCCATGGAGGTATCCACGACCTTGCCCTGATCGACTGCGGCAATGGAAGAGCCGTTGCCCAGATGGCAGGTGATCAGCTTCAGGCGCTCAATGGGTTCTTCCAGATACTCGGCTGCCTTGTGGGCAACGTACTTGTGGCTGGTGCCGTGGAAGCCGTAGCGGCGGATGGAGTCATTCTCATAATACTCGGTGGGAATGGCGTAGCGGTAAGCCTTGGGGGGCATGGTCATGTGGAAAGCGGTATCGAACACGGCCACCTGAGGGGTATTGGGCATGACCGCCTGACAGGCGCGGATGCCCATCAGGTTAGCAGGGTTGTGCAGGGGGCCGAGGGGAATGCACTTTTCGATGGCGGCGATGACCTCGTCGTTGATGATGCAGGAATCAAAGAACTCCATGCCGCCGTGCAGGACGCGATGGCCGACGGCATCGATCTCGTCGGTGGACTTGATCACGCCGTCCACGGGATCGACCAAAATGGCCAGAACCGCCTGAATGGCCTCGGAGTGGGTGGGCATGGGGATATCCTTCACGATCTTCTTGCCGTTGGCGTTGTGGGTCAGACGGCCGTCGATGTAGATACGCTCACACAGACCCTTTGCGGACACGGCGCCGGTCTCGGGATCCATCAGCTGATACTTCAGGCTGGAGGAGCCGGCATTGATAATCAGTACATTCATTGGGGAAAGCCTCCTAAATAAATATTTTCTTTTTGGTCAGTTTGTGATATGATAGCCATAGTCGTTGCTATTATAGTGCATTTATCCTGAATTCTCAAGCCCTCAAGGGAATTTTTTCAAAAAAAGGAGGGAGAATTTTGAAAACCGTTGGTATCGTTGCCGAATATAACCCCTTTCATGCAGGCCACCGCAAGCAGTTTGACCGCATCAGGGCGGAATTTGGAAGGGAAACCGCCATTGTGTGC
>OHCX01000698.1_pt1 | contig 11563 bp, 7 predicted proteins | sample 1566841 | NCBI WGS metagenome assembly OHCX01 (sample SAMEA3879513, study PRJEB24766) | human gut metagenome | biome: human-associated habitat; feature: feces | place: USA | collected 1985/1987 | reverse complement strand
CCGGAATCCGGTATTTCCGGCCGAAGGGCGGCTCATCGTCCTGATCGACGAACGGTCGGCGTCGGCCAGTGAAATCGTGAGCGGAGCGCTGCAGGACTGGGACCGCGCGGTAATCGTCGGGCGCCGCAGCTTCGGAAAAGGGTTGGTGCAGCGCCAATATCTGCTTCCGGACGGGTCGGCCCTGCGTCTGGTCGTCGCCCGCTATCATACGCCTTCGGGCCGGGAAATTCAACGTCCTTACGTCAAAGGCGGGGATCGCACGGCTTACCGAACTCATCCGCTGCCCGACACGATTCCGTCGCCGGCCTACCGGACACTCCGCACGGGCCGGACAGTTTACGGCGGCGGAGGCATAGCGCCCGACGTGTGCGTAATACAGGATACGGTGCAGGCATCTTATCTGAACGCCCTGCTGCGGAAAAATATCTTTCCTGAATTTATGCAGCGCTACCTGGACCGCAACCGGACAGCCCTGGAACGGGATTATCCGGAGTTCGCATCGTTCGAGGAGCGGTTCGAAGTTCCCGATGAAATGTATGAGGAGTTGATCGGACTGGGACTGGAACAGGGCGTAACACCTCCGGCGGAAGATTCCGATGTCGAAGCGGGGACCAGGCGCCTGCTCAAAGCATTGCTGGCAGAGCGGCTTTTCGACCGGGAAGCTCTGCTGCGGATATTGCACGCAAGGGATGATGCCGACTTCATCCGGGCGCTCAATTTGCTGAAAAACTGGGAGGCAGAGGGGCTGCCGCTCCTGGAAGCGCAGCATGAGCGGCAATAAGCGGTTGCATCACGTTATTTCCGAGAGTCGCGTATTCACGACTCGTAATTGAGTTTATAATTCGGCCTGCCCCGAAATTCCCTTCCCGGAAGGGGTTTGAATCGCTGCACGCCCAAAGAGTATATAATCACGGACAAGAATTTGCAGGAAAACGAAATTTGTTTTATATTTACGTATGGAACAAACGAATAACCCTCAAAATATTACCTTGTATGGCTGCTCTGAATACCTTCCGCACGGACGGAGAAGATTTCGGCGAACAGATCCTGTCGAAAGTCGTAAAAGCCGGCCGGCGGACCTATTTTCTGGACGTGCGCGCTACGCGTGCGAACGATTATTTTCTTACCATTACGGAGAGCCGGAAGAAAACGGCGCCGGATGGAACGGTCAGTTACGACCGGCATAAAATATTCCTTTACAAAGAGGATTTTTCCAAATTCCTCGAAGGCTTGGAAGAGGTGATCGGGTTCATTAAACGGGAAAAACCGGAATTCTTCGAAGAAGAACACCCGAAGCCGGAAGAATATGAACCGGCTGCCGAAATTTCGGCAGCCGGTTCTCATGAAGACAGGAGTTTATGAAGGATAATCGGGTATTGTTGGGTTTCAGCGGCGGAATAGACAGCTTCGCCGCCGTCGGATTGTTGCAGGCGGCCGGATATCATGTAACGGCTCTGACGCTCGACATGAGAGGCGATTCCGCATTGTTGGAAAAGGCGCGTCTGCGTGCCGGAGCACTCGGTATTCCTTGGCGAATGCGGTCGGTGCGGGAGCGGTTCGAACGGGAGGTGGTGGACTATTTTACCGACAGTTACTTCCGGGGGTGTACCCCGGCTCCGTGCACGCGCTGCAACAGTCGGATCAAATGGCCCTGCCTTGCGGCAGAGGCCGACGCACTGGGGATTCGCCACATCGCTACGGGACACTATTTCCGCATTACCTCCGCAGGCGGCAAACGATACGTCACCCGTGCGGCCGACAACCGCAAGGACCAGTCCTACTACCTGTGGGACTTGCCGCAGGAGATCCTCGATCGGGTGCTGACTCCGATGGGAACGGTCATCAAACGAAATATCGTCGAAGAACTCGCCGACCGTCGGGAGAGTATGGGCGTCTGTTTTCTCGAGGGACGCCCGTGCCGCGACTTCCTGCGAAGCCGGGATAAAACGGAAGCGCTCCGGCCCGGCCCCATCATCGACTCTGCCGGACATCGGCTCGGCACGCACGACGGGGCGGCCCTCTACACCATCGGCCAGAAAAAGGGCCTCGACCTGCCGCCGGGCTGGGCGGTGGTCGCTATCGACACGGCGGCAAACCGGATCGTAGCCGGAGAAGAGAAGCTGTTGTTGCATCGTACGCTGGAAGTCGGGGAATGTCGCCTGATAGAGAGCGACGAGGTATTCGGTGCCCGCGATATCCGTGCGGTGATCCGGGGCATCGGCCGCAACCCCGAGGGATACGCAGCGGTCTTCCCTGCCGCTTCGGGGATTCGGATCGAACTGGAGGATCCCGCGTGGGCCCCGGCCGCCGGGCAGCCCGTCGTTTTGTACCGAGGGGAACGGGTCGTCGGAGGCGGAATCCTCGAACGGTATTATTAACGAATTATTAAATCTTCGTTCGGGATGGATTTTTTCAGGGTTTTATCCCGAAAAAATCTTGCGATGTTTCCCGCATATACTATCTTTGCACAAGCAAAACATCGCCGGAAACGGCAATACCTATGCGATGTTATTATAATGCCGTTTTTGCGAAACGTCGTGTTTTCGACGAACGAGATAACTTTTCGTGATTATATACTTTAGTGTACCTCTTTGGGAGTAAAGCGCCTTAAGTCCTTTCCGGGAAGGGATCTGTGGGCAGGAGCATTACCGATACAACCGGGAACAGCGAATAGACACCTCTCGGAATTGTCAAAAGGTACATTGAAAGATGAATTGCCTAACTTTTTATTAGAGCGGATTATGTTCAGATACGTGCTGTTGGCGCTGAAAGGCTGCGCAATGGGAATGGCGGATGTTGTCCCGGGAGTATCGGGCGGGACGATCGCCTTTATTTCGGGAATTTACAGCGAACTGATCGAGTCGATCAAAAGTTTTAATCCGACTGCGTTGAAATTGCTCGGCCGGTTCGAATTCAGGAAATTCTGGCGCCACATCAACGGCAGTTTCCTCTTCTCCGTACTGCAGGGTATCGGTATCGCCATCTTTTCGCTGGCACGGTTGATGACTTACCTGCTGGCGCATCACCCGATCGAAATCTGGTCCTTCTTTTTCGGACTGATCGTCGCTTCGGCGGCTTTCGTCGCCCGGGATATTCGGAAGTGGAACCTCACTTCGCTACTGGGACTGCTTGTCGGCACCGCGCTGGCATTCTGGATCACGATCGCCTCCCCGACGCAAACGCCCAACGACTGGTGGTTTATCATGCTTTCGGGAGCTGTTGCCATCTGCGCGATGATTCTTCCGGGAATTTCAGGCGCCTTCATCCTGCTGCTGCTGGGAAAATACCAATACATTTTACAGGCTGTCAGCGAATTCCGGCTGGGTGTCCTGCTGCTTTTCGCAGTCGGAGCCGTCGCCGGTATCATCAGTTTTTCGCACCTGCTTTCGTGGCTGCTGCGCAAGCATCACGACCTGACGATCTCCCTGCTCATGGGTTTCATGGTCGGATCGCTCAATAAAGTCTGGCCCTGGAAAGAGGTCGTGGAAACTTATACGGATGCCCAGGGTGCCGTTCACCCGTTGGTGGAACAAAACATTACACCGGGACATTTCGAGGCGATCGGTCAGACCGATGCCCACTTGTGGCAGGCCGTAGCACTGGCGCTGGCAGGATTTCTTCTGATCTATGTCATCGAATTCATCGGCAAGCGGGTCGCTCAAAAAATCTCCGCTCCCCAAAACTAAAACCTTATGAAACGCTACGGTCTGATAGGCTACCCGCTGGGACACTCGTTTTCAGCCCGGTATTTCGCCGATAAATTCGCACGCGAAGGCATTGCGGATTGCCGGTACGACCTTTACGAATTGAAAACGATCGAGGAGTTGCCCGCTTTGCTGGAAGCGCAGCCCGAACTGCGGGGATTCAATGTCACGATTCCCTATAAACAACAGATCATACCCTATCTGGACGATCTTTCGCCGGAAACCCGGATGATCGGGGCCGTCAATTGCGTGCGCTGTGAAGGCAGACGTCTGACGGGTTATAATACGGATGTGACGGGACTTCGCGTCTCCCTCGAAACATTTCTCGGCGGGGAGCGTCCCGAACGGGCATTGGTACTGGGCACGGGCGGGGCGTCGCAAGCCGTGCAATATGTATTGGCACAGATGGAAATTCCGTTCGATCTAGTATCGCGGAATCCGGCAACGGGAAATTATACGTACGACGAAGTATCGGATGAAGTAATCGGTTCGCATCGGCTCATTATCAATGCCTCCCCAGTCGGGATGCATCCGAATGTCGAAGAGGCGCCCCGCATTCCGTACGCTTTCGTCACGCCCTCCCACTATCTTTTCGACCTGATCTACAACCCGGCCGAAACGCTGTTTCTGCAATACGGAGCGCAACGGGGAGCACACACGTGCAACGGACTCGACATGCTCGTAGGGCAGGCGGAAGCTGCCTGGGCCATATGGAACCGATAAGGGATCCTCCGACACGGCTCGACCGATCTTATCGAAGCCGGTTTCATTTCCGACGACTTCGTTCTCCGGACCTGAAGCTATGAATCGACGTTTTCGGTACGCAGTTTCGCCCCTTCTCCGAACCGTTCGAAAGTCGCAAGCAACAGAGGTTGTTCCGAGCCGTTCATAAGGAATTCGGGGGCTTCTTTAAGAGCTTCCCGAACTCCTTGAATAGCTGCAAAATAATAAATTACGGCATTTTGTCGAGCAATTCGGCAGCCCGCTTCGCATCTTCCTCCTTGACCACGAGCTGTGCCGGCATCGTGCCGATGGGATAGATCGCCGACATATATTCGTTGCGGATCGTCGAAAAAATTCCGGCTCCGTCCAGAATCGATTTGGCCATTTCGGCTTCGGTGACAGAGTTCCACTCTCTCAACACGACTAATTTTTCATCTTTCATAATCATCGCTGTTTAGGTGATATATTTATTCGGCCATTATATCTTTCGATGTAACAGTTTGACAATCGCAGCATCGAATCCGAAGGACATTTATTCGCATCCTCTGGCCGCATTAAAATTCAGACCTTTCCTAAAATGCGGGTACTCGGAGTACCGTATTTCCAACGAGGTCCACATTTTTTATTAAATCTTTGCATCCCGTCGTTTTTCGGTTCTTCGAACTTCCGTGCTCCCGGTTCCGAACTCCGTTCGTACCCGGCGAAAACGGGCGATGCAGGACCGGATAAATCCGGCTATCAACAAGATACGTTTTTTTTCGGAATGCTGCAAGATTTTTGCCACATATTTCCTATCCCGTCATTTTCAACAACGTAGAATCGTTCGGGCAATTTTTACTTGGAAATACGGAAATTCTTTCATATTTTTTCATTACCTTTGACTTCGCCTTAAGCATCGGCAAGACGCAGATAAATTTGCTTCTGCCCGCGACTTTTCCGTACCTTCGCAAAGGACGGCCCAAAACCATAAATTTTCGAATTATGCCGGATTTCGTCCATTTACACGTACATACGCAATATTCCATCTTGGACGGCGCAGCGGCCATATCGCCGCTCATCAAACGAGCCAAAGCCCTCGGTATGAAGGCTCTGGCCATTACCGACCACGGCAATATGTACGGCGTCAAGAACTTCCACGACGTCGCCACCGATGCGGGCATCAAGCCTATTTTGGGGTGCGAAACCTACGTCGTGCGCAACCGCTTCGAAAAGGACAAGGACGAGAAGGCGGGCGATCACCTGATTCTGCTGGCCAAGAACCTCACGGGTTACCACAATCTCTGCAAGATCGTATCCTACTCCTTTACCGAAGGATTCTATTACAAGCCCCGTATCGACAAGAAACTGCTGGAACAATACCACGAGGGATTGATCTGCTGCTCGGCATGTCTGGGCGGCGAAGTTCCCCAGGCCATCATGCGCAACGACATGGAGGAGGCTGAACAGGTCGTGCGCTGGTTCAAAAGCATCTTCGGGGACGACTATTACCTGGAGTTGCAGCTCCATCCGTCGGGCGATCCGCGCAAGGACGCCGACGTGTACGAGAATCAGTTGCTGGTCAATAAGGCCCTGCTGGAGCTGTCGGCCAAATGCGGAGTCAAATACATCTGCTCGAACGACGTGCATTTCATTCTGGCCGAAGACGCCGTGGCGCACGATCATCTGATCTGCCTCAATACCGGCCGCGACCTGGACGATCCCAATCGGATGCGCTATACGTTCCAGGAGTATCTGAAATCGCCCGAAGAGATGGCGCAGCTCTTCCCCGACCATCCCGAAGCACTCGCCACCACGCTCGAGATCGCCGACAAGGTCGAGGAGTACAAACTCACCCATGCGCCTCTGATGCCCAACTTCCCTCCGCCGCCGGAGTTCCACATGCCTTTCGAGGAGTTGCGCGAATCGCTCGTCAAGAAGATCGAAGATCAGGAAGAGCTGGCGCGAATCGATGCCTGCCACAGCGTCGAAGAACTCGATGCCTGGGCGGAGGAGAGCAAGGAGCGCAGCGAAAAGTTGATGACGGCCAAACAGTTCTGCTACCTGAAAGACCTGACCTACAAAGGAGCCCACCTGCGCTATGGCGCCGAATTGAGCGAAGAGGTCGAGAAACGCATCCGGTACGAATTGAGTACGATCGAATGGATGGGATTCCCGGGTTACTTCCTCATCGTATGGGACTATATCCGCGCGGCTCGCGAAATGGGCGTGTCGGTCGGACCGGGCCGTGGTTCGGCAGCCGGATCGGTTGTGGCCTACTGTCTGAAAATTACCAACATAGATCCGCTGAAATACGACCTGCTGTTCGAGCGCTTCCTGAATCCCGAGCGTATCTCCCTGCCGGATGTCGATGTCGATTTCGACGAGGACGGCCGCGACGACGTGCTGCATTACTGCGTGCACAAGTACGGGCAGAAACGCGTGGCCCAGATCGTGACGTTCGGTACGATGGCGCCCAAGCTGGCGATCCGCGACGTGGCCCGCGTGCAGAAGCTGGCCCTCTCGGAGAGCGACCGGCTGGCTAAACTGGTACCCGACAAGGTTACGCCCGACAAGAAGGCCGGAGAAACGCCTTTCGACTTCTGCTACAAGGAGTCGCCGGAACTGGCCGCCGAACGGGAATCCCCGAACCAGTTGATCCGCAATACGCTCAAATACGCCGAAAAGCTCGAAGGCTCGATTCGGCAGACCGGTGTGCATGCCTGCGGTGTAATCATCGGGCAGGACGACCTGGAGAATTTCGCTCCGATGGCTATCGCCAAGGACGCCGATCTGAACGTCGTGGAGTTCGAGGGCAAAGAGGTCGAGAGCGTCGGCCTGATCAAAATGGACTTCCTGGGACTGCGCACCCTCTCGATCATCAAGGATGCCGTAACCAACGTCAAAAACGTGCACGGCATCGACGTAGATATCGACAACATTCCGCTGGACGACGCCCCGACCTACGAGGTTTTCAGCCGCGGCGATACGACCGGCCTGTTCCAGTTCGAGTCCCCCGGTATGAAAAAACATCTGCGCAACCTGAAACCCAACCGTTTCGAGGACCTGATCGCCATGAACGCCCTCTACCGCCCGGGACCGATGGAGTATATTCCCAACTTCATCGCCCGCAAGCACGGACTGGAGCCGGTGACGTACGACATCGCCGATATGGAGGAGTACCTGAGCGACACCTACGGCATCACGGTCTATCAGGAGCAGGTCATGCTGCTCTCGCAGAAGCTTGCCGGGTTTACCGGCGGCGAAGCCGATACGCTCCGCAAAGCGATGGGTAAAAAACAGCGTGCGGTACTGGACAAGATGAAGCCCAAGTTCATCGAAGGATGCAGCAAGCGCGGGCACGACGCCAAAATTTGCGAAAAGATCTGGGGCGACTGGGAAGCGTTCGCATCGTATGCCTTCAACAAGTCGCACTCGACCTGCTACGCCTACATTGCCTATCAGACGGGCTATCTGAAAGCGCACTACCCTTCCGAATTCATGGCCGCGCTGCTCAGCCGCAACCTTTCGGACATCAAGCAGATTACGCTCTACATGAACGAGTGCAAGCGCATGGGTATCCGGGTGCTTGGGCCCGACATCAACGAATCGCTCAACAACTTCTCCTCGAACAAGGCGGGCGACGTGCGGTTCGGCCTGGCTGCGGTGAAAGGCGTCGGCGAGGCGGCTGTGGAGAGCATCGTCGCGGAGCGGAACAAGAACGGCAAATTCAAGGACATATACGATTTCTTCGAACGGGTGAATTATACGGCCGTAAACCGCAAATGCCTCGAAAACATCGCCTATGCGGGCGGCTTCGACTCGATCTCCGGGTTCCACCGCTGCAAATTCTTCGGCACCGATCTGCGCGACTCCAGTTCGACGACCTTCATCGAGCAACTGGTACGCTACGGGCAGCGGTTCCAAAGCGAGAAAGACAATGCCCAGCAAAGCCTTTTCGGAGGCGGCGAAGGGGTCGTGGATATTCAGCATCCCGTGATTCCGGCCTGTCAGGACTGGAGCACGCTCGAAACGCTGGGCAAGGAGCGCGAGATGATCGGACTCTACCTCTCGGCTCACCCGCTGGACGATTATGCGGTGATTATCCGCAATATGTGTAAGACGCAGCTTTCGGATCTTGACAACCTGGAATCCCTGCGCGGACAGGAGATTGCCGTGGCGGGGATGGTGATCGCCACGCAGAACCTCGTTACCAAGACGGGCAAACCCTGGGGAAAATTCACGCTTGAAGACTACAACGGCACGCACGAATTTGCGCTTTTCAGCAAGGACTACGAAAATTTCCGCAAATACCTGTTCAACGACTATTTCCTCTTCATCCGGGGCAAGGTCCAACCCAAGCCCTACAACGACAAGGAGCTGGAATTCAAGATTACTTCGATGGTACAGCTCTCCGAAATGCGCGACACGATGATTAAGGAGATGTATATCCAATTGGCGATCGAAGACATCACGCGTGAAATGATCGAGGAGCTGACGCACCGCATCAAAGAGTCCGAAGGATCGACCACGCTGCGGGTGAATGTCTATGACCGGGATGCGCAGGTAAGCGTGAATATGTTCTCCAAACGGCACAAGGTGAGCCTCACGTCGAACCTCGTTTCGTTCCTCGAGGACAATGAAATCAAATATACTATCGTTTAATACTTATAATCAAAACATCTAAAAAATTATGGCATTAGCAATCACAAAAGACAATTTCGAGGAGATCTCCGCATCCCAGCTTCCGGTAGTCATCGACTTTTGGGCGGAATTGTGCGGTCCCTGCCGCATGATCAGCCCGATCATCGACGAGTTGGCCGGCGAATACGAAGGCCGTGCGGTCATCGGCAAATGCGACGTGGACAACAACGACGACATCGTGGGCAAGTTCATGGTCCGCAACATTCCGACGATCGTGTTCATCAAGGGCGGACAGGTCGTGGACAAACAGGTGGGTGCCTGCACGAAAGCCGACCTGGTAAAGAAACTCGAAAAATTGCTCTAATACTTTCGGCAGACGAGCCGACGAAACACGTACGGCGGCGGGGAGGATTCCCTGCCGCCTCTATTTTGTCAGGAAGCGTATGACAGAATGTCATATCGGAGGAGGTGGCACACCGTTTGTTGAATCCATGCGAGAGAATGGCTCTCTTCGGCAGCGGCAACCAAAGTCCGCTGTATCAAAAAAACGATAAATAATTCAATTAAAAAAATACCATGATACGATGAAAAACGGAAAAATCGGGGTTACCACCGAGAATATCTTCCCCGTTATCAAAAAGTTCCTCTATTCGGACCACGAAATCTTCCTGCGTGAGCTGATCTCCAACTCCGTGGATGCCACGCAGAAACTCAAGGCCCTGGCCTCGATGGGCGACGTAAAAGGCGACCTGGGCGACCTGACGATCCGCGTCTCGGCGGATAAGGATGCCAAAACCCTGACGGTCACCGACCGGGGCATCGGCATGACTGCCGACGAGGTGGAGCGCTATATTAACCAGATCGCCTTTTCGAGCGCCGAGGAGTTCATGGAGAAATACAAGAACCAGGCGATTATCGGCCACTTCGGACTGGGCTTCTACTCCGCTTTCATGGTCGCCGACAAAGTGGAGATTTTCACCCGCTCCTACAAGGAGGGCGCCAAGACGGTACACTGGAGTTGCGAAGGATCGCCCGAATACGAAATGGAGGAAACGACCGAGCAACGCGACCGGGGAACCACGATCGTACTGCACCTTTCGGCCGATACGCTCGAATACGGCGAAGATTCGAAGGTCGAAGAGCTGCTGCGCAAGTACTGCCGCTTCCTACCCGTTCCCATCGCTTTCGGCAAGGTGAAGGAGTGGAAAGACGGCAAATACGTCGATACCAACAAGGACAACATCATCAACAACATCGCCCCGCTGTGGACCGTAAAACCCACCGAGATCACCGCCGAGCAATACAAGGAGTTCTACCACGAACTCTATCCCATAGGTGAAGAGCCGCTCTTCTCGATTCATCTGAATATCGATTATCCGTTCCACCTGACGGGTATCCTCTACTTCCCGAAGATTCGGAACAACTTCGAAATTCAGAAAAACAAGATCCAGCTCTACTCCAATCAGGTGTATGTGACCGACCAGGTCGAGGGGATCGTACCGGAATACCTCACCCTGTTGCACGGCGTGATCGACTCGCCGGATATTCCGCTGAACGTATCGCGCAGCTACCTGCAGAGCGATTCGAATGTCAAGAAGATTTCGAACTACATCACCCGCAAGGTGGCCGATCGCTTGCAGGAGCTCTTCACGACGATGCGTGCGGACTACGAACAGAAATGGGACGATCTGAAGATCTTCATCGAATACGGCATTATCACCGACGAAAAGTTCGCCGAGAAGGCAGAGAGTTTCATGCTGTGGAAGACGACCGAGGGCAAGTATTTCACCGCCGAAGAGTACAAGGAGGTCGTCAAAGGTAACCAGACCGACAAGAACGGTACGGTCGTTTTCCTCTATGTGGACGATCCCGTAGAGAAAAATTCGTTCCTCGAATCGGCCAAGGCCAAAGGCTATGACGTGCTGGTTATGGACGGACAACTCGACAACCACTATGTCAATTGGTACGAGTCGAAACACAAGGACGCCCGCTTCGTGCGCGTGGACAGCGACGTGATCGACAAGCTCATCCAGAAAGACGAAACGCTCAAGATGTCCCTGAGCGAGGCCCAGCAGGAGATCATGCGTCCCGTATTCGAAAGCCAGATGCCCAAGGACGAGAAGATCCACTACAACATTTCGTTCGAAGCGATGGCGGCCGATGCTGCGCCCGTGGTGATTACGCAGAACGAATTCATGCGGCGCATGAAGGAGATGGCAGCCATCAGCAGCGGAGGTATGAGCCAATTCTACAGCCAGATGCCCGATAACTTCACGATCGCCGTCAATGGCAACAACCCCATCGTGATCGACATCCTGGCCGATGTGGAGAAGAGCTACGGCGACAAGCTGAAGACCATCACCAAAAAGATCGATGCTGCGGTTGCCGAAGAGCGCCGTTTCGACGAAGTGGTCAAAGGCAAGAAAGAGGAGGAACTCACGCCCGAGGAGAAATCGACGCGCGAGGAGCTTTCGAAGAAGATCGTTACCCTGCGCGACGAGCGCGATACGCGCCTG
>OHCX01000690.1_pt1 | contig 11671 bp, 10 predicted proteins | sample 1566841 | NCBI WGS metagenome assembly OHCX01 (sample SAMEA3879513, study PRJEB24766) | human gut metagenome | biome: human-associated habitat; feature: feces | place: USA | collected 1985/1987 | reverse complement strand
CGGCGGGAGGCCATTGTGGAGGCTGGTGTCACCCGTCTGCGGCCCATTCTCATGACGTCCCTGACCACCATTCTGGGCCTTGTGGTCATGGCCTTCGGCGGCGACGCCGGTACGGCTCTGATGCAGCCGGTGGCGCTGGTGTGCATCGGCGCGGTCGGCCTCGGCATTGTCGAGTCGACGGAGGACGACGAGCTGCGCAGAAAGCGGCAGGAGGGCTCCAACTATAAATACGCCAAGTCGTGGCTGGCGCTGTGCCTGCCGCTGGCGTACTGCCTGCTCGATGCGGCGGGTACGTTTGCGGACTCGCTCGTGCTCCGCACGCTGGACGAGGATTCGGCCAACTGCGCGTATGAGCTGACGTTCCTCGCCGCCGCCGTGATCTGCTTTATTTATGTTGTTGTGATCAAAAAGGACAAGCTCGTCTTCAAGGCCGAAGCGCCCAAGTATGCGGGTGCGCTGTTCGAGACGGCGGGGCAGTTCGCGTATATCTACGCGCTGGCCGACGAGGCGCACGTTGCGCTCTCGGCCCCCATCATCTCGGCCTACTGCGCCGCGTCCGTCCTCTGGAGCCGCATTTTCCTGAAGGAAAAGCTCTCCTGGAAGCATTACGTCATGATCGCGCTGGTCGTGATCGGCATCGTCATGATCGGCATATTCGATATCTGACAGGTACGCAAACTGCCCCCGGCGAGGCTCGCCGGGGGCAGTTTGGTTCAGGATACCGGCTTTGCGGTGTCCGTGGTGTTTGTCGGGGGATCCTCGTCCTGTCCGGCTTCCTTCGGAAGCGCGAAGGGGACGACGTCGTCCGGCTGGATCTCGATGCGGCTGCTGCCGGGTTCGAGCACGCGCGTGCCGTTCGGGACGGTGACCTTGCTGGTCGTGCCGCGCGCGGGATCCTTTGTCTCGCGCGGGTTGCCGTTGGCCGGCTCATACCACTCGTTGGCGCCGTGCATGAGAACAGGGGTTCCGTCCTCGGCCAGGTTCCAGATCAGGGCCATGGCCTCCTCTGGCGTGTTGACGCAGCCGTGGGAGCCGCCGTAGACATAGAAGCTTGCGCCGAAGTTCGACCGCCACGATGCGTCGTGCAGGCCGATGATGTCGCCGACCACGCTGACCCAGTATTTGACGAAGACGAGATAATCGTCACCCTTGAGCCAGACGTCGTGCTCCTTGCCGTGCGTCTCGTACAGGCCGGTCGGGGTCTGGTGGCCGTTGAGCGCGCCGGTCACGATATTGGTGTTGACGACCAGACGGCCGTCCTTGATAAAGGTCATCTGCTGGTTGTCGAAGTCGACCTCGATATAGCTGTCGCCCAGCGAGAAGGGCTTGCCGTCCTTGCCATAGCAGACGGCCTCGGCAGATACGGAGCCGGGCTGCATCGTCAGCAGCTGCGTGCGGATCTGCTCCGTCAGGCTCTGCACGTCGATCCGATAGTCGCAGGTGATAAACCTGATCTCCGTCAGGCCCTTGACCCACGAATCGAACAGGAACGGCGCGTCCTGCTTGCTGTAGCCCTCGGCCAGCTTGGAAACCTTTTCGCTCAGAACCTTTTCGTCAACCGTGACTGTTCCGTCCGGGTCCAGGTCTACGATGGAAGCCAGATCATGGCTTGTGAGCGTTTCCTCGCCGTGCGGCAGATACTGCGCGGTATCTGCGTTGAATGTCACCTTGATTTCAAGCTCTGCCAGCGCCTTGCGGAACAGGCTGTCCGGCGTGTCTCGCAGCGTCGCAGTCGTAATCTCGGGCTGCTTGTAGCAGTCAACCGAGGTCAGTTCAAACGCCGCATCCTGCGGCCCGTTCGCCGTGACGCCGAGCGATGCGGCCGACGCGCGCAGACCGTCCAGAACGGCCGGCTCATTCAGTTCGTTGCCGGGAACCTCGGCGTGGACGGTATAGACGCCGTCCTCCAGCACAGTATAGGCGTTTTCTGCCGCCGTGCGCTTCATGCTCTGCAGGTCGGCCAAAACTGCTGCCGCGTCAAATTGCTCCATGCTGACGGTGCAGGGATAAGGCGCGGGATGCGCATTCTTCGCCCAGTTCAGCTTTTCGCGGATGCCGAGCGCGGCAAACTGCTCAGCTGTCATACGATCCGTCTCAGAAAACTGCGCTGTGACCTTATTCATCAGATCGTCGCGCAGACCGAGTTTCTGTAAATCATACTCGCCGACCGGCGAACCGTCCTCCGTTACCGTAAGCGTGACATTGTCAACAGCGGCAGTCATGGACGCATACTGTGCGTAAACAGTGCTGTGCGCCTGCTCCGCCTGCGCTGCTTTGGTCGAAAGCCAGTACCAACCGCCTGCGGCAGCCGCCGCAAGCACGACAATCACAATGATAATCACCCAAAGGGCGCGATGCTTTTTCATGCTTTTCCTCCGCTCCAGCGCGGCGTTTTGTCCCGCGCGTTCTCTTCTGCTGAAATTATAACAGATTCCGCCATAAATTCAACACGTTTCGCGCACAATTCCAGATTTTTCTTTGCGCTGCGCGTCCCGGCGCGGTATAATAAAGAAACTATCGCGATCGGAGGGCTTGTTATGCTTGATCTGCTCTGTCCCGTGTGCGGCGGGAGGCTTGCGCGGGAGAAAACCGTCTGGCGCTGCGAAAGCCGCCACTGCTTTGACGTTGCGCGCAGCGGCTATGTCAATCTCCTGCCGCCCTCGGCGTCCGGAAAACGCCATGGCGACGACAAGCGCATGGTCGCGGCGCGCACGGCGTTTTTATCACGCGGCTATTATGATCATCTGATCGGAGCCGTGGCCGGGAGCTGCGCACAGCTGACCGGGCCGGACGCCTGCGTGCTCGACGCGGGCTGCGGCGAGGGGACGTATACGCGCGCGATCTATGACGCGCTTGCGGCAAAGGGCGGCTGCCCGCAGCTGCTCGGCGCGGATATTTCCGCAGAGGCCGTCAGGCGGGCGGCACGGCAGGTGCCGGAGGGGATCTTCTGCGCGGCGAGCACCGCGCATCTTCCGCTGGCGGCGGAAAGCCTCGATCTGATCGTCAATATTTTTTCGCCGCTCATGGCGGAGGAGTTCCTGCGGGTCCTGAAGCCCGGCGGATATCTGCTGCGTGTTGTGCCGATGGAACGGCACCTGTTCGAGCTGAAGGCCGCCGTCTATGACCGGCCATACGAAAATCCGCCCGCCGAGCCTGCGGTCGAGGGCTTCCGCCTGCTGCGGGTGCAGACGCTCCGAAAGACCATCACGCTTTCGTCAAACGAGGATGTGCAGGCGCTGTTTCTCATGACGCCCTATTATTACAAGACCGGCGCGGAGGACCAGCAAAAGCTTGCCGCCGTGCCCTCGCTTCGCGTCACGACGGAATTCCTGATAGCCGTCTGTCAAAAACCGTGATACGAAAAGCGGCATTCCCGGCTCTGGGAATGCCGCTTTGATTTTTTACAGCGTTCCGATGTACGCAAGCAGGGCGGGCAGAAGCTCGTCGTAGGGGAGCTTTTTGAGCTGTCTTCCCTTGACGAACAGAATGCCGCAGCCGTCTCCGCCGGCGATGCCGACGTCGGCCTCCCGCGCTTCACCCGGGCCGTTGACCACGCAGCCCATGACGGCGACCGTGATGGGCTTTTGGCAGTCGGACAGCGCCTGCTCGACCTCGTTTGCCAGCCGGATGAGATCAATGCGCGTCCGCCCGCAGGTGGGGCAGGCGATGATGTTGACGCCGTCCCTGCGCAGCCCGGCGGCCTTCAGAATGTCCTTCGCCGTCAGCACCTCCTGCACCGGGTCGGCGGTCAGCGATACGCGCATCGTATCGCCGATGCCCTGGCACAGAAGGGCGCCGATGCCCATAGCGGATTTGATGGTGCCCATGCGCTCGGTGCCCGTTTCGGTCACGCCGACGTGCAGCGGATAGTCCGAACGCTCGGAAAACAGCCGGTACGCCTCGATCATCAGCGGGACGGAGCTGGATTTCATCGATACGCAGATATCGTGAAAGCCGTATTTCTCCAGCAGCGCAATATGTCCGAACGCGCTTTCTACCAGCGCCTCCGGCGTGGGATGACCGTATTTTTCCAGCAGACGCGGTTCCAGACTGCCGCCGTTCACGCCGATGCGAATGGGAATGTTCCGCGCGCCGCAGGCCTCGACCACGGCCCGCACCCGGTCCTCCCCGCCGATGTTGCCGGGGTTGATGCGGATCTTGGCCGCGCCGTTTTCCGCCGCGCGGATGGCAAGGCGGTAGTCAAAGTGGATATCCGCCACTAGCGGCAGCGGGGACGCGGCGCAGATGGCTCCGAAGGCCTCCGCGGCCTCCATATCCGGCACAGCCAGCCGCGCAATCTCGCACCCGGCGGCAGCCAGCGCGCGGATCTGCGCAAGGCAGCCGTCCACGTCGGTCGTTCTCGTGTTCAGCATCGACTGGATGGATACCGGCGCACCTCCGCCGACCGGAACGCCGCCGACCATAATTTTTCTTGTGAGTTTTCGCTCCATTTTTATCGCACCAGCTTCCAGATATCCTTAAATGTGATAAATGCCATGAAGCCCAGCAGCAGAATCATGCCTGCCGCGTGGATATAGCCTTCAAATTTCGAGGGGATCTTTTTCTTCGTAATGGCCGTAAACACCGTGTTCACCAGCAGCAAAAACGCGCGTCCGCCGTCGAGCGCCGGGAGCGGCAGCATATTCATAACGGCCAGATTGATCGCGATGAACGCGCCAAGGTAGAGAACGTTCAGAATGCCGTCTGCCGTCGTCGCGGCGCTCTGTCCCGTCTGCGCGATGGCCGACACAACGCCGACCGGCCCGGACATATCGTTGACCGACACAAGACCCGACACCAGATCGCCGAGGCTCATCCACACGAGCCGCGCAAAATCCAGCGCCGTGTACCACGTGTTTTTGAGCACCGTCCCGACGGTCTTTTCCTCATAGCCAAAGTACAGGCCGTATTTATACTGCTGCTCGCCGTCGACTTCATAGAGCTGCTGCTTCATTTCAAAGTCGTCCAGCTTGATGAGTTTCCCGTCCCGCTTGACAATGAGATCGAATGTTCCCGTCTTGTTCCGGGCCAGAAGCGTGCCGACGTCGGAGTAGATATACACGCGCCGTCCGTCGATCTTGTAAAGCTCGTCGCCGACCTGCAGTCCCTGAGAAGATTCCAGCGGGCAGCCGTCAAAAAAGCCGGAGATTTTCGCCGTCGAGAAGCCCGCAACGCAGGAATAGATGAGCGCCAGCACGACAAGACCCGTCAGGAAGTTCATAAACGAGCCTGCCGCCAGAATGATCAGCCGCTTCCACCAGACCTTGGACGTGAACGCTCTGGGATTGTCGGACTCCTCATCCTCGCCCTCCATCGCGCAGTAGCCGCCCACGGGGATGCAGCGCAGAGAATAGAGCGTCTCGCCCTTCTGCTTTTTGAGGATCGCCGGGCCCATGCAGATGGAAAATTCGTTCACCTGCACGTCCAGCGCCTTGGCCGTCAGAAAATGGCCCAGCTCGTGGATGAAGATCAGAAAACCAAAAATGAGAATTGCAAAGAGAATATACATGAAATCACCTTTATTTCAAAAACCGCTCCCGGGTATGGATGCGGGCGAGGCGGTCGGCCTCAAAAATATCGGCAAGCGACGGCTCCTGTACGACCGGCAGACGCAGCGCGGCCTCGACCGCGTCCGCAATGTCGTAAAAGCCGATCTTATCCTGCAAAAACAGGCCGACGGCCTCTTCATTGGCGGCGTTCATGGCCGTGCAGGCCGTGCCGCCGGTCTGCGCTGCCTGCTGTGCAAGCGCGAAGCACGGAAACGCCGTCTCATCGATCGCGTCAAACGTCAGCGGGCCGCAGGACAGAAGATCGAGCGCCGGGGCCGGATTGTGCGCCCGGTTCGGATACGTCATGGCAAGACCGATGGGGATGCGCATATCGGGCACGCCCAGCTGCGCCAGCACGGCTCCGTCGACAAACTCCACAAGCGAATGCACAACGGACTGCCGGTGGATGACGGCAGTGACCTTCGAAAGCGGCAGATCATACAGCCGCATGGCCTCGATGATCTCCAGCCCCTTGTTCATGAGCGTTGCACAGTCAACCGTGATCTTCGCGCCCATTTTCCAGTTCGGATGGCGCAGCGCGTCTGATTTGGTCATACAGACCAACTCTTCCCGCGTCTTCCCGAAAAACGGCCCGCCGGAGCAGGTCAGAATCAGGCGTTTAATTTCGGCCCTGTCCCGGCAGCCCATGAGGCACTGGAAAATGGCCGAGTGCTCGGAATCGACGGGGATGATCTCCGCACCGGATTCCCGCGCGGCAGATTGCATGATCTCGCCCGCGCAGACCATCGTCTCTTTATTGGCAAGGGCAATGCGCTTTTTTTCGTGAATCGCCGTCAGCGTGGGCCGCAGCGCGGCAAAGCCGCACACGGCCACAACGACCGTATCAGCTTCCTGCAGAGCCGCCGCCTCGCACAGCGCCTCCGCGCCCGCAAGCACCCTTATATTCATATCCGCCAGACGGACTTTTAATTCCTCCGCAGCGGCTTCGTCTGCCAGAACGGCCAGTTCCGGCCGGTATTTGCGGCACTGCGCCTCCATGAGATCAACATTGCGCTCCGCCGTCAGCGCGGCGACGCGCAGTCCCAGCCCATCCGCGACGGACAGCGTCTGCCGCCCGATGGAGCCCGTGGAGCCTAAAATCGTGATCGTCTTCGTCATACCAGCTTCTCCAGCAAAAACAGCATCGCGTACACGACGGGCGCAAGGAACAGCGTCGAATCGAACCGGTCGAGCACGCCGCCGTGGGTCAGGAAAATGTGGCTGTAGTCCTTGATCCCGGCCTCGCGCTTGATGAGGCTCATGGACAGATCGCCCAGCTGGCCGAAGAGATTGGCGGCGATGCCGATCACGGCCAGATACCACAGCGGCAGCTCCATCTGCCAGAGCCATTTGGAGACAAGCCCCAGCAGCACCATGCCGAGCGCACTGCCCACCGGCCCGGCAAGAAAGCCCGCCCACGTCTTGTTCGGGCTCACGTGCGGGGCGAATTTCTTATGGCCGAAGGCCATACCGCCGAGCATGGAAAAGCTGTCGCCAATAAACGCGATGACAAACGGCATGAGCACGAACGCAGGGGAGACATTGCGCAGCAGGCCGATGCAGCTGTACATCGCCGGGAACAGGAAGCCTGCCACGATGCAGACCGCCACGTCCGCAAACGGAATGGCAGTTTCCTTCCCATGCGTGCTGACCGCCATGTAAAACAGGAACATCACATAGAAAAACGCGTAGATCAGCGTCGCCGTGATCGCCGTTCCGAACACGATGGCCAGCACGACGAGCGCCGCGCACAAAATCGTCGGCACATAGAGAAGCTTCGGCTGCCTGCACGCCGTATGCAGCAGCTCCCACGCGGCTGCGCCCGCGATGGCCGCCGTCAGGATTGCCGTTGCGATAGGCGGCAGGAGCACGAGAACTACAATGAGAAGCGGCACGCCGACGGCGGCAACGAGAAGTCTTTGTTTCATTTGCGGCCTCCAAACCGGCGCTCGCGCTTCTGATATGACGCGATTGCCTTGTCGAGTTCAGGTTCGTCAAAATCGGGCCAGAGCACATCCGTGAAATAATACTCCGCATACGCCGACTGCCAGAGCAGGAAATTTGAGGTGCGGATCTCGCCCGAGGGCCGGATGATCAGCTCCGGGTCGGGGATGCCGTCGGTGTAGAGATAGTGCGCGAAATCCGCCTCTGTTAATTCCTCCGGCTTTTTTACGCCCTTCACGCAGTCGGCGGCAAAGCGCCGCGCGGCGTGGACAATCTCGTCCCGGCCGCCGTAGTTCATGCAGATATTGGCCTGAAAGCCCTGATAGTGCGTGGAAATTTCGTCCGTGCGCTCAATGAGCGCGCGCAGCTCCGGGCTGATGGGGCCGAGCTCGCCGAGAATTTTCAGGCGGATATGGTCGCGCTCCATCTCGTCGATGGCCTCGTGCAGATATTTTTCAAACAGGGCCATGATGGCCTGCACCTCGTCCGCCGAGCGCTTCCAGTTTTCCGTGGAGAACGCGTAGACCGTCAGGTATTCAACACCGAGGTTCTTGCAGTAGGTCGCGATGCGGCGGAACGTCTCCGCGCCTGCCGCGTGGCCCATTTTGCGCGGCAGTCCGCGCTTTTTTGCCCAGCGGCCGTTGCCGTCCATGATGATGGCAATATGCCGCGGGAGCGTGTTGTTGTATTCCATGATAAAAGCCTTTCACGACAAAAGCCGCCGTCCGGCGGCTTTTAAGAGGTTCTGGGGAGATTGCATTTAATTGAATGCGAACAGGGGCCGGCCGTACCAAAGCCTCCTCTTGCCGCGCCCCGCGCGGTAAGGGGAGGTGGTATTTCCGAAGAAAATGACGGAGGGGATTCGCCGCAAATTTCTGTAAAACCAGTGCAGTTTGCATGGGCGGACAGAGGCGTCCGCCTCTACAGAGGGTACGCGTTGGAAACACGCACTCAGATCTCCATCAGTTCCTTTTCCTTCTTGGCGCACATCTCGTCGATCTTCTTGACGTGCTTGTCGGTGAGATCCTGAATGTCCTTTTCGGCCTTCTTCTGGTCGTCCTCGGTCAGTTCGCCCTTCTTCTGGGCCTTCTTGACGTAGTCGACTGCGTCGCGGCGGATGTTGCGGACGGCGACCTTGGAATCCTCGGCGTATTTGCGGACCTGCTTCGTGAGATCCTTGCGGCGCTCCTCGGTCAGCTGCGGGAAGACGAGGCGGATAACGCGGCCGTCATTCTGCGGGTTGATGCCGAGATCCGAGGTCTGGATGGCCTTTTCAATCGCCTTGAGCAGCGACCCGTCCCACGGCTGGATGACGAGCGTGCGGGGGTCGGGGGAAGAGACGGTGCCGACCTGGTTGATGGGGCTCGGCTGGCCGTAATACTCGACCGTGATGCGGTCGAGCACCTGCGCGTTGGCGCGGCCTGCGCGCACAGCGGCAAAGTCGGACGCGAGAACGTCGAGCGTTTTTTCCATTTTGCGCTGGAATTCCTTGAGATCTGCCATGTTATAGTTCCTCCTTTACAATCGTGCCGATCGGCTCACCCATCACGACGCGCAGAATGTTCTGCGGATCCTTGAGGGCAAAGACCTGAACGGGAATATGGTTATCCATGGAAAGCGAAGTCGCCGTCGTGTCCATGACGGCCAGATGACGGGCCAGCACCTCGTCGTAGGTGATGGCGTCGTATTTGACGGCGCTGGGATCCTTGGCGGGGTCGGCGGAGTAAACGCCGTCGATATTCTTTGCCAGCAGGATCGCGTCGGCGTTAATTTCCGCCGCGCGCAGCACCGCGCCGGTGTCCGTTGAGAAGAACGGGTTGCCCGTGCCGCAGCCGAAGATGACGACGCGGCCCTTTTCCAGGTGCCGGATGGCCTTGGAGCGGATATAGGGCTCCGCGATCTGATTCATGGCGATGGCGGTCTGCACGCGCACCTCCACGCCGCGCTGCTCCAGGCAGTCGGCCACGGCCAGCGCGTTGATGACGGTCGCAAGCATGCCCATGTGGTCTGCACGCGTGCGCTCCATCTTGCCGCCGCCATCTTTGACGCCGCGCCAGAAGTTGCCGCCGCCGACCACGACGCCGACCTGTACGCCTGCTTCGACGCACTGCCGGATCACGTCGCACACTCCGCCGATGACCGCGAAGTCCAGTCCCCGGTGCGCGTCGCCCGCAAGGGCTTCGCCGCTGATCTTGAGTAACACTCGTTTATATTTCGGTTCACGCATAGTCAGTGATCTCTCCTTTTCGATTCGCGTCTATTTTATAATAGATTCGGCGAGATGAAAAGAGGAAAATGCAAATTTCCCGCATTGTTTTCACTTTTTTCACATTCTGGAAGCCTCCACGCATTTTTGCATTGCGTTATGGACGGCAATCGGCTATAATGTATAAATTACAGGACATTTCATCCGGGAGGATTTTTACTATGGAAGAAGAAAGAAAGCCGTTGGAGAACCGAAATTTCATCGACGCGTTCATTGAAGAGGACCTTGCCCCCGGCGGGCGGTTCGAGGGAAAGCGTGTGCACACCCGCTTCCCGCCGGAGCCGAACGGGTACCTGCACATCGGCCACTGCAAGGCGCTGACGATCGATTTCGGCACGGCGGAAAAGTTCGGCGGCCTGTGCAACCTGCGCATGGACGACACCAACCCGACGAAGGAGGACACCGAGTACGTCGACGCGATCCAGCAGGACATTCACTGGCTGGGCTTCGACTGGGGCGACCGCTTCTTCTACGGCTCGGATTACTTTGAAAAGGACTACGAGTTTGCCGTCGAACTCATCAAAAAGGGCCTTGCCTACGTCTGCGACCTGACGCCGGAACAGTTCCGCGAGTTCCGCGGCGATATCGGTAAGCCCGCCGTAAGCCCGTACCGCGACCGCTCCGTCGAGGAAAACCTCGACCTGTTCGAGCGCATGAAAAACGGCGAGTTCCCCGAGGGCAGCCGCACGCTGCGCGCAAAAATCGATCTTGCCTCCGGCAACTTCAATATGCGCGACCCGGTCATTTACCGCATCCGCTATATGCACCATCACCGGCAGGGCGACAAGTGGTGCATCTATCCGATGTATGACTTTGCCCACCCCATTCAGGACGCGCTGGAGGGCATCACGCACTCTCTGTGCTCGCTGGAATTCGAGGCGCACCGCCCGCTGTACGACTGGGTGGTAAACAATGTCTCCGTTCCCGCCAAGCCCCGGCAGATCGAGTTTGCCCGTCTCGGCATCGACCACACCGTCATGTCCAAGCGCAAGCTGCGCCAGCTGGTCGAGCAGAATTATGTCTCCGGCTGGGACGATCCGCGTATGCCGACGCTCTGCGGTCTGAGAAGAAGAGGCTACACCAGCCATTCCATCCGCGATTTCTGCGAGCGCATCGGCGTGGCGAAGTCCGCCAACACTGTGGAATACGCGCTTCTGGAGCACTGCCTGCGCGAAGATCTCAACGACACGGCAGAGCGCACCATGGCCGTTCTGCGCCCGGTGAAGCTCGTCATCACGAACTATCCGGAGGGCCAGACGGAGACGTTCGAGGTTGAAAACAACCCCGTCCATCCCGAACAGGGCACGCACACCGTCACGTTCTCCCGCGAGGTCTGGATCGAGGCGGACGATTTCCTCCCCGAACCCATCCCCAAGTATAAGCGCCTGTATCCCAACGGCCCGGAGTGCCGTCTGAAGGGCGCGTATCTCATCACCTGCACCGGCTGCAAGCAGGCCGCCGACGGCAGCATCGAGGAAATTTACGCGACGTATGACCCCGATTCCCGCGGCGGCGATCCGGCCGACGGCCGCAAGGTCAAGGGCGCGACGATCCACTGGGTCGACTGCCAGACTGCCGTTGACGCCGAGGTTCGTCTGTACGAAAACCTTTTCTCCGACGCCCAGCCCGACGGCCCGGATAAGAACTTCCTCGACTGCCTGAACCCGGACTCCCTGACGGTCCTGACCGGCTGCAAGGTCGAATCCGCGCTCGTCGAAGAGGCAAAGAAGTACGACGCCGAGGGTGAAGGCCGCACGGCAAAGACCGCACCGGGCTTCCAGTTCATGCGCGTAGGCTATTTCTGCATGGACTCCCGCGACTGCCGCGCGGACCATCTGGTCTTCAACCGCAGCGTCCTGCTCAAGGACAGCTTCAAGCCGGGGAAATAAAAAACCAACCGCGCGCCGCAAAG
>OHCX01000689.1_pt1 | contig 11676 bp, 10 predicted proteins | sample 1566841 | NCBI WGS metagenome assembly OHCX01 (sample SAMEA3879513, study PRJEB24766) | human gut metagenome | biome: human-associated habitat; feature: feces | place: USA | collected 1985/1987 | reverse complement strand
AGGACAAGGAATGTGTTATGATGGAGGAGACCATGCGCACCGAAACCGATGAGATTCGCGATAATCTGAAGTACCTGACCCTGCTGGCCAGAGATTACCCTTCGCAGGCGGCAGCTGCCAGCGAGATCATCAGCACACAGGCGCTGCTCAAGCTGCCCAAGGGCACCGAGCATTTCATGAGCGACCTGCACGGCGAGAACGAGGCCTTTGTGCACATCCTGAACTCTGCCTCCGGTGTCATCCGGGAAAAGGTGGATGCCGTGCTGGGTGACACCATGCCGGAAGCAGCCCGTGCCGAGCTTGCCACCCTGATCTACTATCCCACCGAAAAGCTGCCTCAGCTTAAAGCACGCTGCACTACCGAGGATGCACTGGAGCAGTGGTATACCCAAACCCTTCTCCAGCTGATCGATATCTGCCGTCTGGTGTCCTCCAAGCACACCCGCGACCATGTGCGCGGCTGTCTGCCCTCCAGCTGCGGCTATATTCTGGACGAGCTGCTCCATGCCCACTTTGAGGATCACGATAAAGACCTGTACTACGGCCAGATCGTGGGCAGCATCATCGAGAACGGCCGCGCCGACCGCTTTATCGTGCGGCTGTGCGAGCTCATCAAGCATCTGGCGGTGGATAAGCTGCATATCGTGGGCGACCTGTTTGACCGCGGCCCCCGCCCGGACATTATTCTGGATCTGTTGATGCGTCATCACAATGTAGATATCCAGTGGGGCAACCATGACGTGGTGTGGATGGGTGCTGCCGCCGGCAGTCCCATCTGCATCTGCACCGTACTTAAGACTACGCTTGCTTACCACAACCACGGGATGCTGGAGGACTGCTACGGCATCAACCTGCGGCACTTGCAGCGCATGGCGGAGCAGTTCTACGGCGAGGACGACCTTTCCATCTGGATGCCCCACACGGATGCCGCCCGCGGCCCCTATACGGAGGGAATGCTCCACCGCTGCGCCGTGATGCACAAGGCCATCTCCATCCTCATGTTCAAGCTGGAGTGTCAGGTCATCGACCGCAACCCGGATTTCCAGATGCAGGGGCGGGATTATCTGCGCCATATCGACTGGAGTGCCCATACTGTGCAGGTAGGGGAGAAGCGCTACCCCCTGCGGGACACCTCCTTCCCCACAGTAGACCCGGCAGACCCCGCAAAGCTGAACCCGGACGAGCAGCTGGTGCTGCGCAAGCTGGTACAGTCTTTCCGGCAGAGCGAAAGGTTACAGCAGCATATTGAATTTTTGTACGCCAAGGGCAGCGTGTACCACATTGAAAACGGAAACCTGCTCTACCACGGCGCTGTGCCTATGAACACGAAGGGCGGCTTTGCGGTGGAGCACTTCGAGGGATGCCGCTACTCCGGCCGTGCCCTGATGGATTACTGCGACGCCCGCGCCCGCCGTGGCTACTACGGGGCAGAGGGCAGCGCTGCCCGCCAGAGCGGACAGGATTTTCTGTGGTATCTGTGGTGCGGCAAGCTTTCGCCGTTGTTTGGCCGCAGCGCCATGACTACCTTCGAGCGGCTGTATGTCGAAGACGCTTCCACCCACACCGAGGTGAAGGACCCCTATTATACATGGTATAATGAGGAAGCTGTCTGCCGCCGCATCCTCGCCGAGTTCGGCCTGCCCGGCACCAGCCACATCGTCAACGGCCATGTCCCCGTGCAGGAGAAAAACGGTGAGAGCCCCATCAAGGGCGGGGGACGGCTGGTGGTCATCGACGGCGGGTTCTGCCGCGCCTACCACGAAAAGACCGGCATTGCCGGGTATACGCTGGTGTATTCCAGCCGCACCATGTCCCTGCGCACCCATCAGCCTTTTGAAAGCGCAGAGAAGGCGGTGCGGGAGAACTTGGATATCCTGTCCCAGAAGAACATTCTGGAGACTGAAAATCATCGCATCCTCGTGGAAGATACGGACGAGGGCGAGGTGCTGCGGGAACGCGTGCACGACCTGAAGCAATTGGTAACAGCCTATCAGCTGGGCTGGATCCCGGAGGCGCGGTGCGAGGATCACGTTTGGTGATATCGCCAAAGGGTGAAATTTGGGTCGGTATTCGTCAAAATTGATGAAAAATTCAATAAATTATTGGAATATCCGCGTGTAATCTGGGCAAAACAGAAAATAATGAAACAGATACAAATCGGGCTTTGCTTTTTTGTGGAAGTAGTGTATAATAGGATAGTTATAAATCTGCCCCGGTGTTGGTAAATCTGTACACCCCGGCAGTACAAGTAACGAGATGGAATGCTTTCAGTAGCCTTAACAGGCCTGTGGCACAGGCCTTTGACAAGGAGATCATAAAAGTGGAGAAATTTGTTATTACCGGCGGTAAGCCCCTGCACGGAGAAGTGACCATTTCCGGCGCAAAAAATGCGGCTGTGGGCATTCTGCCTGCCACCATTCTGGCAGCGGATGTCTGCGTGATCGAAAATCTGCCCGATATCAGCGATGTGTCGGTCAGCCTCAAGATTCTGAGCACCCTTGGTGCACAGGTGAAGATGCTCAACCGCAACACCTACGAGATCGATACGCGGCATCTGGTCACCACCAATGTGCCGGACGATCTGTCCCGCCAGATGCGCGCCAGCTACTACTTCCTTGGCGCACTGCTCTCCCGCTTCGGCAAGGCCGAGGTGGCCATGCCCGGCGGCTGCAACCTCGGCCCCCGCCCCATCGACCAGCACCTGAAGGTGTTCAGCGCACTGGGCGCAGAGGACAGCGTGGATTACGGCATGATCACCGTGCGCACCAAGCAGGAGCTGACCGGTGCCCATATCTTCTTTGATAAGGTCAGCGTGGGCGCTACCATGAACGGTATGCTCTCTGCGGTCATGGCCAAGGGGCAGACCATTCTGGAAAACTGCGCCAAGGAGCCCCATGTGGTGGATCTGGCAAACTTTTTGAATATGTGCGGCGCAGATGTGCGTGGTGCCGGTACGGATGTTATCAAGGTACGCGGTGTGGAAAAAATGCACGGTTGCACTTACAGCATCATCCCGGATCAGATCGAGGCCGGCAGCTATATGGTGGCTGCGGCTGCCACCGGCGGCGATGTCCTCATCAAGAACGTCACCCCCAAGCATCTGGAGCCCATCACGGCAAAGCTGCGCCGTGCAGGGGTCACTGTGGAAGAATTTGATGATGCTGTGCGGGTATCCCGTACCGGCGATATTCTGCCGCTGAAGATCAATACCATGCCGCACCCCGGCTTCCCCACCGATATGCAGCCCCTGATGGGTGTGTTGCTGAGCGTGGCCAAGGGCACCAGCACCATCACCGAGAGCGTGTGGGACAACCGCTTCCGTTATGTGGATGAGCTGCGCAAGATGGGTGCCAGCGTACAGGTGGACGGTCAGGTGGCTGTGTTTGAGGGCGTGGAAAAGCTCAGCCCCGCACCGCTGCGCGCTTCCGACCTGCGTGCCGGTGCCGCCATGGTGGTGGCTGCTCTGATGGCCGATGGCACCAGCGAGATCGAGGAGATCGGTCATATCGAGCGCGGCTACGAGAATATCGTGGAAAAGCTGCGCGGTCTGGGCGCTGATATCAGCAAGGTGGAGCGGATGCCCGCTGCGCTGGAACAGGCCCTGTAACACAAACAACAAAACAAACAGCCTGCCGTAAGTTCTGTGCGGCGGGCTGTTTTCAGGTGGTAACATAAGAGGTTTTCATGGCAGAGTTCATTTCATTGTATTCCGGCTCCTCCGGCAACAGCAGCGTGGTGCGCTGCGGTGCGCAGTACCTCATCGTGGATATGGGCAAGGGCGTACGCACCACCACGGCAGCGCTCAAATCGCTGGGGCTTGCCGTCAGCGATTGCGCGGGCATCCTTGTCACCCACGAGCACAGCGACCACGTCAAGGGGCTTTCCACTTTCCTGAAAAAGAACCCGATGCCGGTGTACGGCGCAGCGGCTACGCTGGATTTTCTGGATGCCAACGATATCGTGCCCGCCAACTGTGAGCTGAACACGCTGGAGGGCAGGGAAGAGGACATCGGCTGCTTCGGGGTGCAGTCCTTCCCCACCAGCCACGATGTGCCCTGCGTGGGCTACCGCATCCACACCCCGGACGATAAGACCATGACCATCGCCACCGACCTTGGCACCCTGACCCCGCCGGTGCACGAGGCGCTTTCCGGCTGCGACCTTGTGGCGCTGGAAAGCAACTACGACCTGCACATGCTGCGCAGCGGGCCCTACCCCTACTATCTGCGCGCCCGCATCGAGAGCGTGCGGGGACACCTTTCCAACGACGAGTGCTCCGCAAAGCTTCTGGAGCTCATCCAGAGCGGCTGTAAAAAGTTCGCCCTGTGCCATCTCTCGCAGGAGAATAACACGCCCAGCCTTGCCTTGCAGACCGTGTTCACCACCTTGGGCGCAGCTGGTGTCGTGCCGGAAAAAGACTGCATCGTGCAGGCACAGCGCCGCAACGAGGTAAGCCCTGCACTGGAGTTCTGATTTGTCACAAAATAAAGCCATCTGCAACAGCTGATTCAAAGGGTTTCGCCCCTGGTCATGCTGCGGCAGATGGCTTTTTATTTACGCGGTGTTGCGCATTTGTTTTGCAATTGTTTCTCTCGAAAGATGGACGGATCCGGCAGAAATGAAACGACTTATTCGGCGGCCTTCTGTACCCGGATATCACTGCCTAAAAACTGGATCTGTACAAAGGCCGCAAGGCGGCTGGAGATCTTCTCCGTATACAGCTTTTCCAGCAGCGCACCGTCCGTGATATTGGTGGTGACAATGGTAGGCAGCTTTGCGCCCAAGCGGTTATTCAGCAGGCTGTACAGATTCGTCAGGAAGAAGCTGGAATTGAACTCGGTGCCCAGATCATCCAAAATCAGCAGATCAGCGTTGCAGGCAGTCTGGAACAAGGTCTCCTCCTCGCCGCCGGGGTCGGTGCCGAAATGCAGCGCCTCCAGCTTGCCGAAAAAGTCCGGGCAGGAGACATAGATCACATCATAGTTCTGCCGCAGCACCTCCCCGGCAATGGCAAGGGCGGCATGGGTCTTGCCAAGCCCTGCGTTGCCCACCAGCAGCAGGCTTTCGCGGGTGGTGGGGGAAAAGTCTGCCGCGTAATCCCGCAGGTCGGCCAGAACTCCGGTCATGTAGCTGCGCACGCTCTCGCCCAGTGTCTTGTCCACCGTGTTGGGGTAGTAGTCCAGCTGCATGGTGTCAAAGCTGGAGATGGAGAGGCTGGACAGCTCCTCGATCTCCTTCCGGCGCAGCTGCTGCATCACCCGGCGCACACAATCGCAGGTGCGGCCGTCCACCGCGCCGGTGTCCTCACACCGCTTGCAGGTAAACTTTGGCTCCAGTGCATCCGCAGGGCGTCCGCTTGCGGCCAACAGGGCAGTCAGCTTCTGCTTTGCCGCCGCAAGGGCAGCGGCAGCCTCGGTGCGGTCCTTGCCGGAGGCTCCGGCAATGGCGCAGCGGATGCCCCGCACACGCACTTCCTCCTCGGCGTGGCGCAGCCCGGGGATGGCAGCTTCGGCCTCGGCCTGTGCATCCTGCGCTAAGGCGCGGGCGGTCTGACGCCGCATGGCTACGGTGCGCAATGCCTGCTGATATAATTCGTTTTTGGTACGCATAAAGGCTCCTTACTCCGGCTTCTTGATAAGAGAACGGCGGCGGGTGGCGTTTTTCAGGATATCGTTTCCGCTGGGTGCAGCGCGGTCCACCCGGATATTCCGACTTGCTCCGGCTGCAGCCACCGGCCCACGCACATCGTGGATGCTGCGCAGACCCTTGGCGTTCCATGTTTTCAGGATGCTGTTCCAGTACCACAGATCCCGCTTGGGGCCGGCCTGTACGGCGGCTTCCTGCACCATGGCGTCGTCGTAGCCGTACACCTCGTACCAGCGCGCAATGGCCTTGCGCCCGCCCAGCGTCAGCTCCTCGGGGGTGATCTGCAGCAGGCTGCTGACGTATTCCTCGCGGCTTTGGCGCAGCGCCAGCAGCTTTAAGTGGGCATCGGCCTGCTCACCGGTCTCCACGCCCTCAGCGCGCCAGACCTTCAGCTCATGGGTCACAGCGGCCATGGTGCGCTTGCCCCGGCTGGCCACATAAGCTACGCACAGCATCACGGTCTCGGGCGCAAAGCCCTCCTGCACATACAGGTTCACCAGCTTTTCCATCTCGGCATGGGTCAGCGGACGGGCAAAGCTGGTCTGCCCGCAGTCGATCAGGCTGGAGATCATGGGGTCGGTGCGGCTGGCGGCGGCGATCTCCGCCCAGCGCATGGGGGCGGGAGCGCTGGGCTCTGCGCCCGGCGCGGCGTTTTCTTCGTAGCGCTCCAAAAGCCCCGCACCTGCCCAGAACGCCAGAGCACTCTCGGCGCTGATGCGGCTGCGCAGCTTGAGGTCGGCGCAGATCTTGTCCGGGTCGGTCACGCCGGTGGCCAGTACATACAGCGCCACCCGCACATTGTATTCTTCGGCAATGCCCAGCTTGGAGAACACCAGCTGCGGCACGGCGATGGTATCGCCCTTCAGTTCTTTCAAACGGTAGATCATGGTTTCCTCGTTCGGTTTATTCGTTGGCAGTATCCGGCTCGGCAGGCGGCTCCCAGGGGTCGCAGTCCATCATGTCCGGGCAGTTGTTCCAGCGCTCCGGCTCGGCATCGTAGGCGTCTTTCAGATACTGCGCAGCGGCGGCACGCCCTTCGTCCGTAAGCGGAAATACCTCCCGGCGGCGCAGGGCGGGATCGGTCTTGTCAATCGTCCAAGGCGCGGGCCAGTAGTCCACTGTGAGGATCTTTTCCTCTTTGGTGGCATCCGCGCCGCCGTCCGGGTCCGGCACGGTGCGCTTGCCCGGGGTAAGCCGGTAGCGCAGCCCGGCTTCGTTGCCGCTGTAATCATTCTTGCACAAAAAGTAGTGCAGCAGGGGAACAAAGATCATGGTGCAGCTCGTCCTTTCCGGCAAAAGGCACGGCCTTTTGCGCAATCAATTCTATTATAAAGCCGCCGGGCTAAAATGCAATAACTTTTTGTGAAACGCCTTGCAAAAGCTTGCTCCGCTTACAGGAAATCCGGCCTTGACAGTGCCGCAGAAATATGGTAAAATATTGCCTGTTGCAGCAGATGTGCAATGTGCTACTGTGGCTCAGCTGGTAGAGCAGCTCACTCGTAATGAGCAGGTCGCCTGTTCGAATCAGGTCAGTAGCTCCAAAGAAAAACCCCCGAAAGTTGGCTTGTGAAGCCGGTTTTCGGGGGTTTTGCTTTGTGCAGAAAAGCAAAGCCGCCGCACCCTGCCCGGAAACTCCGGCAGCAGAATGCGGCGGCATACTGTTACAAAAAACTTACTTAGAGATCTTCTGGCCAATCCAGATGCAGATGCAGGCGCCGACCACCGAGATGGCAAAGGAAGAAAAGCTGCCGGAGGCGTGGATGCCCAGCAGGCCAAACAAAAACTCGCCCACAAAGCTGCCCAGCACGCCCATCAGGATGTTGCGGCCAAGGGAAGTTTCCGTGCCCATAAAGCGCCCGGCCAGATATCCGGCCAGCGCACCCACCAGCACGCCCACAAAAAGGGAAGCCAGCACACCTACCAGCGTCAGCAGGCCGGTCAGGCAGCCCACCAGCACACATAGCAGGGCAATGATGAGCAAAATCGTTAAAGTGATCATAGTTTATACCTCCTTAAAAATTATGGCTCTGCCTGCTGCCCGGCGGCTTCGCGGGCGGTGCGGCAGATGTCTTTCAAACAGCATTTTTCGCATTCCGGCTTGCGGGCGTTGCACACCGCACGGCCATGCATCACAAAGCGGTGGCAAAGGTCGCTGCCTTCCTCCGGCGGGATGATCTTCCACAGCGCCATCTCCACCTTTTGCGGCTCCTTAATGCCGTCCACAAGGCCAATCTTATTGCACAGCCGGATGCAGTGGGTGTCGGTAACGATGGCGGGCTTGCCGAACACATCCCCCATGATGAGGTTTGCGCTCTTGCGCCCTACGCCGGGCAAAGCGAGCAACTCCTCAAAGGTATTGGGCACACGGCAGTCGTACTTGTCCCGCAGCATCCGCATACAAGCCGAGATATCCCGCGCCTTGGAGTGTCCCAGCCCGCAGGGCTTGACGATGGCTTCAATGTCCTCCGGCTCGGCGGCAGCCAGCGCCGCTACGCTTGGGTATTTTGCAAACAACTCCTCCACCACAATGTTCACCCGGGCATCCGTGCACTGGGCGGCCAGCCGCACGCTGACCAGCAGCTGCCATGCGTGGTCGTAGTCCAAGGTGCAACCAGCATCCGGGTATTCGGCCTTGAGACGCCGGATGACCTCCAGCGCCAGCGCTTTTTTTGCGGTAAGATCCTCCGGGGCTTTTTTTCGTACCGGCATGGGACAAACCTCCTTTAAAAGGGAATACCTGAATCATACCATGTTTGACAGGATTTGTAAATGTTTGCAGGGCATTATCTGAGAATGATTTTCAGAAAAGGCCTTGTCCTCCTTTTCTAAATGCGCTATACTATATAAAAAGTGCCTTGCGGGCAGGAAAGGGGAACCCACCATGAATGAACCACTTGCGCAGCGTCTGCGTCCCAAAACGCTGGCGGATGTGTGCGGGCAGCAGCATCTGCTGGCTCCGGGGCGGGTGTTCCGCCGCACCATCGAGAGCGGACGCATCCCCAACATGATCTTCTACGGCCCCTCCGGCACGGGCAAGACCACCCTCTTCCGGATGATCATGGGACTCGAACAGCCTACTTCGGGAACTTTCACTGTCGGTCAGACGGTCAAACTGGCCTACGTGGATCAGCAGCACAAGTCCATCGACCCGGAAAAAACCGTTTACGAGGTGATTTCGCAGGGTACCGACCTGATTATGCTGGGCAACCGCCAGGTCAATGCCCGCGCTTACGTGGCCCGGTTCAATTTCACGGGCGCCGATCAGGAGAAGAAGTGCGGCATGCTGTCGGGCGGCGAGCGCAACCGCCTGCACCTGGCCCTCGCACTCAAGGAGGAAGGTAATGTGCTGCTTCTGGACGAGCCGACCAACGACATCGACGTCAATACGTTGCGTGCGCTGGAGGAGGGTCTGGAGAATTTCGCCGGCTGCGCCGTCGTGATCTCCCACGACCGCTGGTTCCTCGATCGTATCGCCACGCACATCCTCTCCTTCGAAGGCGATTCGAAAGTGGTCTTCTACGAAGGTTCGTACAGCGAATACGAGGAGTGGAAGAAAGCGCAGGGCGGCGATACGCAGCCCCATCGTGTAAAATACAGAAAACTGGTGGAATAAAATGGCACAAAAACCCTCCATACCCAAGGGCACACGCGACTTCTCCCCGCTGGAGATGATGCGCCGCCAATATATTTTCGACAAAATCCGGGACGTTTTCCGCACCTTCGGCTTCGGCCCGCTCGAAACGCCTGCGATGGAGAACCTCTCCACCCTGCTGGGCAAATACGGCGACGAAGGCGACAAACTGCTTTTCAAAATCCTCAATTCGGGGGATTACGCCGCCGGACTGAATGACGAAGAGTTGCGCACGGCCTCCCGAATTTGCGAAAAGGGATTGCGTTACGACCTGACGGTGCCTTTTGCCCGTTATGTGGTGCAGCACCAGAGCGAAATCGCCTTCCCGTTCAAACGCTACCAGATACAACCGGTCTGGCGGGCCGACCGTCCGCAGAAAGGCCGCTACCGGGAGTTTTACCAGTGCGACGTGGATGTCATCGGCACCCGATCGCTGCTGTGCGAAGTGGAACTCATACAGATCGTGGAACGGGTTTTCCGGACGCTCGGAATTAACGTATCGCTGAAGGTAAACAACCGCAAGATTCTGTACGGCATTGCTGAAACCATCGGACATGCGGACAAGATGATCGACATTACGGTCGCCATCGACAAGCTGGAAAAGATCGGATTGGAGGCTGTCAAGGCTGAATTGACGGAACGCGGCATCGGCTCCGATGCGATCGAAAAGCTGCAACCGATACTCGAATTGACAGGCGATAATGAACGGAAACTGGCTGTGTTGCGAGATGTCATTGGCGCCTCGGCTGTCGGACTGGAAGGCATTTCCGAGATGGAAACGATCTTCGGGTACGTGAACCGGCTGGGGGTGGAGCTGCCGATCGAGCTCGACTTCTCGCTGGCCCGGGGGCTCAATTATTATACGGGAGCGATTTTCGAAGTCAAGGCGCTCGATTTCGCCATCGGGTCGATCTGCGGCGGCGGACGCTACGACGACCTGACGGGCATCTTCGGAATGCCGAACATGTCGGGTGTCGGCATTTCGTTCGGTGCGGACCGCATCTACGACGTGATGACCGGCCTCGGACTCTTCCCGGCCGATCTGGGCTGTGCGGCCCGGGTGATGTTCGCCAATCTGGGCGAAGCGGAAGAGCATGCCTCGCTGAAACTGTTGCAGGAGGTGCGTGCCGCAGGTATTCCGGCGGAGATATATCCCGAAAACGGAAAGATGAAAAAACAGATGGAGTATGCCAATCGCCGGGGAATCCCCTGCGTGGTAATCGTCGGCAGCCGGGAACTGGAAGAACGGGTGGCGACGATCAAGGATATGACCTCCGGCGAACAGACCCAGGTGCCGTTCACCCGACTGGCCGAAGCACTCCGTTAGATAATTAGTTATAGATAATCCGAAGCGCCTGTCCGAGCGGACGCGGAATAGCCGCCCCGGCGGTAGTTGAGAGAGCAGAGTTATCGGCGGATACGCCCCGTTCCGAATGTGGGTGCATCCGAGGCGGTATCTATGGCTCTACCGAATCGCCGGAAAGAAGACGGGGTTCACGCCTTTCCTCCCTGCTCGCAGTCGGAAATCATTTCCCGGTGTTTCGCGGTACCTGCTTGGGAGGACGCCGGACGGAAAAATATGCAATCATGTAATTCGATATGAAGCGGAGCATGTGGTTTTTCGGGCTGTTGCTGGCCGTGGCGGGATTATCATCGTTCCGGACGGCCGATATCGCCGTTTCCCGGCCCGACCGGGCACAGCGACGGTCGCTCGCCAAGCTGGAGCGGTCTTACGAATATATCCGCAAGATGTATGTCGATTCGGTCGATATGGCGCCGCTGGTCGAGGAGGCGATCCGCAGCATGGTACAGCAACTCGATCCCCATACCGAATATGCCTCGGCTGCGGAGATGGCTGAATTCTGGAGCCTCTATCGGGGTAAGTTCGGAGGAATAGGCATTCAGACCCAATGGATCCGTGATTCGCTGGTCGTAACCTCCCTCCTGTCGGGAGGGGCCGCCGAAGAAGCAGGCATCCGTCCCGACGACCGGATCGTCCGGGTGGACGGACGCACCGTGAAGGAGATCCCGGCCTCCGAGCTCATCTCCGTCATGCGGGGAGATGCCGGATCGAAAGTAAAAATCCTAGTGATTCGACGAGGAGTCTGCCAACCGATTCTGTACGAAATCGTCCGACGGGAAATACCTCTCCCCTCCGTCGAGCTGGCCTACCGCGTCGATTCTGCGGTGGGATACATCAAACTGATCCGTTTCGGTCAGACCACCATGCGGGAGGTGCAGCGGGCTTACGAAGAGCTGGACCGTCCGAAGGAGTTGATTCTCGATCTTCGGGGCAATGGCGGAGGACTGTTGGATCAGGCGATCGCTTTGTCCGGCTTTTTCCTGCCCAAAGGCTCGCGGATCGTTTCGACCGAAGGCCGCAGCGTACCGTCCGTAGT
>OHCX01000687.1_pt1 | contig 11692 bp, 9 predicted proteins | sample 1566841 | NCBI WGS metagenome assembly OHCX01 (sample SAMEA3879513, study PRJEB24766) | human gut metagenome | biome: human-associated habitat; feature: feces | place: USA | collected 1985/1987 | reverse complement strand
ATGTTTCTACATTTATAAATATCGGTAGAAATCCTGCTGATTTTGTGTGTAAAACCAAAATCTGTTGCACATTAATTTCTGTAGCAGGCTTTTTTGTTTTACAAAAATAAGAGGCTGTTTCAAGTTCTTTTTTTAAGATAACCTCTTATGGCTTATCTGATAGTGGGCATAAATACAATGTTAATAGTTATATTCTTTGTCACTGCTGAAAAAGTATTGGAATATAAACAGGCGGCTGTAAAAATGCTGGCCAGCCTGAGTTCCGACAAATACCAGTGTGGTAAAAGTAAACCTGCTTTCCTGCTTCATTCCACAGGACACTTGCCTGCCGGATCAGAGATTGATGCATCCATCATTTATGCTGATTATTATTATATGGAGGCACTTCTCCGTCTGAAAAGACTGACGGAAAATAAACCGGTCATTGACGAATAATAGATTGTTCAGGGAAGTATAAGTATATAGAGATCTGTAGTCTCCTTATAGGTGGATTATTTATGATAAGTATATCCCGTTTGCATCAGTAGGTGAAAACGGGATATACTGTTTTACAGTTAGAAAAGAAGATAAACTAAAGCATTTAGTTTACTTTAACTATGAAAATTAGTTTTATAACTAAAAGTTTTAGTTCTTTGTGATAATCAAAAGAAAGATTATGAAAATGTTGACAGCAAAGGAAGAAGAAATTATGGGTTATTTTTGGGAAAAAGGCCCGTTGTTTGTAAAACAGTTACTTGATTTTTATGATGAACCGCGTCCGCATTTCAATACTCTGTCTACCATTGTGAGAGGATTGGAGGAAAAGGGGTTTCTCAGTCATGAGGTATTTGGAAATACCTATCAGTATTATGCGGTGGTAAGCTGTGATGATTTTAAGAAGAAGACGTTGAAAGGGGTTATCAGTAAATATTTCAATAACTCTTATTTAGGAGCGGTTTCTTCACTGGTGAAAGAGGAGGAGATTTCTTTGGATGAATTGAAGCAGCTTATCCGGGATGTGGAAAAGGCGCATGAATAATCCGGATAAAGAGAATAATTAAAGATACATACTATGGGAGCATTTTTTGTATATATTGTAAAGTCGGCAGTCTGTCTGGCGGTATTTTATTTATTTTACCGCCTGTTGCTGAGCCGTGAAACATTCCATCGTTTTAACCGTATTGCTTTGTTGGGAATACTGATATTGTCCTGTGCCATTCCCTTTGTGGAAGTGACCATGAAAGAACCGATGGAAGTCAGCCAACAATTGCTGACTTGGGAAGAACTGCTACTTATGGCTAATCTTAATCGGACTGCTACTATAGAAACTGCTCCCGAATCTGTCATTACATGGCGTGAAGCGCTGCTGATGGTTTATTTGTTGGGTATTGTATTCTTCTTTTTACGTAATGTATGGTCGCTGACCCGTATGCTGAGGCTGATAAAGGGTAGCACCCTTGTCCGTCAGGAAAATGGCATCACGCTGATTACCCATCAGAAAAAAATCGCACCTTTCAGTTGGATGAAGTTTGTAGTGATCTCTGAGAAAGACCTGAAGGAAAACGGTGAGGAAATACTGACGCATGAATATGCCCATATACGGAAGAGACATTCCATAGATTTACTTATAGCGGATATCTGCATCTTTTTCCAATGGTTCAATCCTGCCTCCTGGTTATTGAAACAGGAACTACAGAACATACACGAGTTCGAAGCGGACGAAAGCGTGATTGCACAAGGTATTGATGCAAAGAAATATCAGTTGTTATTAATAAAAAAAGCTGTCGGCACAAGGCTCTACTCTATGGCCAACAGCTTCAATCACAGTTCACTTAAAAAACGTATTACTATGATGTTAAAAAAGAAATCCAATCCGTGGGCACGACTCAAGTACCTGTATGTGCTTCCATTGGCAGCCATTGCCGTGGCAGCCTTTGCCCGCCCCGAAATCTCTAGTGAGTTAGATGAGATTTCAGCCGTCAAAGTTAATGATTTAACGGCAATTATGAAAACCGAAGAGGTTAAAAGTCCCGAAAAACATCCTGCAAAGGAAATAAAAGTGCAAGGGCAGGTATTAGAAAAAAGTACAAACGCTCCGGTTGTAGGTGCTAGTGTGATTATCAAAGGTACCACTTCAGGTACGATCACTGATTTAGATGGAAATTTTGTTATATCAATGCCTGTTGGGGCTACTTTGAGTGTTTCATATATAAATATGAAAACAAAGGAATTGACTATTACAGAGAAACTTATTGGAAAAATTAAATCTTTAAAAGTGTATTTGGAGGGAGAAATCACAACTAAGACACAGGAAGTGGTTGTAGTAGGTTATGGAGGTGGTGAAGAAGCTTCTGATGAAGTTCCGGTTTTTCGGGTTGTTGAAGAGATGCCTGAGTTTCCGGGTGGTATGGGAGAATGTTTGAAATTCTTGGGGAAGAATATCAAATATCCAGTGGAGGCTCAGAAAGCTGGAGTACAGGGAAAGGTTATTGTACAATTTGTAGTTGAGAAAGATGGTAATATAGCCAATCCCAAAGTTGTCAGGAGCATTGATCCGGATTTGGACGGTGAGGCCATCCGAGTCATTTCCATTATGCCGAAATGGAAACCGGGTATGCAGAAAGGTCAGCCTGTGCGTGTGAAATATACGGTTCCCGTCACTTTCAGACTAGACGGTAAAGATATCAAATCAAATGAAGCACGTCATTTGGAGTTGAAGACAGACACTGCTTTTCAAGAAAATCCATTGCGGATAGGTAAGGAAACTTTTTCGTTGAAAGATTGGAAGGAGAAACCATTGCTTATAGTTGATGGGATAGAAAAGCCTTATAGTCAAATGGAAAAAATGAATGTTTCGGACATTGAATCTATTTCGGTGTTGAAGGATGCGGCAGGTACTGCCATTTATGGAGCCAAAGCCAAGAATGGCGTGATATTGATTACCACAAAGAAACAATAAGAATAAAGATATGAAAAAATTTGTAACACTGCTGCTATGTATGCTCCCCGTTTCGTTGTTTGCCCAGGTGAATGATGGAATTCGTCAGGCAATGGATAATTATGATTATGAAACAGTAGTTACGCTGATTGAACCCGATTGTCAGGATTCTTTGTTGCTGATTACCAAAGCTCAGGCGCTGAAAGCGATGAACCGTTATCCGGAAGCCATAGGGGTATTGAACTCTCTTATCTTGAAAGACAGCACAAACACAAAAGTTTTGATCGACCTTGCCGAGTGTTACAAATTGACGGGTAACTCCCGTCGGGCGGCCAACTGTTATCAGAAGGCAATGAATTTGCAACCGGAAAATAAATTTTTCCGGTTGCAGTTCATACGCTCTTTATTAGCTTCCGAAGATTATGAAGAAGCGCGTACGGCTTGTCATGGCTGGTTGGAACGCGATTCCTTGTCGGCCACCGGATACAAATATCTGGGACAGGCATACGAGGGATTGCAGGATGCTGCCAGTGCCTTCCTCAGTTATAACATAGCCTATCGGCGTGATTCGTTGGATGCCCAGACAGTGGCACGCATTGCCGGTATTTTTAATAACAATCAGCAGTTTAAAGATGCTGTTGATGTGACGGAAGTTTATCGTTTGTCCGATACCACCAATATAGATGTGAACCGCCAGAATGCGAAGGCTTATTGTATGCTGAAAGAGTACGGAACGGCGGTAAAACGCTATGAGTCATTAAAAGAACTGGGTGATCGTAGTTTTCTCACTCTTTACTATTTAGGTGTATCCCATTATGGGGATAACTGGTTTTACGGTGCATACGATAATCTGAAAGAAGCTTATCAAAAAAATCCGATGGATGTGAATGTGCTCTATTATCTGGCAAAAGCTTCGGCACGCACTTCTTGGAAAAAGGAGGGTGTGGAATATATGGAAGAAGCCTTCCGCATAGCAGTTCCTTCTGATAGTATGATGGTACGTCTTTATGACGGGTTGGTAGAATGTTACGATTATGCGGGGGATACAAAGAAAGAGGTGGAAGCCTTGGAGAAGTTATATATTTATACAAAGAAAAACTCCATTCTTTATAAAATAGCCTGTCTCTATGATTGGAAAGAAGATGAGAAGAATGCCATTCGCTATTATAGGAAATACATGGCTACAGTTTCCGAAGATCAGCGTTATGCCTTGGACGAAGACGGGAACCCGGTGGAAGACCGCATAACACTTTACCAGCAGGCATGGAAACGTATCAAAAAAATAAAGGAGGAAGGTTTCTTTAGAGGTGATATTCCGACAAAGTCATTTCCTGTAGAGAAAAAAGATACGTTGGCACTTCGTCATGCAAAATAACGGAAGTCATTTATATAAAAGTAAGAATATATGAAGAAAATTTTAGCTTTGGCACTCTTTGCAGTGGCTCTAGTGTCATGCCGGCAAACTATGCAGACCGATGGCTTTAAACTATCCGGTCATTTGGAAGGGCTTCAGGTTGGAGATACTCTTTTTCTTAAAACTTTTTTATTACCCGATTGGAAAGAAGACGGGACAGATACCATATTGGTGGAAAAGGAGGGGATTTTCTCGGCTTTTATTCCTATGGAACATACTACTTTTTATTTATTGACGCATCAGCCTAAAGTGGGTGAACCGTTACGGAGTTGTATTCGCGGAGCTGAGATTATAGCTCGCGTAGGTGATGATATAAAACTGGAAGGGTCTTTGGATTACTTGGGTGCGGTTCGTCATTCGGGTGGTTTTTATGACAATTCGTTGGTGGCTAGGTATGATAGCCTGACTGCGTCTTCCAATACTGAAATGATTGATATCTTCAGTCAGATACTGAAATATCAGGATACAAAGCAAAATGATAGTGTGGCAAAATACGGGCAAATGTATAATGAATATCATCGTCCGCTAATGCTGAAGACTGTTCGTGATAGTCTGGCATTGAAAGTGAACGATATGGAATATGCCGCTTTTATGTATGCATCCGCTTTTGTTTTTGATGCTACTTATAAGGATGTGAAAGAGCGTTTGGCACAATTTACTCCAGAGGTTCAAAATTCATATTTTGGACAAATACTTGACAAGCAATTGCTTGTATTGAAGAATATTGAAGTAGGCTTTGCGCCAGCGGAGTTTACAGTGACAGATAAAGACGGCCGGAAGGTGTCTTTGTCTGATTATAAAGGCAAATATGTGTTGATTTATCATTGGGGATTATGTCCTAGTACTTTTTGGGTAAATCCTAAAATAACGGATCTCTATCAAAAATATCATGAAAAAGGTTTGGAGGTATTGGGATTTACCCGTGATGATTTGTTGAAATCGTTGCAGGGAAGTTCTGAAGAGTTTAAGAAAGATGAACGGGTACAGGGATTGCTAAGCCATCCGTGGACTACAGTTTACACAGAGGATGAGGGCAATGGCTTTATAGTGAAAGACCTTTATTTTTCAGGAGTTCCCATTCTTATGTTAATCTCTCCGGATGGTATTACTTTGGCCCGTGGATATACAAAGGCATACGAAGAAGTAAAGAATCTTTTGGATAGGAACTTGGGAAATAAGTAAGTATGTTTAAAAAAAAGATACAATGAAAAACTTTGGTATTTTACTGCTTGCTATGGTGAGTTGCTGCCTTTTGCAGGCAAAAGACAGGGTGGTTAAACAGCCGCCTTTCATCGCTCGTAGCTCTTCTACTATCGAGATAGACAGAGTGGTGGTTTCGGATACGGCAACCGTATTGGATGTAAAAGCCTTTTTCCGTCCTCATAATTGGATTCAGATAAGTAATGAAAGTTATTTGTTGGCTGATAATGGAGAGAAGTATCCGATTCGTTCCGGTAATGGAATTACCTTGGGCGAAAAATTTTGGATGCCCGATAGCGGTGAAGCTTCTTTTAGTCTTATTTTTCCGTTATTGCCCCCTACAGTGAAAGTGATTGATTTCATTGAGAGCGATTGTGAGGACTGTTTCAAGGTATGGGGAATCCATTTGGATGGTAAATTACCGGAATTGGATTTATCGGATGATGTGAAGAAACAGAAATTGAATTACGCTGAACCGTTGCCTAAGGCTGAATTGAAAGATGGCAAATCAGTGATAACCGGTCGTTTGTTAGACTATGAGAAGCACTATGCACTTCCGTTTTCTTGTAGGATTTGTGATTTGTTGACGGCAAAATTTGAGGATACTGAAATAAAGGTGAATGAAGACGGAACATTTCGGACAGAGATTGAACTTTGTGCTCCGACTACGGTCAGTTTTTCTGTGGGACGTGATATTTATTTTGACGTCTTTTTGGTTCCCGGTGGTGAATTGGATATGGCTGTCAACTTGCGTGAGTTGAGTCGTTCTGAAAGCAAATTGTTGAAAGGCAAGCGTGCTGGTGGAAAGAAAGTCTATTTTTCAGGTACCATGGCGGCTTTGAATGATGAAATGATAACCGATGATGAACATTTGATGGATGTATGGGGAATGGTTCATTGGAATATGAATGATTTATATAATATGACTGCCGGTCAGTATAAAGCTTATTGGTTGAAAAAATATGAAGAAACCAAATCCGCTATCTGTTCCGATAAGAAAAGAAGTCAGGCATACCGGGAGCTTTTATTGGCTCAGAATGATTTGCTTTGTACTTTGACATTGACCCGTGTAAGTTCTAATTTAGCCTATGCTTATGTGCAGTGCAGTGGATTACCGGCTCGTGAAGCTTATCAAAAGTTTAAACAACCGGAATTGAGTGATGATTTCTATGACTATATCCGGCAGTTGAATATACTGAACTCGCCTGTCATGCTTTATGCCAATGGTTATGCTGATTTGGTAAGGGGAATGGGCTATCTGAGGGTGAAGATGGATGATGAGTTGAGTGATATATTTGCGTTTATTCTCTCTTCCGATAAAGTTTCTGCTGAAGATGCTAAGATAATACGTGAGTTCAAGGCTGATACAGATACCGGAAAAACATCTGTCTATCAGGAAAAAATGGGCGAATTGCGAATAAAATACGATGAATTGTTTAAAGAATTCAGTTCTATGCAGCAAGACTATATTTTGAAAAAGATTATAGCCGGATATTTGGGCACAGACCAAGGACTTTTTTTCGACTTGCAGAAAATGATGAAATATGCTCAGAAAATCAGTGACTTCACTCCATTGACTGTACATGATTTTGAGGAGATACGGAAGATGAGTGACCCTTATTATCTCGGCAGACTGACAAAGATGAACAACCGTCTTTTGGAAACGATTGAAGCTAATAAGAAAAAGAAGGGTTATACCGTTAATGAATCCGGAGAAGTAAAAGATGAAGATTTATTTTATTCCATCATTTCTAAATTTAAGGGTAAGGTGGTTTTGGTCGATTTTTGGGCGACTTGGTGCGGTCCTTGCAAAATGGCTATGAAACAGATGAAACCGATGAAGAAAGATCTTGAAGGTAAAGATATTGTATATGTTTTTATTGCCGGAGAGAACTCGCCCAAAGAAACGTGGGATAACATGATTCCGGATATTCATGGAGAGCATTACCGGGTAACGGCAGCTCAGTGGAATTACCTGAGCAGGCAGTTCAGCATACAGGGGGTTCCGACTTATATTATTGTCGATAAAGAAGGGGGTGTTATTCAAAAATATACCGGTTTCCCGGGAGTGGATACCGTAAAAAGAGAATTAATGAAAGCATTAGAGAAATAAAGACCGTGTTTGTCTTGCAAGAATAAAGTGGAAAAGGATCTGTAAGGTGCTGTAAGCATTTACAGATTCTTTTTTTGGATTTATATTACTATCTTTGGCAAGACAAAACTAATATTGAATAATGAAAAACTGGGTCGTTAAGCTATTGTTATTACTTTTCATTCCTTCTTTAGCAGGAATTTTGTTCACTGTTGCTCTTGGTTTTAATCCGGGGGGCTGGTTACAAATTACGACGTATGCTTTACCTCCGTTACTCACTCTCGCCGGAGGGGCTTTTATCGTTGCTTCAAGATGGAAAATTCCTTTTCTTATATTGATGGCAGCTGCAAGTATGGCCTTTAATATTCCTTTACAGAACTGGCCTTTTCATTCGGCAGATGAAGTGGTGCGTTATCATGCTGTTACCGATTTATATAATTTGGAGAATAATGCTCTGTATTTTACTTTCGATACTCTGGAGGTGGATTATGCCCGAAGGAGCAGTGTGACTGTCACTCGTGAGGTGACACGAAGTATGGGCAGACACCGCTATCGTAAGGAACAGAAGCAATATCATTTCTCTGTAGCTCCTGTATTTACCGATTCATTGCCCCGTCATAAGTATGAGGAGCGGGAAGTTAAGGCATGGGTTATTCCGGTGAGGCATGAGAAAGGACAAGCCGTTGTATGTTATGAGCGTTGTATTTTTGATTTAGATGATTATCAGAAAGCCATTGATCGGTCCCGCTGTAAACTCCACCATCCTCAAGCTCCGATTATACGACCTTTGTATTCACAGTTCATTACCCGGCAGGAATGGAAAGGAATCTTTTTGAATGTTGCATGGATTGTACTTTCTGTACTGATAGTACTGGGGGTAATTCTGAATTATCAGGCAGACAGGAGGAAAGCATAATATCGGAACAGACTGTATGAAGGGTACTTTATGAATATTATGATCTTCATGCATGAGGCCTGTCAGTACTATTGGTAAATTCTAGAATGATGTTTTCTTTATATAAAACTTTCCCCGGACATTTCATGACAGAAACATCCGGGGAGAGGTATTTCATTTTTTATTTATTGAAAAGTTTTATTTTGCCTCTACCTTCAGATTGGATAATTCTGTGTCCTTATGGATGGATGGCAGATTATTTTGTTTTACAACAACAGTATGAACTTTTCCTTTTGCCACTTGCGGCAAAGTGAATTTCTGCTTGTAGATAACCTGTTCCGCTGATGGGCGCAGCAGATAGCCTGTTTCTTTTTCAAAGCGGTTGTATATTCTTACCACAATTTGGTTACTGCCTTTTTGAAGCGGTAGCAGCACCTTTTCCTCGCGGAACTTGCAGCGGTAAGGGTTGAGGTGTTTCATTACCGACTTGCCGTTCAGATAGATTTCGATACCGTTTCCGGCACCTACATCTACTAGAATATCTTGTGCTTTGGGCGATTCTACCTGCTGCATCAGGAAGTAACTTTCCAGAATATTGCTGGGGAACATGGCTTTTTCCTCATTCACTTCTTTCCATTGTCCTTTTCTTACCGGTGCTTTGTCCGGATCAGTATGGATGGTGGCAGGAGCATCGAACAATCCGCTGCCCGGTCCGCAGAAGTAACGCTGACCCCATACGGTCTTGGAAGGCAGGTTTAATGCCTGTGCCTTGCCTGCGTCAAGGGTTACTGTGTAAGGTGTTCCATCTACTTCAACCAGTAATTCCTTACCGTTCTCCTGCGGAGTATAGGTAAATTCCAATGCGTTGAGGTTGGATTTGTTGATGCTCCATTGATAGCTCACCGTACTGCGGTAGTTGCTGTAATAATCGAAACAGGAATAACTATAATTGGGAGTGCGCTGTGCAGCCATAGGTTGCGGTTTCACCGGTTGGTCGAACGTGGCGCAAATCACTTGGATGTCTTTTCCGTATGCGTCGGCGGGCAGTGTGAAGATCATCTCCTGTCCTTTCTGAATAGCTTTAATGTCTGCTTTTTGCAGTTTGCATCCCGGTACGTTCAAAGTGATTTTACCATCGGCAGGGCGGTTGCCTGATAAGATGAGGTAGAGGTTATTGCCTTTGCGGGTAATGGTTCCCCATTCGAATTGCTCACGGAAAGGAGAGGCTTCTGTGCCATAAATGGCTTCACCGTTTTTCTTCAACCAGATACCGATTTCTTTCAGCACCTCTCTTTCAAAGGGTACTACGGAACCGTCACCTTTGGGACCGATGTTCAGCAGGAAGTTTCCGCCATGGGAAACTACATTGATCAGGCTGCGTAGTTTTTCCATCGCTTTGGTGTGAACGTCCCCCCTTTTCTGCCAGGAACGGTAGCTCCAGGTTTCATCGAACATGGAAGCTGCTGTTTGCCATGCGGTCTGCAAGGAGCCTTCGGGGTATGTGTTGTCTGCCATGACACTGAAGTCATACTGATCGTTGCCCAACCGGCCGCTTACCATACAGTCTGGTTGCAATCTGTGCACCAGTTGATACAGTTCCTTGCTTTGTTCAGGAGTGTTGGAACCCATGTCAAACCATAGTTCGGAGATGGGACCGTAGTTGGTCAACAGTTCGGTAACTTGGGCTTTGGTGAATTCATGATGCTGTGGGGTGATGAAATCACAGTTATGGCTGGAGATAGGATAGGCTTGTGGAAAATGCCAGTCTATCAGTGAGAAATAGATGCCGAAGTTGATTCCGCCACGTTTGCAAGCTTCCGCCATCTCTTTTATGAAGTCGCGCTTGCCGGGGGTGGCATCGTATGAATTATAGTCGGTGGTGGCTGTACGGAACATACAGAAACCGTCGTGATGCTTGGTGGTAATGATGATGGAGCGCATACCGGCTTCTTTGGCCAGTGACACGATAGCGTCTGCATCAAACAGGGTGGGATTGAAACGCAGGGCGGTATCTCCATACCAGTCACTGAAGATTCCCGCAAACGATTGGATTTGTTCACTGTATCCTCGGGTGACGGGGTTGCCTTCCCATACGCCTCCCAGTTCGGAATAAAGACCGAAGTGGATGAACATGGAATACTTGTTCTGATGCCATTTCTCAAATGCTTTTTCCGAGATTTGGGCTGTTGCACCCAGGCTTATGACACAAGCCATGATGAAGGTTAGTAATTTTTTCATGATTGTAATTAGTGGTTAACTGAATGAATATATTGCATAATTTCTGTTTGTTGGTCGGGATGGAACCACACGATGTCTTTGTCCCGTTTGAACCAGGTCATCTGTTTACGAGAGTAAATGCGGGAATTTTGCTTGATTTTCCCGATAGCGAATTCCAATGTCCATTCTCCGTCCAGATACTTGAACATTTCTTTGTATCCTACGGTATTGAGCGAGTTCAGATGCCGGAAAGGATATACCTGCCGGGCTTCTTCCAGCAAGCCGTCCTGCATCATGATGTCCACGCGGCGGTTGATGCGGTCATACAATTCTTCGCGGTCGCGGGTTAATCCTATTTTGATGATGCGGAAAGGGCGTTCCTTGTGAGTACGGGTACGGAAAGAAGTATAAGTTTTTCCGGTCATGTAGCATATTTCCAATGCATGTATTACTCGTTTGGGATTTTTCAAATCCACTATTTTGTAATACTCGGGGTCCAGCAGCCTTAGTTCGGCGCACAGAGTGTCCAGCCCTTCCTGTTCGTAACGTCGTAGCATCAGCTGGCGTGTTTCATTGTCTACAGTGGGGATATCATCTATGCCTTTGCAAATGGCATCTATATACATCATGGAACCTCCGGTCAGTATTACAGTGTCATGGTTTTGGTATAGGATTTCCAGTTGTGCCAGTACGTCTGCTTCGTATTGTGCGGCGCTGTAATAATCTGTTAGCTGTAATGTTCCGACAAAATAATGAGGAACACGCGCCAATTGCTCGGGGGTAGGGGCGGCAGTTCCTATCTTCAGGTCTGCATACAATTGGCGTGAGTCTGCCGAAACAATGGAAGTCCGGAAGTGTTCGGCAATGGAAAGGCTTAGTTCGGTCTTTCCTACACCGGTAGGGCCGATAAGGACGATAAGGGTGTCAGGCATGGTGTTTATAAAAAGAGAGGGGCGG
>OHCX01000680.1_pt1 | contig 11827 bp, 8 predicted proteins | sample 1566841 | NCBI WGS metagenome assembly OHCX01 (sample SAMEA3879513, study PRJEB24766) | human gut metagenome | biome: human-associated habitat; feature: feces | place: USA | collected 1985/1987 | reverse complement strand
TTGTAGCCGAAGTGGGGCGCCAGCCATGGGCCATACAGGATATGTTGCCTGTAGGAGCAGCCATCTCCAAATTGCAGACAGGTTCCGTACAGCTTACTTTCTTTATCTTCCTTCTATTGTTTACCGTTCTGCTCTTTGCTGAAATAGGTATCATGCTGAAGGCCATCAAGAAAGGACCGGAAGGAATTAAGAATTAAGGAATAAATGAAACAGGCGGAAATAATTCAGGCTGCGCAATAAATGGGCTACATACAGGAGATTAATTCCGCCAGCAAGTCATTCTTTTTTTAGTTCAAGTTTCTCTAATTCTATTTTTCAATATTCAATTCTCAATTTTTAATTTTAGAAGTTTATCCTATCTTACTTATCTTCTTCAGCTTTTCCTCATCGATAATTTTGATTTTTCTTCCGTCAATGGTAATCAGGCGTTCCGCAGCAAATTGTGAAAGGGTACGGATGGCATTGGATGTTGTCATATTGGAAAGGTTGGCTAAATCTTCACGGGACAGGTAGATACTTAAAGTAGAACCGTCCTCTTCCAGGCCATAGCTTTCTTTGAGGAAAATAAGCGATTCTGCCAGACGGCCGCGGATATGCTTTTGGGTAAGGTTAACCGTACGCTCGTCGGCGATACCGAGGTCAATGGACAGTCGTCTGATAAAGAACATCGCCAGTTCATTGTTTTGCGATAGTAATGTCATTATGGCAGTCATGGGTATCAGACAGACCAATGACGGTTCAAATGCACAGGCAGCGGTTACATAATCCGCTTTGGCAAAATAAGGGCGGTATCCGAAATACTCAGTGGGCTTGATCATACGGATAATCTGGCTTCTTCCGCCCACTCCGTCTTTATAGATTTTGACTTTTCCATTCAGCAGACACATCAGGCAAGTAGGTGTCTCGCCTTCACAATGGATAATCTCGTTCTTCTTATAATTCTGAAGCGTAAAATGGTTGGCAAGAAACTCTCGCTGTTCTTCATTCAGGGGTGACCATATATCGGGAATCAACTCCGGAACATTAATATCAGATAAGTTTACTTTTACCATAACTGCTGCAAAACTGTGTTATACAGCACAAATGTAAAAAGAAAAAATTAAAAATGACACATTTGTGTCAAAAAAGTGCAAGGAAGGGGGGAAGGAATTTTAAATTATGAATGATGAATTACCGTTTGGCATGACAATGCGGCAGGTTCATCATTCATAATTTGAAGTCGGTTTATCAGCAAAGCCGTTCATTTATTATTTGGTGAACAGCAGTTCCCTGTACTTCGGCAACGGCCATATCTCATCATCTATTTCCATTTCAAGATTGTCGATATGCTCGCGGATGCTTTCCAGGTAGGGGCGTACTGTTTCTTCGTATGCAAAGGCCTTGTCTTTGTAATTGTCCATGTGGTTGGCAACCTTGCGGGCTTCCGTCATTTCACGTACCTGCATTTTGATGGCTGTTACGCGGTGGGAGATTTCACGTATCAGTTCCTTGCGGTCAGCGCTGAGTATTTCATACTCTTCCGGAGTGAAAGTTTCGCGCAGTCCACGTAGGTTTTCCAGCAAACGGTTCTGGTAGATAACGGCAGTCGGTACGATATGGTTGATGGCAAGATCACCTAAAACGCGGCTTTCAATCTGTACTTTCATTGTGTACTTCTCCAATTCCACTTCAAGACGGCAGGCCAGCTCCGTTTCGTTGAAGATGCGTTCGCCGATGAGTACGGAACGTGCCTGGTTGTCCATATAACGCATCAAGGCTTCCGGCACATGGCAGATATTGGTCAGTCCGCGTTTGGCAGCTTCCTGTTTCCATTGTTCGGAATAGCCGTCTCCTTCAAAACGGATGGGTTCCGAGGCGATGATTGTTTCTTTCAGAATGCGGAAAATAGCTTCGTCCTTGCCGACACCCTCTTCCATGAGCTTCTCAATGGATACTTTGAATTCGTTCAGTTGGTTGGCCATTGCCGCATTGATGGCAATCATTGCCGCAGCACAGTTGGCTGATGAACCGGCGGCGCGGAACTCAAAACGGTTTCCCGTGAAAGCGAAAGGAGAGGTGCGGTTGCGGTCTGTCGTGTCCAGCAGAATCTCAGGGATACGTCCGATACCTAACTTTAGCGTAGTCTTTTCCTCGGCTGTCATCTTACTGTTGCTTACCTGACGGGCTATCTCATCGAGGATGGAAGATAACTGCTTGCCCAGGAATATGGATAAAATGGCAGGGGGAGCCTCATTGGCGCCTAAGCGGTAGCTGTTTCCGGCACTTGCAATGGAAGCGCGGAGCAAGTCCTGGTTTTTGTATACCATCATCAGTACATTCACAAGGAATGTGAGGAACAGCATGTTGCCTTTCGGATTTTTTCCCGGAGCAAAAAGGTTTATTCCCGTATCGGTGCAGAGCGACCAGTTGTTGTGCTTGCCCGAACCGTTCACGCCGCTGTATGGCTTTTCATGCAACAGCACGGCAAAGTTGTGTTTGCGTGCGATGCGTTTCATCAAATCCATAACCAGCTGGTTGTGGTCGTTGGCAAGATTGGCGTTCTCGAAGATGGGGGCTAGTTCAAACTGGTTGGGGGCAACCTCGTTGTGGCGCGTCTTGACGGGAATGCCCAGTTTGTGGCACTCTATTTCCAGTTCTTTCATAAAGGCGGTGACACGTGGCGGGATAGAGCCGAAATAATGGTCTTCCAACTGCTGGTCTTTGGCAGAAGAGTGCCCCATGAGTGTACGTCCTGTCAGGCATAAGTCGGGACGTGCGTTATAGAGCGCCAGGTCGACGAGGAAATATTCCTGTTCCCATCCCAAGTTCGTATATACGCGTGCTATGTTCTTGTCGAAAAGCTGGCAGACATCCGTTGCGGCTTTGTCCACAGCTGCAAGAGCCTTGAGCAGAGGTGTCTTATAGTCCAGCGCCTCGCCTGTGTAGGAGATGAAGATTGTTGGGATACAAAGCGTGGTGTCTACGACAAAAGCCGGTGAAGAAACATCCCATGCCGTATATCCGCGTGCCTCGAATGTGTTGCGGATACCGCCGTTGGGGAAAGAAGAAGCATCCGGTTCCTGTTGGATAAGCAGCTTTCCGGAAAAGCGTTCAATGACATCTCCGTCTTCTCCGAATTCGATGAAGCCGTCATGCTTTTCGGCTGTACCGTCTGTCAGAGGTTGGAACCAGTGGGTGTAGTGGGTAACGTTCAGGGATTTTGCCCAGCTTTTCATGCCGTTTGCTATTAAATCGGCCATTTCCCTGTTGATGGGAGTGCCTTTTTCAATGGCGTCTGTTACAGCTTTGTAGGCTTCTTTGGGCAGGTATTCCTGCATCTTTTTACGGTCGAAAACATGGCTGCCGTAATAATCGGACAACTTGTTTGAAGGAGTGATGACTTCAAGAGGGCGGCGATTGGCGAGCTCTTGCAAAGCAAAAAATCTCATTTTTGACATATTAGTCTCTTCTTTTATTGGTTGTTGGGCGCAAAATTATATGTTTTTTCTGAATTACCCCCTACTTTTTAGGGGGGTAATCTTGCTTTTTTATATGTTTTTTGAAGATATACCCCTAAAAAATAAGGGGTGCTCTTGAAAATAATGTTTTTTGGAGAAATATCGTCCTCTGAAAATGAAAATGGAATAAAGGTGGAAGTTATTACTTTTTTTCTATATTTGTTCCCTCATAAGAAGATATTGCGGTTGAAACATATTATATGTATATGGATAGGAATCTGTTTCTTGTGTGAAAGTTTGCAGAAGGCGGGTGCTACGGCTGTTCCCCAATCGTATGCGGGACAACGGGCTTATGCGGATTCCATTATGGACAAGGTTATCTTCTTTGCGCCTTTTTACGAGCGCGTTGTCGATGAGTACAAGGCGGAACTTTATATCAAAGGCTGGGCTAACATCCGCAAGAAAAATCACCTGCTCCGCTTTATCCCTTCCATGTTCCGTATGAAGAAAGGGGTCCGGGAGTATATGATGGAGACATACAGCGAACTGCATTATACCGCTCCCGATATTTACGACCAGAAAGTGAAAGCCAGTGTGGGCACTTCTTCCGAACTTTGGGAACTGGACGGCCGTTTGCTTGAATACTTCCACATCAATATCTACTCTTCCACCTTGCTGTATGATAAGCTGCTCTCTCCGCTGGCTTCCAATGCAAAGAAATTCTATACCTATTATATAGATTCCATAATGGGTGAGGCTCACAACCGTGAGTTCCGTATCCGTTTTATGCCGAAGAGCAAGAGTTTTCAGCTCGTGGGGGGATACATGGTGGTCAGCGACAATGTGTGGAGTGTGCGCGAGATTCGTTTTTCCGGGCGTTCCGAGATGCTGCGTTTTAATAATCTGGTAAGAATGGGACAGGTGGGGAGCGCTAATGAGTTTTTGCCTGTGCATTTCAATATCGATGCCACATTTCGTCTGCTGGGCAATGTCATCGACGGCAGCTATACGGCGGTACTCGACTATAAGGAGATTAGTCAGAAAGACCCGGCTGTTGTGCGGAACAGGACAAAAAGCAAATATGACCTGTCGGAATCTTATACTCTGCTGACGGATACCAATGCTTACCGGCGCGATACCACCCACTTTAATAAGTTGCGCCCTATTCCGCTGACTTCGCATGAGAAGAAGCTGTATGAGTATTTCTTCTTGCGCCGTGACACGCTTCTCTATAAGAAAAAGCCCAAGAACAAGCGGCTGGAGTTCTGGGGGCAGATAGGCGATGCGCTGGTAAGCAGGTATACGGTAGACCTTGCCAAAATGGGGAGTGTGCGCTGTTCGCCTCTTATAAACCCTTTGCTGCTGAGCTACAGCAAGAGCAACGGTTTCTCTTATCGTCAGGAATTTAAATACAACCGGCTGTTTAAGGGCGACCGTCTGTTGCGTATCGTTCCCAAGTTAGGTTACAACTTCAAACGGAAGGAGTTTTACTGGTCGGTCAATTCCGATTTCGACTATTGGCCCCGCAAGCGTGCCGCCCTGCATGTCAGCGTGGGTAACGGTAACCGTATCTACAGCAGCGACGTGCTGGACGATTTGAAAGCTATTCCCGACAGTATCTTTGATTTCGACCAGATTCACCTGGACTATTTTAAGGACTTGTATTTGCACATACGCCACAGCTGGGAGATTGTCAACGGGCTGACTCTGGATGTGGGGCTTTCCTTACACAGGCGTACCGAAGTGGAGCGTTCTAAATTCGTTCTTGTCTATCCCGATGCCCCGAATGTGATGTCTGCGGGTGCGTCATCCGTCTATCCGGGATTTGACCCTTCGGTTCTGAAAAAGTTCCGTCACAGTTATAACAGCTTTGCACCCCGTGTACGCCTGACGTGGACTCCCGGTCAGTATTATTATATGAGCGGCGACCGTAAAATCAACCTTCATTCCAAATATCCCACCGTTTCCGTAGACTGGGAGCGCGGTATCAGCGGCGTCATGCACAGCACCGGAAAGTACGAACGTATTGAAGTGGACTTTCAGCACAACATTCCGTTGGGATTGATGCGTGACATTTACTACCGTTTCGGCTGGGGTGCTTTTACGAATCAGAAAGAGCTTTATTTTGTGGATTTCGCCAATCTGGCCCGTTCCAATCTTCCCGTAGGCTGGAATGATGAAATCGGCGGAGTGTTCCAGTTGCTCGACGGGCGTTGGTATAACTCGTCCCGCAAGTATATCCGCGGGCATTTTACGTACGAGGCTCCTTTCCTGCTGCTCCGCCACTTGAAGAAATATACTCAATACGTATTGAATGAACGGTTGTATCTGAATGCTCTGGTGGTTCCCCACCTGAATCCTTATCTTGAACTCGGGTATGGCATCGGTACGCACATCTTCGATTTCGGCGTTTTTACAAGCTTTGCAAACTGGAAGTACCAGGAAGTAGGGGTTAAGTTTACGTTTGAGTTGTTCAATAGGTAGGTCCGAAAGGCATATTATAAGAATTTATACTTTATCTTTGTGCCAAAATTTTAAGACTATGGGAATTGTAATAGGCATAGACGTAGGTGGAAGCACTACTAAAATCGTAGGACTCAATAAAGGCAAGATACAGTCTCCGATGTTCATAACAGCGGCCGACCCGGTAACTTCCCTGTTCGGAGCGTTCGGCAAGTATATCTATGATAACGGAATCCATTTGTCCGATGTGGAGCAGGTGATGCTGACCGGTGTGGGCAGTGCGTTTGTGGACAGCCCGCTTTACGGACTTCCCACCCGCAAGACGGATGAGTTCATAGCCAACGGACTCGGGGCGCGCCATGCCACGGACATCGACCGGCTGATAGTTGTCAGCATGGGAACAGGCACCTCCTTTGTAAGAATCAACGGAGATGAAATACAGCATATCGGCGGTATGGGTATCGGTGGCGGAACCTTACAGGGACTTTCGCGGCTGTTGCTCAAAACACACGACATTCATCAGGTTGCCGGTTTGGCGGCAAAAGGCGATGTGACCCGCGTCAATCTGCAAATCGGCGATATCTGTAACAACGCATTGCCCGACCTGCCCGTATCCGCTACCGCTTCATTGTTCGGAAAGGCCGACAGTAACGCCTCACCGGAAGACATCGCCTGCGGCATCATTTATACCGTGCTCCAGACTATCGGCGGTGCGGCTGTGCTTTCCGCCCTGAACAGTCCGGTAAAGGACTTTGTACTGATAGGTAATCTTACTCAGCTGCCGCAATGCCGGGAAGTATTTCCGAAGATGGAAAGCATTTATCATGTGCGTTTCCATATTCCGCCCTATGCGGAATACCGCACGGCCATAGGGGCGGCTTTGGCATATGTCAGGGAGAATTCTACCATATAATAAGGTGTAAATCTTTAGAAATCGGGCATAAAGACCGGATATTTTCAGAAAGAACTTTTTGTCATTCAAGAAAATACTCCTATCTTTGCGCCCGATTTAATATGAGTCAACATAAAGTCTCACTTAATTAACGAGTTAAACAATTTATTTATTAATGGAAAATTTAAAGAATGTAGCTCCTATTGAAGACTTCAACTGGGATGCTTATGAGAACGGCGAATCAGTAGCCAGTGCAAGCCACGAAGAACTGGAAAAGGCGTATGACAATACGTTGAACAAGGTTAACGACCGCGAGGTAGTTGATGGAACCGTAATCGCAATGAACAAGCGTGAAGTAGTTGTGAACATCGGTTACAAATCAGACGGTATCATTCCTTTGAATGAATTCCGCTACAATCCCGACCTGAAAGTAGGTGATACGGTAGAAGTGTACATCGAAAACCAGGAAGACAAGAAAGGACAGCTGGTTCTGTCTCACCGCAAAGCTCGTGCTACCCGTTCTTGGGATCGCGTTAACGCTGCTTTGGAAAATGAAGAAATTATCAAGGGTTACATCAAGTGCCGCACTAAGGGTGGTATGATTGTGGACGTATTCGGTATCGAAGCATTCTTGCCGGGTTCTCAAATTGATGTGAAACCTATCCGCGACTACGATGTATTTGTAGGTAAGACAATGGAATTCAAAGTGGTTAAAATCAACCAGGAATTCAAAAACGTTGTTGTTTCTCACAAAGCTCTTATCGAAGCTGAACTTGAACAGCAGAAGAAAGAAATCATCGGTAAACTTGAAAAAGGACAAGTACTGGAAGGTACTGTTAAAAATATCACATCATACGGTGTATTCATCGACCTTGGCGGCGTAGACGGTTTGATTCACATCACTGACCTGTCTTGGGGCCGTGTAAGCGATCCGAAAGAAGTTGTAGAACTCGACCAGAAGTTGAACGTTGTTATCCTTGACTTCGATGACGAAAAGAAACGTATCGCTCTTGGTTTGAAACAACTGACTCCGCACCCATGGGATGCTCTTGACACTGACTTGAAGGTAGGTGACAAGGTGAAAGGTAAAGTAGTCGTTATGGCTGACTACGGTGCATTCATCGAAATCGCTCCGGGTGTTGAAGGTCTGATTCACGTATCCGAAATGTCTTGGTCACAACACTTGCGTTCTGCACAGGACTTCATGAAGGTAGGTGACGAAGTTGAGGCTGTAGTTCTGACTCTGGACCGCGAAGAACGTAAGATGTCTTTGGGTATCAAACAACTGAAACAAGATCCATGGGAAACTATCGAAGAAAAGTATCCTGTAGGTTCCAAGCACACTGCAAAAGTTCGTAACTTCACTAACTTCGGTGTATTCGTAGAAATCGAAGAAGGTGTTGACGGATTGATCCACATCTCTGACTTGTCTTGGACTAAGAAGATCAAACATCCTTCTGAATTCACTCAGATTGGTGCAGACATCGATGTAGTAGTTCTGGAAATCGACAAGGAAAACCGTCGTCTGAGCTTGGGTCACAAGCAGTTGGAAGACAATCCTTGGGATGTATTCGAAACAGTATTCACTGTAGGTTCTGTTCACGAAGGAACTATCATCGAAATGCTGGATAAGGGTGCCGTTGTAGCATTGCCTTATGGTGTAGAAGGTTTCGCAACTCCGAAACACCTGGTAAAAGAAGACGGTTCTCAGGCTCAGTTGGATGAAAAATTGCCGTTCAAGGTAATCGAATTCAACAAGGATGCAAAACGTATCATCGTTTCTCACAGCCGTATCTTCGAAGATGCTGCTAAAGCAGAAGAAAAGGCAGAAAAGAAAGCTTCTAAGAAGGCTTCTAAGAAAGAAGAAACTCCGATGATTCAGAACCAGGCAGCTTCAACTACTCTGGGTGACATCGACGCTTTGGCTGCATTGAAAGAACAGCTGGAAGGTAAGAAATAATTCTTTCTAAATAAAACTCAAAAAGGGATTGTACACTTGTACAGTCCCTTTTTTTTATCCTATATTTGCAATGTCAAATAACTTAAAAACCAAAAAACAATGATCAGACTAAACGTATTTATTCAAGTAGAGAAACAGAACTACGACCAAGTAGTAAGCATAGCAAAAGAGCTGGTAGCTGCTTCACAGAAAGATAACGGATGCGTAGCTTACGACCTCTTTCAGAGCACTACACGCCAGGATGTCCTGATGATTTGTGAAACATGGAAAGATGCGGCTTCTCTTGCAGCACACGAACAAGCTGCACATTTCACCACCCTGGTTCCAAAGATTCAGGAATTAGCCGCTATGAAACTGGAGAAATTTGAATTCTAACAAGAACTCAAGAACCCGTATGATACGAAAAAATCCCACCTGACTTCTAAAAGTCCCGGTGGGATTTTTTCATAAAGAAGTGAATCTTCTTCACTTCTATAAAGAATAATGAACGAACAAATCAAAGTTTAATTACCATTCCACGAACTTGCCGCGAGCCTTACGTTCTTTCAAAAGCTCTGCCAGACGCTTATTCTTTGAAGAAGCAATGAAACGACGTCCGAAGATGTTCGGAATAGCAACTCCCAAAGCAATACACATAATCACAAGTCCGGAATTTACACCGCTTTCTATTGCTTTCATCAGAGGAGTTACTTGATCAATGCTCTGCACATTAATATTGATGATACCGAACAACATACGATACATCAGTACTCCCGGAATCATCGGGATGACAGAAGGAATAGTCAGCACATGGTTGGGCACGTGGAACCAGTGAACTGCCTTAATGGCAATCAAGCTAACCAGCACGGCTCCTGAGAAAGAACCAATAACCAGTCCCATATCCAAACCGATATTGTCTGTGCTCGGTCCTAAGTTCACAAAGTTACGCGTACATACGGCAATAATACCTCCGATAGCTACTACCCACAACAAACGACGCTGTATATTGAAAATCATCGAGAATCCCATAGCTGAAATAGCCGCAGCGATGGCATACTCCCAATACTGATGATGAGGAACCATACTGATGGTCGGGAAGAAGTTTTCAATATGGCAAAGTTTCACGGCAAATGCGATACCGAAAGCCATGGCAGCCACCATCAGCAAGGTATTCACCGCTCTGACAATACCTACCAGAATATAATTATCCAGCATATCGTCCACAAAGTTAATCAAAGGAACTCCAGGCACAATAAACAAGGCACAGGCAAGCAACGGATGCCAGGGAGTAGATGTCCATTCTGCAGGCAACAGAGTAGATGCCCACGCAATGATGGTAGCCACAAAGGCAGAAATAGCGATCCCCATATAATGATTCAAGCCAGACTCATTGCATACCTGACGCAAGCGCATACCCAATATGGCCGCAATTGATGCGTACAAGAATGCCACCCAGTCACAACCGAACTGAATACAGAATCCGCCACAGGCAAAACCGGCGCCAATCGCCACCTGCCACGGGGTGTAATTACGTTTTTTCTTACGAATCTTTTCCAGTTCTTCTTCATACTGGTCGAGCGTGTAATCATTTTCAATCGCACGCCAGGAAAGCTTACTGACTTCCGAAATGGCCGTCAGATTCACTCCATGACCTTCAATTCGCTGGAATTTAGTAAAAGAATAGTCACCATCACTCACGTTCACCATCAACATGGTAAAACTGACGTTGATGTGAAGCTTCTCTTCGGGGATACCAAGATAAGCAGCCGTACGTTTCATGTTTCTTACAATACGGTTCGTATCGGCAAGACTCTCTACCAATAATTTTCCCGTACGCAACAATAAATCCACTCTACGATGCAATTGCTGATCGTGAGCCTTTACAGTTGTCTCTAAATGTTCCTCTAATATCATTTTGTTTAAAGATTATTTTGAACGCAAAGTTACGAAAAATATCAATTCTATTCGTACCTTTGCAAACCGAAGTTCTATATAAAATATGAATAAACTTTCACGGATAGAAGAAGAAAAACAGACCATAGAACAAATGATTCACTTTTATTGCCGACATAAGGAGAAAAATCAGGCCTTATGTTCTGCATGCAGCGAATTGCTTAAATATGCACATCAAAGACTGGAGCACTGTCCGTTTGGAGAACGAAAGAAGACGTGCCGCCAATGTACCGTGCACTGTTACCACCCCAAAATGAGACAAAAAATAAAAGAAGTCATGCGTTTTGCTGGTCCTCGAATGATATGGTATCATCCCATCTGGACCTTCAGACATTTGTGGAGGGAACGATGACCACAGTCAGATTGTGGAATTTTTCTACAATAACTTGTAAAATTCCACAATACATTTTTATTAATTCAAAGTGAAATCTCCCTGATTTTCAGCTCATAAAACATTTTTGTATCTTTGGCACAAATCTTGTCAGCCATTTTAAAGATAATGGCATCTAAAACTATAAAAGAATTGAACTTATGAAACGCTTTTTGACTAGGAAAGAATTAAAGGTAAAAAGAAAAGAAATGATTTACATGGTTATCGGCATCGCAGTCATTTTATCCCTTTACTATATCTTTACTCGAGAGAAGAAACCCGTAGCCGAAACACCGATTGTGTCAGTTATGCCAGCTAGCCAACAAAATGTACAAATTTTCGGTGAATATGTAGGCCGTATCCGTGCCCAGCAATTCGTGGAAGTACGTGCACGTGTAGAAGGTTTTCTGGAACAAATGCTATTCGAGGAAGGAACCTCAGTCAAACGTAATCAAGTATTGTTTGTCATTAATCAAGACCAATATCGTGCCAAGGCTGACAAAGTACGTGCTCAGTTGAAAAAAGATCAGGCACAGGCGCAAAAAGCGAAACGTGACCTGGAACGTATCCGCCCGCTGTATGAACAAAATGCAGCCAGCCAGCTGGACTTGGACAATGCGGTGGCTGCTTACGAAACAGCTGTAGCCAGCGTAGGTATGAGCCAAGCCGACCTGGAACAGGCTGAACAGGAATTAGGCTACACGATTGTCCGCTCGCCGATTTCAGGAGAAATCAGTGAACGTCACGTCGACTTAGGAACACTGGTAGGCAGC
>OHCX01000679.1_pt1 | contig 11830 bp, 8 predicted proteins | sample 1566841 | NCBI WGS metagenome assembly OHCX01 (sample SAMEA3879513, study PRJEB24766) | human gut metagenome | biome: human-associated habitat; feature: feces | place: USA | collected 1985/1987 | reverse complement strand
GCCGCAAAAAGTCCCAGATAAAGCAAAGATGGCTCGCAAAGGCGGGCCATCTTTGTCGCAGATCATTTTTTCACAAGGTATTTCCGCATATCCAGTGCGCAGGCAAACAGGATGATAGCGCCCTTGATGAGGTATTGCAGATCCTGCGGCACACCCACCATGGTCAGACCCACGAAGATCAAGCGCAGCATCACAACGCCGATAACGATACCTCTGATCTTACCAATGCCGCCCACGAAGGACACGCCGCCGATGACGCAGGCCGCGATGGCGTCCAACTCATAGTTCAGGCCGGTGTTGGCCGTGTTGGAGCCGATACGTGCGCCCTCGATGAAGCCGGTAAAACCATACATAGCGCCGGCCAGGGCGAAAACGCCCACCGTCACGCCGAACACATTGACGCCGGAAACTCTGGCAGCTTCCTCATTGGAGCCCAGAGCAAACATGTTCTTGCCAAAGGTGGTCTTGTTCCAGACGAACCACATGACCGCCGTCAGCACGATGGCGAACAGCACATAGTTGGGAATGGGCGTACCGCCGATGCTGAACAGGCTGCCCTTGACAAAGCCGGTGTAGGACGGGTCCAGATTGGAGATAGCCATACCCTTGTTATTGCCCTGCTGGACATACAAAAGCAGTACGGTGTAGAGGATCAGCTGTGTGCCCAGAGTCACGATGAAAGGATGCAGCTTGAATTTTGCCACGAAGAAGCCGTTGAAGCAGCCGATTGCCGCGCCGATGAGCATGGCAAGCACAATGACCACGGGAATGGGCAGAGTACCGATCTGCGGCCACATCTTGTTGGCCATGTTAGCTGCGTTCTGCAGCAGAGATGCAGAGATACAGGCGGTGATACCCACGGCACGGCCTGCGGACAGGTCGGTACCGGTCAGGACGATACAGCCCGCGATGCCCAGCGCCATGGGCAATGACGCCGCCACAAGGGAAACGATGTTCGCGATGGAACCCGCGGACAGGAAATTCTTATTCTTGATTGCCGTATAGACGATGAAGATCACCATCAGAATATACAGCGCGTTATTCAGAATGCCGTCCGACCAGAACCGGCGGCGATCCGCCTTGTCGAGTCTTTGGTATTCTTCACTCTTTCTCTGAAGCTGTTTGACTGGATTTGCCATACCGCTGCCTCCTTATACATACTTCGCCGCAAGACGCATGATGTCTTCCTGCGTTGCTGTCTTTGCATCGACTTCACCGGCCAGCCGTCCGCCGGACATGACGAGAATCCGGTCGCACACGCCCAGCAGCTCGGGCATTTCGGACGAAACCATGATGACCGTCTTGCCTTTGTTCGCCAGATCGAGGATCAGCTGGTAAATCTCGTATTTCGCGCCGACGTCGATGCCGCGTGTCGGCTCGTCAAGCAGCAGCACGTCCGGCTCGGTGAGCAGCCAGCGGCCGATGATGACCTTCTGCTGGTTGCCGCCGGACAGGCTGCGGATCTTTGTCTCCTGGGTAGGCGTCTTGGTGTGCATGGCGTCGATGGACCACTGGGTGTCCTTCTTCATGGACTTGTCGCTGAGGACAAAGCCCGCCCGCTTGTGCCTGTCCAGACTGGAAATGACGGAATTCTCCCGGATGTCCAGGATTCCGAAAATACCCGTCGCCCGGCGCTCCTCAGTGAGCAGGGCAAAGTTGTTCTTGATGGACTGCCGGGGATTCAGATTCTTGCACTCCTTGCCGTCCAGCAGAATGCGGCCGCTCTTGCGGGTGGCGACGCCGAACATGGTTTCCAGCGTCTCCGTCCGGCCGCTGCCGTCCAGACCCGCGAGACCCACGATCTCGCCCCGCCGGGCGGTGAAGGAAACGTCCCGCAGGTTATTGTACAGTCCCGTCAGGTGCTCCACTTCCAGATAGACCTCGCCGGGCTTATTCGTCTTCGGCGGGAACTGGTTGCCAAGCTCGCGGCCGACCATGAGGCGGATGATGTCGTTCATCTCCAGCTCGGATGCCGGACGGGTCGCTACCAGCTGGCCGTCGCGCATGACGGTGATCTCGTCGGAGATGCGCTTGATCTCCGCCATTTTATGGGAAATATAGATGATGCCCATGCCGCGGTCCCGGAGCATGTTGATGATCCTGAACAGATGCTCAACCTCTTCCTCGGTCAGAGAGGACGTGGGTTCATCAAATACGATGACTTTCGAGTGATAGGAGACAGCCTTTGCGATCTCCACCATTTGACGCTGGGAAACCGGCATCGTGCCCATGACCCGGTGGGGGTCTACGTCGATGCCGAGCTCTTCAAAAATCGCTTTGGTATCGCGAAGCATCTTGTGCTCGTCCACAATAAAGCCCGCGATCTTGGGATAGCGCCCGAGCCACAGGTTGTCCATGACAGTCCGCTTGAGCGCCTGATTCAGCTCCTGGTGAACCATGGCGACACCGTTGTTCAGCGCCTCCTTGGAGCTGGTGAAATTGACCTCGCGGCCTTCCAGATAAATATGGCCGCTGTCCTTGCTGTAAATGCCGAACAGGCATTTCATCAGCGTGGATTTGCCGGCGCCGTTCTCGCCCATCAGCGCGTGTACGGTGCCTGCCTTGACTTCCAGGCTGACATGATCCAGCGCTTTTACGCCGGGAAAGGTTTTTGTGATATCCGTCATCCGGAGCAGTACGGTTTGCTCCACCTGGATTCCCCTCCTTTTTCGCTAGCATACTTAGCTGTGAAGGGCAGCCGCCGACACAGCAGCGGCTGCCCTTTTTGGGTTTATAACTTACTTGGTGTAGGCAGCGTAGGCGACGAACAGCTTGTTGGCAATGCCGTCGGCGATGGAGTACATCTCGGCGTTGGTGCCGGCGGTGGCGGCGACGGCATCAGCCATGGCGGTGCCTTCACCGGTAGCCTTGACGACGGAGGCGATGGCAACGGCCATGCCCTCGGCATCCTGCTTGACGGTACCGGTCATCTTGCCGGCAGCGATCAGTTCCTTGGCAGCGTCGGTAGCGTCAACGCCGAACACGGGGATGGTGGTCGCGCCCTCGGCGCCGGTGTTGTAGCCGGCAGCTTCCAGAGCGGAGATAGCGCCTTCAGCCATGTTGTCGTTGTTGCAGATGATCAGCTCGATCATGTTGCCGTTGGCCTCGTTGTACTGGGACAGGTTGGTGTTCATGTAGTCCAGAGCAGCCTGTGCGCTCCAGGCGCCGCCCAGATCCACCTGATACTTGGAGGCGTTGGAAGCGTCGAAGTACTCCAGAGCGGGCTTGCCGGCAGCGGTCAGGACAGCGTCGGCATCCTCAACACCGAACTGGGTGCGGTAGATGGCCTCAACGTTGGCCTCGTCGCCCTTGAACATGGCATAGGAGATCTTGCCATCGCCGTTCAGGTCAACAGCATCCCAGTTGGCCAGCAGGTACTCGCCGACCATCTTGCCCTGCAGGTGACCGGCTTCGGGAGCGTCGGTGCCGATGAAGCAGATGTTGGTGTTGGCGTTCAGGACGGTGCCTTCCTCGCCGTCAGCCTCGATGGCGCGGTTGAAGAAGATAACGGGGGTGCCGTTCGCCAGAGAGATGATCTCGTTGGCAACGTCGGGGGAGCCGGAAGTGACCATGTTGACGACCAGCAGGTTGTAGCCGTCGGTGACAGCGGTCTGGATCTGCTCGTTCTGGGTGGTCTGGTTGTTGTTGCCGTCGAAGTTGTTGTAGGTAACGCCCAGACTGTCCAGCTGTGCGTCCAGAGCGGTGCGGACGCTGGAAATGTAGGTGTCGGCGAAGGTGTAGTAGAACACGCCGACCTTCAGCTCGGAAGCTTCGACCTGAGCCTCGGTCTCGTTCCCTGCGGGGGCGGGGGTGGTAGCGGCGTTAGTGCTGGGGGTGGTGGTCTTGGAGCCGCAGGCGGCCATGGCGACTACCATGACAAGCGCGAGCAGCAATGCAAGTGCCTTTTTCATTGCTTTTTTCCTCCATAAATTTCATTTTTTGGTTTCGCCGGGTTGGCTTCACCGTGACTATATTGTATCAGATACGGATTTTTTTCACAGTCATTTTTCCTCGCGGATTTTCTCAAAAAATTTTGCCGCCTCCAAAAAACGCGCCGTGTTTTTGTGCAAAAAGCCCTAAGAAACGGTAAAAATTGCAAGTACGCCGATCAACCGAAAGAAAACATGGCCTTCTGGCTCTCCATGGTAAACATATTTTCTTTGGTGACGATGGTGGTCGCGGTGTCGATGAGCGCCGTGGAATCGAATTTTTCCCCCTGCAAAACCTGCCACGCCTTTTCTACGCCCAGATACCCCATGGCGTAGGAATTCTGCACCACCAGGGCGGCCACCGCCCCGGTCTGCAGCAGCTCGATGCAGTTGACGTTGCTGTCGAAGGACACGGCGTGTACCTGACCCGTCAGCCCCAGGGAGTCCACCGCCTGGGCAACGCCCACGGCCAGCGGCTCGTTGAAGCCGATCAGCACGTTGATCTCCGGATGCTCCCGCAGCAGCTTCTCCGCCGCCAGACGGGCTTCCAGGGCATCGGTGGAAACATTGACGGCGTAAATGCCCTTGACCCGGCTGTCCCCAAGCAGCACCTCCCGGAAGCCCTGCTCCCGCTCCCGGCAGTTCTGGGTCTCGGCGTAGGCGTTGACAATGCCCACAACGATTTTTTCCTGCGCCGTTTTCAGCGCGGCCTCCCCGCTCATGCGCCCGGCCGCCACATTGTCCGTCCCGATGCGCACGGAAACGCCTTTGGAATCCACGTCGCTGTCGATGACCACCACCCGGACGCCTGCGGCTACGGCTTCGTCGATGGCGGCGGCGTTTTCCGTGTAGCTGATGGCGGAGAAGACGATGGCATCCGCCCCGTCGGCCACGGCCTGCCGGATGTAGTCGTTCTGTACTTCAAAGTCCTCCTCCGTGTCCGGGGCAAGGATGGTCAACTGCACGTTATATTCGGATTTCGCGGCGTTTGCCCCGGAAAAAACCGCTTTCCAGAACTCCGTGGTGGAGGATTTGGCGATCAGATAGATATTGTACGACCCGCCGCTCTGATGTGTACCGGCGCAGCCGGAAAGGCACACCAGCAGCGCCAGGAAAACAGCGATCCACTTAATGCTTTTCATGCTCCGCCTCCTCCCGTACCTTCGGCATACGCACCGTTACCTTCGTCCCCTCGTCCGGGACGCTTTCGATGGTGATGCCATAGGCGTCGCCGAACCAGATCTTCAGACGGTCGTTGACATTCTTGATGCCGATGCCGGACTTTCCGTCGGGCTTGCGGCGGAAAATTTCCTCGATCTGCTCCGGTTCCATGCCCACGCCGTTGTCCTCCACCGTGAAGAGAACATCCTCCCCCTCGGCGCGGACGCGAATTTCAATATGTCCCTCGTCCACCAGACCGTTGACGCCGTGGTAGATGGAGTTTTCGATGATGGGCTGGAGGGTGATCTTATTGCACAGGTACTCCGTGCAGTCTTCCTCCACGTCGAAATGGTAGGAGAACTGCTCCTTGTAGCGCACGCTCTGGATTTGCAGGTAGCTCTGGGCGTGCTGCACCTCGCTGCGGATGGGGATCAGCTCGTGGCCCTTGCTGATGCTGATGCGGAACAGCCGCGCCAGCGCGTTGACCATCACCACGGCTTCCGCGTTCTTCCCCTGCTCACACATCCAGGAAATGGAATCCAGGGTATTATACAGGAAGTGGGGGTTGATCTGCGCCTGTAAGGCTTTCAGCTCCGTCTTGCGCAGGTTGACTTCCTCACTGCGCACCGTGGCCATGAGCTTCTGAATCTTTTTGACCATGTGGTCAAAGGACGCCGACAGGTTCTCCACCTCCCGGACGCCGGTGACGGGTTCATAGGAAAAGCCCTCGCCGGTTTTCTCAAAGCTCTGCATGGCGACGATCAGATCGTGAATGGGACTGGACAACACCCGGGAAAGCATCAGGCTCAGCAGCACCGCCGCAGCCAGAATAAACAGTGCGCCGATGAAGGTAATGCGCATGATCTCCCGCAGGGCGTCGGTAATCAGCTCCTGAAACGAGCTGACGCCTACGACCCGCCAGATGCCGTTTTCCAGCGTCTGGACGGTGTAGATGGTGCTCCCCTCCACGTGCGTCCCGTCCGGGAGAGAGGCCGTCAGGTCGGTATTCTCGCTTTTCAGCTCGGAATAGATGAGCTGCTGCTGGGGGTGGTAAACGAGGTTTCCCTCCGTGTCCTCAAGGAAGCAGTAGCCCCGCTGGCCGATGCCCACGCCGCTGATATAGGTGGAAATATTGGAGCAGCTCACGTCCACGGCGATGTACCGCTCCCCCTCCCGGGTAAGGGACGGGCGGATGATGGTCACGACCCATGGGTAGTCCTCCACAAAAATCGACATCACGTGGGGCGCGGAAATGAAGCCCGTCTCGTAAAGCTCCCGCTTGTCCGGGTCAAAGGAAAGGTTTTGCAGAATATCCTCCCGCAGACGGCGGCCAAGGCTGTAGCAGTTGCGCATTTCCCCCTCCGCGTCGTAGGTGGTGACGGCCACCACGTCGGCGCGGATTTCCAGAAACGCCTCGAACCGGGCTTCCCGTTCCTCCGCGGGCAGCTCCAAGTAGCCGGTCAGCAGCGTTACCGCGTCGTTCATGTCCTCCAGGTATTCGTTCATGGTGCTGCCGGCCTGGGCGATGGCCTGACGGCTGGTGGTCTCGGCGTTGCGCAGCAGCGTCTGACGGTAGGTCTGCATAAAGACCAGATTGGCGCACAGCAGCACGCTCACCGCGACCGCCGTGAGCGTGAGCGCCATGATAAGATTCATGCTGAGACCCTTTTTCTTCATGCGTTGGCCTCTTTCTGCTCCTGACGCATCCGCGCCGGGGATTTTCCGTAGTATTTTTTGAAGCAGTAGCCGAAATAGCTCTGGTCGGCGTAGCCGCAGCGGCGGGACACCTCGGCAATGCGGCTGCTGCCGCTCCACAGCAGCTTCAGCGCCACGTCCATCCGTTTTTGGATCAGCAGGTTCATGAAGGTGTCGCCGTAAAATTTCTTGATGTTCGCACCTAAGTAGTTCGCGCTGATGTGCAGCCGCTCGCTGACGGATTGCAGCGACAGCTCCTCGTCCATGTATTCCTTCTCGATGATCTTCAGCGCCCGGGCGCAGAGCATGGCCATGTCGTCCCAGCCCCCGGCGGCGTACAGTCCGCCGCCTCTGCGGGCGATTTTCAGGGCTTCCATGGCTTCTAAGTAAGCGGCGTGTCCCTCGCCGAGAGAGGCGTACTCCTTGCTTAAGCCTGCCAGCGCCTCGGCGCCCCATGCCCGGCGGGTAGCCTGCCGCAGCTCGTCCAATGACGCATACAGCCGCCCGAACCCGTTGCCGGAGGCCAGCAGAAGCACCGTCCGGTCGCCGCTGGAAAATCCGCAGCAGGAAAACGCCCGGGAGAAAATCCGCTCCGCCATGGGAAGCAGCTCCGGGTGCGCCCCGTCGGGCAGGCTGAACGCCGCCACCACGATATGCTCGTCCCCCCGGATTTCCATTCCGGCGCTTCGCAGGGATTCCGCCGCGGCGGACGGCTCCGGACGGGCGTACTCGTCCAAAAGCATCGTGGCCGTGACCATCCGCAGCGCCTCCGCGCCGCCCTGGGGGCGGGTCAGGCTGGCAAGGCGCTTTTCGATTTTGTCGTGGATTTTCCGCAGCTCCTCCGTCAGCTCCGCCATGCTGATGGGCTTGAGAAGGTAGGCCACGATCTCGTCCTCGATGCCGGCCTTGGCGTACTCAAAATCGTCGTAACCGCTTAAGAACGCCACTTGCAGCAGCGGCTGGACGGCCTTCGCCTGTCTGGTGAGCGCCGTCCCGGAAATAAACGGCATCCGGATATCCGTCAGCAGGAAATCCGGCTGAAGCGCTTCCACCAGCTGCAGCGCGTCCAGCCCGTTCCCGGCGCGACCCACAAGGCGGAAGCCCAGGGATTCCCAGTCGATCAGCTGGCAGACGGCACCCAGCAGCTCCGGCTCATCGTCCGCCACCAGAACGGTCAACACCTGATGCTTTTCCATGCTCAGCCCTCCATTCGCATTGTTGATTTGATTATAAAAGATTTCCCGAAAAAACACAAGCCCGGAATGTTACATTTTCACATTCCGGGCTTGCCCCTTGATTTGGTTTTTGGTTATTTTACAAAGGTCTATACAGCGAACTCCTGCCACTGAATATCGGTTTTGCCTTCGCCGTCTCCTGCCTGTCTTGTCTCCCACTGATAGGTAAGCCAGTTCCAGTGCAGCTTTGCCCAGCCGTCATTGTCTCCGCCGCCGGAATAGGAAAAGCTTCCATCTTCCTTGATATTCGACAGCTGCCGGTGGTAGAATCCCGTGCCGTCCACCATGGAGAATTTGCTGACGTACTTCATAACAATACACATGACCTGACTGTTTTCCCCGTATTGGAAGTCAACGACTGCCTCCCGGACGCCGTCTCCATCCATATCGACAAAGGCGTACCGGGTGACAGAGACGTCGAAGCCCAGCTCCTCACCGGCCTTCTGGCAATATTCCTCCAATGTACAATCGAGGTATTCCTCGGAGAAGAACGTTCTCTGATTCTGAATCACTTCCAGAAGGATGCCTTCTTCCTCCTCCCGGACGCCCTGGACGTTCTCCGGGAGGGGATTCTGGGGCACGCCCACCCGGACGTAGGATTCCCGAATCCGATTGTATTCCGCCTCGGTGATCTCCGTCCACATCAGGCCGGACGCGCCGCCGGATTCGCTCCAATAGAATTTCCCGTCCGCGCTCTCCATGACGGTCTCCGCCATCGTAAGCTGCTTGTCCTGCACCCGGTAATATTCGTTCAGCTGGACGCCCTGCAAATCGCCGCAGTCCTTTTCCAGAAGGTTCCCCTCGCACAGGTAAAGTCCCACGGTGGGGTCGTCCTCCGGATAGCTGCCGCCGCCATACACGCACTGCGTCTGCCCATCGACCTGCACCACGACCTCGTAAAGGAAGCCGTAGCGCGTGCTCCAGATGAGCATTTCCTCCCCGCCGTCGCCGTCCAGGTCCACATATTTGGGGCTGAAATCTCCGATGCTGCCCTCCGAGCCGGGAGAGCCGGGAAGCCAGCTGGCATAATATGCCGCATATGCCGCCCGTTCGGGGGAATCCACCGCCGTTTGGTCAGGGGCGGCGGTTTCCGGCTGGGTGGGCTCTGCCGTTGTCTCCACGGGAATACGTTTCGACGGAGCGAAGTACTGTGCCATGGTGGGCTTCGGTGCGGTTGTCCTGCTGCAAGCGGAAAGAAGCAGCAGCATTACCGCCAGCATGAGACATAGTTTCTTTTTCAACGGTCTTCCCTTTCTTTAGTTCAGCACAATGGGCGCTTCCTCCACGACTTCCTCCGTCAGGCAGTCGTGCTCCCGCATCCACTCCAGCGTATGCGCGGAGTCGGCAAAGACGGACAGGTACGCGCCGGTGGCATACACATCGTTCTCCCCCCAGAGGGATATTGTCAGGGACTTTGTCTTGTAATATTCCTCGTTGTACTTGTCGTAGTCCCAGAAATATCCCAGATGGTAAGCACTTCTCTGGGTCATGGTGCGCTCGTCGCAGTCGGCCTTGACGGCGGCCAGCAGAGACTCCACCAGCTCCGGCGTGATCTGGTGAGTCATGTCTCCGATGTTCATGGAGGTGATATCCTCCGGGTTAAAGCCATCCTGATAGCCGTACTGTGCCTGCTTCCATACCTGTTCCCAGCGGCTTGCGTACTCTTTTACGATCTTGCCCTCGTCCAGATTTGCCCAGATGTTGTAGTTACGGGTCATGGTGCATCCGTTTTTCAGCTTATAATAAATGGTGATGTCATCTGTGGTCAGCATCGGCCCGTCGGCGTTGTAGCCGCCCTCGCCGTAGACGAAGCCGCCCTCCGGCATGACCGGGTGCTTTTCCTTTTCCTCCCGGTGCAGGATGTAGGCCAGAGGATAGTCGCCGTAGCTCTCGATGCGGTCTTCCAGCGCCATGGCGTGGAGGGTGGTGATTCTCCGGATGTCTTCCTCGCTTGTCAGCTCCAGGCCGTCAAAATTCAGAGTCACGGAGCTAACGTCCTCCACATCCGGAATGCGATCCTCAATGCCCAGCACGTCAAAGCGGGTAGCAACCAGGCTCACGGCGACCATGGCGGTCAGAATCCCCAGGCCGACCCAGCTGCGCAGCTGGAACACCCGGGTGGTGCGCTTCAGAAGCAATTTTGCGCCGAACCAACCGGCGGCGCCGCCGCAGAACAGGAGCAGATACATCATGGACATGCCGGCGCCAATTTTGGATGCAAAGAAGGATTCCACGCCCATAACGACCAGCGTACCGGCCACCACGGCGCAGACCAGATGAAACAGCGGCTGCAAAACGGGGAATGCAATGGCGTCCCCGGCGCATTCCAGATTCCGCTTCCGGTACAGGAGCAATCCCACGATGGCAAAGACGATGCCCACCGCGGCGTAGATCTGCAGAGAGGTAAACTTTTCCCCGTCAACGCTGAACGCCGCCACCATTTCGCTTTCCCGGCCGTAGAACCGCAGCGACAGCTGGTGGAAATCCTCCACCGCCACATAAGCGCCGCTGGTCATATCCGCCACGGGCGTCAGCAGGCTGACCCACCTGTCCGGCGTGACCACGCCGAAGAGCATGGGCGTGTAAAGGGTATTGATAATATAGTAAAGGATAAACGCGCCGCCGTTCAGCACCGCGTACACCACCGCCATGGCAAAGCGGTTACCGGTGCAGAACACGCTGAAAATCGCCGCGCCGAAGAAGGTGATGAATTGCAGGTTGGTGCCGACGTACCATAAAAGCGCGATCTGCCACGCGTTTTCCACAATGGTGGCGTTCAGCAGCGGCACGGACAGCAGCGCCATCACCGCCGTGGGAATCATGGAAAACAGCAGTCCGGAGACCACGTTGGTCAGAAACAGCGTCTCCCGGCGCATGGGCATGGCGTGCAGAGCGTTGCACATCCGGGAATTGTACAGGTCGCCGAACAGCAGCATGGCGCACAGCGGCGCGAAGAACAGGTTCACGAGACCCATGACCTGAATGCATTCCCCCATCCGGGAGGCGAACCAGAACGTCCGGCCCATTTCCTCATTGTTCTGATATAGCATCATCATGCCCAGAATCAGGCACAGGGTGTATACCGCCATCACCGGGGCGAACCGGGTCAGGTTCTTTTTGAACACGGTTTTATTAAAGAAGGATGTCTTTGATTTCATAGTCCACGCCTCCCAGCTCGTAAATGAAGATTTCCTCCAGGGACAAGGGCAGCACATCAAAATACGCGGGCTTGCACGCCGCCATTTTCGCGCCGACCTCCTCGGCCTCGCCCCGGACGATCAGGGTCTTTAAGCGTCCGGAAACGGTCGCATTGAGAATGTCCAGCTCCTGAGGCGCGTCGCCCACCAGCTGCAATTTCACGGTGCTGCCCTGCATGTCCGCAAGGCTCTTTTCCAGCAGCATTTTGCCCCGGTTCATGATGCCCACGTAGTCGCACACGTCCTCCAGCTCCCGCAGGTTGTGAGACGAGATCAGCACCGTGGTGCCGTTTCCCGCCACGTCGGAGAGAATCAGACCCATGACCTGCCGCCGCATCACCGGATCCAGGCCGTCCACCGGCTCGTCCAGGATCAGCGTCTTCGGGCGGGTGCAGACGGTCAGGTGGAACGCCGCCTGCTTCTGCATACCCTTGGAAAACCGGCGGATGGGCGTCCGTTTGGGAAGCTGAAACACGTCATACAGCTTGTCAAACAGGGCATCGTCAAAGGTAGGGTAAATGCCCCGGTAGAACTTGCGCATATCCTCCAGCGTCGCGGAGGGGTAGTAGAAAATCTCGTCGGGGATGTAGCCGATGGTCGCCTTCACGGCGGG
>OHCX01000664.1_pt1 | contig 11988 bp, 9 predicted proteins | sample 1566841 | NCBI WGS metagenome assembly OHCX01 (sample SAMEA3879513, study PRJEB24766) | human gut metagenome | biome: human-associated habitat; feature: feces | place: USA | collected 1985/1987 | reverse complement strand
GTATTGCTACTACTGTTTCCACGCTCATACTTGCTCACCTCCATCTCTGGAGGATAGAATTGAACCGCCTACCGTTTTTGTGCAGTACGCCTTGATTAGTATTGTAACATATTTGTCGGGTTTTGTCAAATGCCGCCGCTCTTTTTTTGGAGCGGCTGTTTTTGCGCCCAAACGATAATTTCTCCGCCGATACACACATTCTTAATATGCAAGTAACAGTCATGTGGTAGAATTAAATTTAAATGTGTTTAAAAATGTATATGTAAGATGTGACTGTAAAAAGGAGGAATTTGTATGAATACTGCGGAGCTTGAAAAGACTGAAAATGCCGAAAGCACCGCTCCCGTTAAGGAAAATAAGATGGGCGTGCTGCCCGTCGGCAAACTCGTTTTCTCAATGTCGCTGCCTATGATGGTGTCTATGCTGGTGCAGGCGCTTTATAATATCGTGGACAGCCTATTCGTTTCTCAGATAAACCAAAACGCTTTTACAGGCGTTTCGCTCGCTTTCCCGCTGCAAAATCTGATGATAGCCGTCGGCGTGGGCACGGGCGTCGGCGTCAACGCTAACCTCGCCCGCGCACTGGGCGAAAAGAAGTTTGAAAAGGCGAACAAGTTCGCGCGGCACGGAATTTTCCTCGCCGTATGCAGCTACCTCGCGTTCCTCGCTGTGACCCTCTGCTTTACTAAGGTATATTTCCGCGCGCAGACCGACGTCGCCGCTACTATCCGCTACGGTGAACAGTACCTCTACATCGCGGGCGGACTGAGCGTCGGCTCGTTTATGCAGATAATGAACGAACGTCTGCTGCAATCCACCGGCAAGACCGTCCTCTCGATGTTCACGCAGGGGCTTGGCGCAGTCATCAACATCGTGCTCGACCCGATACTGATATTCGGCATTGGCCCGTTCCCAAAAATGGGCGTTGCGGGCGCGGCAGTCGCGACGGTGGTGGGGCAGATATGCGGCGCGCTGTTCGGCATATACCTCAACGTCACTCGCAACCACGAGATAAACATTAATATGCGCGGCTTCCGTCCCGAGGAAAAATTTGTAAAGAGCATTTACGCGATAGGCGTGCCCTCGATCATAATGGCTTCGGTAACCTCTGTAATGACATTCCTGCTCAACCTTATACTGGCGGGCTTTGGCGCGCTTAAAGACACTCTGCAATCGGTACTCGGCGCGTATTTCAAACTCCAAAGCTTCATTTTCATGCCCGTATTCGGTCTTAACAACGGCACCGTGCCGATAATCTCGTACAACTACGGCGCAGGCAAACGCACCCGCCTTGTAAAGACGATAAAGATCTCCGCACTTTTCGCGACGTCGATAATGCTGCTGGGTCTGCTGCTGATGCAGGTATTCCCCGCACAGATGCTTGATATATTCAAGGCGAACGACGAGATGCTGCGCTGGGGCGTGCCCGCGCTTAGGATAATCAGCGTTTCGTTCATATTCGCAGGCGTCGCCATCGTATTCAGCTCGGCGTTCCAGTCGCTGGGTCACCCGATAAATTCTATGATAATATCCATTGCCCGCCAGCTGGTAGTCCTCGTGCCCGCGGCATTCCTGCTCGCAAAGACCGGCAACCCCGACATGGTCTGGTGGTCGTTCCCGATAGCCGAGATAATGTCGCTTTCCGCCAGCATTTTCTTTATGATAAAGATACACCGCGAGGTCATTCGTCATATTCCCGATAACGAATAACAGCATTGCTGTTCACACATGTGTCACATTTAATATTGCGGGGGGATTTATGAACAAATAATTTGTGTAAATCAACAAAATTGTTTCGCACCTATTGACAAATAATTTGTTTTAAGATATAATAAATTACGCTGAAGGACACAAAGAGAGTGCGGACATGCATCAAAATGCAGGGAGCGCGGCTTAAAAATGTTTCAGCTGGATTATACTTCCGCTCCGAAAAGGGGTCTGCGGTTTACAGTTTGTTCAAACTGCTAAAATGCAGACAAGCGATTTGTTATATTGCACAAATTTCAAAAAAGTTTGTGAAAACTTATTGACAAATCAGAGAAGGCGGTGTATAATGTAATTACGCTGAGGGGCACAAAGAGATGTGAGCCGAAAGCGGTACATAAAGTAAGCTTTCCGCGGCAGTTCCGTTGCGGTGCTTTATAAAACAAATATTTTTATGGAGGGATTTTTCTATGAAAAAGACACAGAAAGGTTTTACTCTGGTTGAACTTGTAGTAGTTATTGCCATTATCGGCGTACTGGCAGCTATTCTGGTTCCTTCGATGCTTAACTACGTTAAGAAGTCCAGACTTAAGACCGCAAACTCAAACGCTAAGACCGCTTACAATGCTGTTGCAGAGAACGTAGCAGATGCTGAGACCAATGGTTATGCACTTTCCGCAGTTCTGACTGCAGAAACTGACGCTTCTAAGTGGAAGATAACTGCAGGCACTGTATATGATGCAAAAGCTAGCGCGGCTGATGCCGGTGCAGAGAAGATTGCTGCAGCTCTTAGAGAGAACGGCGACGAGGCTGGATGCTTTAAGGTAGCTAAGGCTACTATCAGCGGTCAGGCTTCTTACGTTGTACTTTGGGCTAAGAATACTTCCGACGAAATGGTTGGTAGATATCCTGACGCTGTATCTTGGGATTCTTGGAAGTCTGAGACTTCTCATGAGACTATCAGCAACTTCACCATCACTAAGGGCAGCTCCACTATTTCTGCAGCTTCCTAACTGATAAGTGAAATTATCTGGCTAATACAGATTATTACATAAGCTCTGTGAAAACAGGGCTTATGTTTTTTTAAGGATATTTTTATGAAAAAGACGATAATAACTATTATAGCCGTCGGCGTTTTGGCACTTTGCGCAGGAACGGCATATCTGATAAACAACAATGTTAATGACCTTGATGAAACGCCGCAGAACGATTCACTTGTTTATTTCAAGAAAAACACAAATCTCCCCGATAATATAGACGTTTTCGCTAAAGACGGCGAAAAAACTTCCGACATCACGCCAGCAATGTGGCAGGTCACCGCGCCTAATGGAAAAAGTATGTATATCCTCGGCACGATGCACGTTCAAAAAGAAGAAAGCTACCCGCTTCCAAAATACATAGAGCAGGCTTACCGCAGTTGCGACAAGCTGGCGAGCGAGATAAATAACGTAGACATCGACCCATTTTATGAGAGTTGCGCTCCCGACCCTGCGCTAAAAAAAGGCGACAGTTTGAAAAAACACCTTACTGACGAACAATATTCTGATCTGAAAAAATACTTTTCTGAAAACGGAATGGATATTAGCGATTATGACAAATATGCACCGTGGTATGTTTTTCAGCAGTTAAACGCTCTTGGCGAAAGCAGCGGCGAATTTTCCGCTACTATCGGAATCGACAGAGTTCTTAAGATAAGCGCAAACTGCGACGACAAAGAAAATCTCAGCATAGAAACTCATGAAGCTAAGGACACTATGTACAGCAGTATGCCCGAGGACGTTATCGGGCTGCTGATAAAGAAGCACTGCACAACTACCAAAGAGCAAAGCGCCGCCGCGCTGGAAGAGCAGTATGAAGCATGGAAAACAGGCGACACCGAGCGCCTTTGCGAACTGACGTATGATTACAGCGGACTGACTGATGAGGAAAAGCCGATAATGGAAAAATATTATCAGCAATTTGTCGTAGACCGCAACAAGATCATGGCTAAAAAGGCGAAAGAGTATCTTGAGCAGGATCATCAAGTGTTTTTCATAGCGGGAGTTTCGCACTTTGTAGGCGATGATGGCATACCTGAACTGCTGAAAAAGGACGGGTATACAGTTGAGAGAGTAAATTGAATTTAGGGGTTGAAATTTTGTAAGATATATGTTATAATAGTAAATAATATCCACGAATAAGGGAGAATTTATAATGTCAGAAAATAAGCTATCGGATTTTGTAAAAAAATACAGGATAGAATGTATCATAATGCTTGTCTACATAGTAGGCATATCAGTTATTTCATATTTTCATGAACCGTGGTTCGATGAAGCGCAGGCGTGGCAGATAGCGCGCTCGGCGAGCATAAAAGACATTCTTTTCAAAATACCGCATTGGGAGGGTCACCCGCAATTGTGGCATTTGTTGCTTGTGCCTTTCGCAAAGCTTGGCGCGCCGTACCTTTTTTCTCTGAAATTTGTCAATATCGTGATATGCAGTGCGGCGGTGTCTTTGCTGATATTCAGATCGCCGTTTCCAAAACTTTTGCGCTGCGCTCTGCCGTTTACATATTTCATTTTTTATCAGTATGGCGTGCTTTCTCGCCCGTACTCCATTATGATGCTCGCTATCTTTCTGATGGCTGTTACATACAAAAACCGCGATGAGAAGCCGCTGCCTTTTGTGCTTTCGATGGCTTTGCTATGCGCTTCGCAGATGGTGGGCATAATGATAGCCGGTACGGTGTCGGTAGTGTGGGTCGTAAAGATCTTTGCTTCACACGCAGACGACAAAAAAGCTGTATTTAAGGACAAACGCTGTTACGCTTTGCTTGGGCTGCTTGTTATAGCGTCAGTACTTATAATTTCCGTAATGCCGAATGCAGATACTTTCAATACGTCTTTCGGAATTACGCTCAAGGAAAGATTATCAGAAAGCTATCGTATACTGTTTCTTCCGTTTGAGGCAACATGGGGCTTATGTTTTTCTTATGGAGGCATTGTCGGCGGAGTTTCTTTGGCGGCAAAGATAACGGAATGTATAGGCGGTGCACTTATACTGGCGTTTTTCGCGTGGTACGGCAAAAAAACACATACTCTCTCTGAATTCTTTCCTCCATTCCTAGTGTTGATCGTATTTTTGGGCATAGGTTACAGTAACCCGCACCATTACGGTATACTTACTTTAATGATGATCTATTATATGTGGATAACCTTAGAGCCAAAAGGATATGAAGCGCTTAGACAGCTTGCGGCAGCTTTTAAAGAAAAGATAACCTCGGGTTTCGTTCGCAAGCTTACTGCGGTGATACTTGCGGCAGCACTGCTGATGCCTGTTGCAGAAAGCGTAGTATCGTCAGTAAACGAGGTCTTGGTACCGTATACATATTCAAGAGAACTTGCTGATTTTATTAAAGAGCATCATCTCGATGAGCTGAAAATACTTTCAGAATGGGCATGGGATTTTGATGATATAGAAAGTGCCGAAATAGAGCACATGGATAGAAAAGAGATCAAAGAAAAGCGTAATGAATATGTCTACCTTATGGGTGTAGCAACTGAGGTCTCGCCTTATTTTGATAAACCGATATTTATAAATTACGGCGATGAAAACGGAAATTATCTTTATTCACAATACAGAAAAGTTGATAAAGATGAAGCGAAAAAAACGATAAATAAATGGGTAAGCAAGGGTATGCCTGATGTGATCCTTGCGGAGATAAATCTCGAATTATATTATTCAGAAGAAGACCTTAAAGAGGCAAATTATGTTCGTGTAGCAAACTTTAAGAGAAATAAAGTATTTAAGTTTTTCAAGGAAGATTACAGCATCAACCTCTATATGCGCAAAGACCTTCTCGACAAATACGGCTTGAAAGAGCTGCCGTTTTAATATGTGAATTGCGGATAAGAACTCTCACCTTATCCGCAATTTTTTTGCCACCCTACCCTTGATAAATGTTAATCTAGTTTTGCTGAAATGTGTCTTGACAATTAACGCGCTCTGTGTTATAATAAAGTAAAGCATTTGGCTTTTGAACCATATCGGGCAAAAATCAAGTAAGTTAAAAAGGAGAAAATTTTTATGAAATGCTTCAAAAAACTTTTGAGCGGAGCGCTTTGCGTTAGCTTGACGCTGGCTGCTGCGCCTGCGGCTTTCGCTGCGGCAGCGCCTGAGGAGATCATTATAGACTCTGTGGATGACCTTATGCAGTTTGCCAAGAACGTGAATACCGGCGATTATAATGGCAAGACCAACGTTGTTGTTTCGCTGGAGGCTGACCTTGATCTCAGCGGCGTGGAATGGACGCCCATCGGCTACCCTGTTGAAGATGACGATGAATTTTATTTCAGCGGCAAATTCCTCGGCAACGGTCACACTGTTTCTAACATTGATTTTACCGAATGCTACGAAAACGGCGCGCTTTGCGGATTTTTTGGCGATATTGAGGGCGGCGAGGTCTCCGGACTTACTGTTACCGGCAATGTAGATGTGCAGAATGGCGGAAATTATGTTTTTTTCGGCACTATCGCTGGCGTTTCAGTAGGATCAATAATATCTGACTGCGTTTCCGATGTTGATTTTAAAAACAACGGAAAATACGTTTACGGAACGATCGGTATGGTCGGCTATGCTTTAGACAATACCGCTATTGAATATTGTGAAAATAAGGGCAATATCGAGATAACAGGCGATATGGGAAGCGTTTATGTAGGCGGCGTTGCGGCATATGTTTCCAACAGTACCGCGCAGTATTCCGCAAATACAGGCGATATAACGTCCGCAGGTTCGCACGTTGGCGGCGTTGCAGGCGAGCTTTACGGAGAATCTAAGATGAACAACTGCTATTCCATCGGCAAATTTGCTCCTATCGGAAACGGCACATCTGACGCAGGCGGTCTGACAGGAACTATGTCCGAAAATTCAACTATTACAAACAGCTATTTTGCAGGCGAGATCGATCTTTCGCAGTACACCGCTTCCGCTCCCTTTACGCGTTTGGGCGCGATTTATGGCGCGGGCGGCAAAAACAGCGTTTTCAGCAACAATTACTTCACCGAAACTGAAAAGATCACCGCAGGAGGCGGCGGCGTTGAGAACATTGCCGAAGCCAAGACCTACGAATACATGACTACCGAAGATTTTTACAATGAGATAGTAGAAAACGGCGGCGATTACAGGTTCAACGCCGAGGGTACGCCGCTTCTCCCCCTGCCTAAGTACGAGGTAACTTTCCTAGTCAACCCCGCCGAGCTTATGGACTGCGAGATCAAGCTTAACGGTGAAGTGCTTGAGTCAAATACCGTAGAGCTTTCCGCGGGCGAGTACACGGTAGAGGTCGAAGCGGACGGTTTTCAGCCGCTAACGACTACTGTCACCATCACGGCGGACACCGCTACCCACACGCAGGTGCTCACTCTGACACTGCTTGAGGACTCCAGCGCGGCAGACAGCTCTTCCGATACAGAAAGCTCCGCGGCGGACTCTTCAAGCGCTTCTGATACATCAAGTACGGATACTTCGAGCGCGAGCGCTTCAAGCAGTGCGTCCGGAAATTCAAGCACCGCTTCTTCATCTTCCAAAGCCGGCGACTCTAACCCGACCACCGGCGGTACAGCCAGCGTATTTGCCCTGCTGATAGCAGGCGGCGCTCTCGCAGCTGTACAGGTAAAGCGTAAAAAGTGATAAACGTTTAATTAAATAATTCCATCCAAAAGAGCCTCTCCGCAAAAACCACGGAGAGGCTCTTCTAATACATATTTCAATCCTTTATCTGCCAATCTATCGGCTCGATGCCGTTGTCTGTAAGGAACTTATTTACAGCGCTGAAATGGCGGCAGCCGAAAAATCCGTTGTACGCGGAGAGTGGCGAGGGGTGAGCGGCTTTAAAGACGGCGTGCGCGGGGTTTGTGATAAGCGGCGCTTTCGCCTTGGCGTTGCCGCCCCAGAGTATAAACGCGGTAGGCTGCGGGCGCTCGTTCAGCAGGCGGATAACGGCGTCGGTGAGCTGTTCCCATCCCTTGCCGCGGTGCGAATTAGCCTGCCCGCCGCGCACGGTGAGCACGGTGTTCAGCATAAGCACGCCCTGTTTTGCCCAGTCGGTAAGCTCGCCATGGTGCGGGGGAGCTATGCCGAGGTCGCTTTGCAGCTCTTTAAAGATATTTTGCAGCGAGGGCGGGGGCGCAACGCCGCGTTTCACGGAAAAGCAAAGCCCGTGTGCCTGACCCTCGCCGTGGTAGGGGTCTTGCCCGATGATGACCGCCTTGACGTTTTCATACGGCGTATATTTCAGCGCATTGAAAATATCATACATCGAGGGGTAAACGGGGTAATGCGAATATTCATATTTCAAAAATTCGCGAAGCTTCAAGTAATAATCCGCGTGAAATTCGTCAGCCAGCAGAGCGTCCCAGCTGTTTCCAATGTGTACCATCAGAAGAAAGCGGAGGTAGAGCCTGCGATTGCGCCGATCACGATACCGAGCACCATAACAGCGGCGATCGCGAGCATGATTATGCGCATAAATAGCGGCTTATCGCTTTTCTGCTTCTGCGGCATTTGTTTTTTATCTGACATGTGGGTTACGACCTTTCTGTGTGAAGTTTTTGCAAGTAGTTATACGCATTTATTATAGCACATTTTTCGCAGGATTGCAAGAGGTGAAGGCATTTTTGCCCGCAAAAATCGTCCACTCGTTCAGACCTTCTCCGCAACTTTCAGCCCCACCATCACCGAAAACTTCTCCTCAGCGTCAATAACCACGCGCCCATCGTATTTCCCTGCCACGCTCTCGATTATGGACAAGCCCAGCCCGCGGCCACTGCCCTTTGTGGAAGCAAGCTTTTTGCCGTTCTTTTTCGCAAGGCTGGATTTTCCCGCGTAGCTGTTCACGCATTTGATAAAGAAATACCCCGCCTCGCTCCATGAACTCAGCTCTATCTCACCATCGCGAATATTCCTCGCGGCTTCTAGAGCGTTGTCAAGCAGATTTGAAAATATACTACACAAGTCTATATTCTCAATGCCGTCTAAATTTTCGCCGTTGACAGAAACGGTCAGCTTAACTCCGTTCTCCTCCGCCGCAAGCGATTTCGACAAAATTACCGCATTTATAACTGGGTTACTGCTGTAATAAGGTATCTGCGTTTGCTTGTATTTTTCCTGCATTTGCTCGAAAAGCTGTCTGCCGTTTTCCCGCGACTCGGGTGAATCGGGGTCGTTCATCATCACTGACAAAGTTTGAAGCGTATTGTTCATATCATGGCGAAATTTACGCATGGAGTACACCGACTCGGTGAGATTTTCGTAGTATTCATACTGCATTTTTTCCAGCTGCATCGCTTGGTCGAGCGACATTTTCAGCTCGGCTTTCTGTTGGTTGTCATAGATGGCCTTGATGAAAAAGCCGTCGGTCAGCACCCACGCCGCACCGACGCAAATTACGACTTGAAGTATCTGCACGTTTTTCGGGTTGATCGTCACGCCGACGAGGAAAACGCAGACAAGCACTATCTGCACCGCAAGCACCGCGAAGAACTCCCACGTTTTGGTATTCATTTCGATCCCCGAGATTTTGTTCCATATAAACACCGCGATGAACATGAAGATCGTCACGCTGATAGTGCCGAAAAAGCGACCTATCGGCAGATACATCACCGCTTTCGACGACCTGATGTCCGCGCCGATGCCCATAAACACCAGCACGCAAAAAAGCTCGCTTATCACCGCGCTTCCGCTGAATATCAGAAAAAATTTCAGCACGCGCACCCACGAGTCTTTTGTAAAAATTTTCATGAGGAAAAACAGCATAGTCTGCGTGAAAAGTATCGTGAAAAGCGAATCCTCTTTCAGGAAATCAAGCCAAAGCTTGAGCCACATCAGCGCGCAGATGAGCAGCCCGTAAAGCAGGGTCGCCCGCAAGCTTTTGTACTTCGGCGTCAGCGAGCGGCGCACCGAGTAGACGTACGGTACGCTTGTGATAACACAAAGCAGTATGTAGATGAGAATATCCATCATTCGCCGTCACCAACTTTCAAGCCGACAAGCACCGAAAACTTCTCCTCAGCGTCGATAACCACGCGCCCATCGTACTTCCCTGCCACGCTCTCGATTATGGACAAGCCCAGCCCACGGCCGCTGCCCTTTGTGGAAGCAAGCTTTTTGCCGTTTTTTTTCGCAAGCGACGACTTACCCGCATAACTGTTCACGCATTTGATAAAGAAATACCCCGCCTCGCTCCATGAACTCAGCTCTATCTCACCATCGCGAATATTCCTCGCGGCTTCTAGAGCGTTGTCAAGCAGATTTGAAAATATACTACACAAGTCTATATTCTCAATGCCGTCTAAATTTTCGCCGTTGACAGAAACGGTCAGCTTAACTCCGTTCTCCTCCGCCGCAAGCGATTTCGACAAAATTACCGCATTTATAACTGGGTTACTGCTGTAATAAGGTATCTGCGTTTGCTTGTATTTTTCCTGCATTTGCTCGAAAAGCTGTCTGCCGTTTTCCCGCGACTCGGGTGAATCGGGGTCGTTCATCATCACTGACAAAGTTTGAAGCGTATTGTTCATATCATGGCGAAATTTACGCATGGAGTACACCGACTCGGTGAGATTTTCGTAGTATTCATACTGCATTTTTTCCAGCTGCATCGCTTGGTCGAGCGACATTTTCAGCTCGGCTTTCTGTTGGTTGTCATAGATAGCCTTGATGAAAAAGCCGTCGGTCAAAATCCACGCAGCGCCGACGTAGATAACAACGTGCAGCATTTTTACAGTTTTGCCATACTCGCTCAGGCGGATAAGAAAAAGCCCGCATATGACCATTTGCACCGCGAGGACAGCGAAAAACTCCCACAGTTTGGTATTCATCTCGATCTTTGATATTTTATTCCATACATATATGCCAATAAACGAGAAGATCAGAAGGCTGATAGTCGAGAAAAACCGCACCGGCAGGCTCGGAAGGTTGGCGCTGACGTTCTCGAAACTTATGCCGATCGAGAAAAACACTACCGCGCTGAAAAGTTCGCTGATTATCACGCCCGTTGTCAATATCAGATAAAATTTGAATACCCTTGCCCAAGAGTCTTTCGTAAATATCTTCATAGTCGCGAAAAGCGAGAAATTCGTTATCAGTATGGTAGCGAGCGAGGCTTTATACCGCGCGTCGAAAAAAAGCTTTATCCAAAGCAGTACGCATATCAGCAAGCTGTACAAAAGCAGACTTTTCAGCGTCTTTTTCTTCGGCGTGAGCGAGTAGTGCACCGAGTAGGAGTAGGGTATGCAGGTCAGTGCCGATGTCAGCGCGTAAAATAACATCTCCCTCATTTAGATACCCCCTTTGTAGCGGAAGAAATCTTCCATAAAGCTGTCCTTTTTCGTCTTGCCCAAGAAAAGATCTCTGCCGTTTACCATCTTCACCTTGCCCTTCTTTTCGTCTACCGAGTGTACGAATTTCAGATTTACAATGTAGCTGCGGTGGCACTGAGAAAAGCCATCGGGCAGGCGGTCGGTTATCTCCGAGATCTTGGCGTACACCTCTTCCTCAGCGCCGTCGCGCATATGGAATATCAGCTTGCGCCGCCAACTTTCTATGTACATCACCTCGCGCAGATTTATGCTCACTACGCGGCGGTTTTTGCTGAACTCTACGCGCTTTTCCTCAGCCTCTTCGCTGCCCTTTATCAGCAGCGAGAGTATGCGCTCTACCACGGCGCGGTCTATCGGCTTAGTAACGTAGCCGAAAGGGCGCAGGGCGGGCGACTGCATGAATATCGCCTGCGAGTAGCGGTCGGCGTAGCCTGTTACGAAGACTATCTTTATTTCAGGCTCCATGCGGCTCACCATATCCGCCAGCTCTATCCCGTTCACGTCAAGCCCCAACTCTATATCCATAAAGAATATATCGCAGCCGATATGCCCGCTTTTCAGCAGCTCCTCCACCTGTTTCGGCTCTTCAAAGCAGCGAAATGAGGCGTAGCAGCCGTGCTTCTGCAAAAAGCCTTCTATACAGTTTTTCAGCTCTGCGGTAGCCGCGCGGTTGTCGTCAAAAATATACACCTTGAGTTCACTATTCAATTTAAAACACCCCTAAGAAATTATTTATTTTGAATATACCATATAATATTTTACACCAATATTAGACATAATTCAACCAAAGTATTTTAATTTGTTATATAAAATATTTTCGTTACATTTTAAGACAATTCATTACATTATTTGCAGACGTTCGTTACATTTTCGTACTTTTGGTTACATTTTTCTTGAAGTTTATGTATATAAATGTTATAATATATTA
>OHCX01000658.1_pt1 | contig 12038 bp, 10 predicted proteins | sample 1566841 | NCBI WGS metagenome assembly OHCX01 (sample SAMEA3879513, study PRJEB24766) | human gut metagenome | biome: human-associated habitat; feature: feces | place: USA | collected 1985/1987 | reverse complement strand
TAAAAATTACCCTTGGATAAAGGACGGAACAAACCATGACTGCGGAGATCATTTGTGTAGGAACCGAGCTGCTGCTTGGCGATATTGTCAATACCAACGCCCAGTTTTTGAGCCGCGAACTGGCGGAACTGGGCATCAGCGTGCTACACCAGCATGTGATTGGGGATAACCCTGGCCGCCTGTGTGATTTGGTAAAGGAAGCCAAAAGCCGCAGCGATCTGCTGGTGTTTTCCGGCGGGCTTGGCCCCACGGAGGACGACCTGACCAAGGAGACCGTGGCCGAAGCCTTTGGCGATACCCTGCACTTTGATGAAGCAGAATGGCAGAAGATCGTGGACTTTTTTGCCCGTACCGGCCGCGGCGGGCGCACCCCCACGGCCAACAACCGCAAGCAGGCCATGGTGCCGGTGCTCGGGCATAAGGTAGTCAACCACCACGGCACCGCGCCGGGCGCATGGTTCGAGCAGGACGGCCACTGCGCCGTGCTGATGCCCGGCGTGCCCCATGAGATGAAGGCCATGTGGGAGGAAAGCGTACGCCCGCTGCTGCTGGCGCGGCAGAGCTGCGCCCTGCACAGCCTGACGCTGCGGGTATTGGGCGGCGAGAGCAATCTGGAATACCGGGTGCGTCCGTTGCTGGAAAATCCGAACCCCACCGCTGCCATCTACTGTAAGACCGGCGAGTGCGAGATCCGCATCACCGCCCGGGCGCAGAACGACGCCGAGGCGCAGACCATGTGCCGCGCCTACGCCAAAAAGTTCTATGATCTGCTGGGCGATGCGGTGTATGATGAGGATGTCGCCGGGTTGGAAGAGACGGTGGTGCATACGCTGCGGGCCAACGGCCTGACCATTGCCACCGCCGAAAGCTGCACCGGCGGCATGATCGCCCAGCGCCTGACCAGTGTGTCCGGCGCAAGCGAGGTGTTCGGCTACGGCTTTGTGACCTACTGGGAGCAGGCCAAGGCGAAGCTTGTCGGGGTGGACCCGGCGGTCATTGCGCAATATAATGTGGTGTCGGCTCCCGTGGCGGCGCAGATGGCGCTGGGTGCGGCAAAAGCCGCCGGTGCGGATATCGCAGTCAGCGTTACCGGTCTGGCAGGCCCCGGCGGCGGCGATGCCGTCCGGCCTGTGGGCACGGTGTATCTGGGCGCTGCCCGGGGAGATAAGGCGTATGTGAAGAAGTTGTTCGTCTCCCGCCCGGACCGTGCGCTCATCCGCGCCCGCGCCGCACAGACTGCGCTGGAACTGGCGCTGCGGCTGGCACAGGGCAAGACCCCTGCCGGTACGCAGGTGCTGGCCGAAAGCGCACAGCATGACCCCGCCGCCCTGACCGCCTTGGACGAGACCCTGCGGGCAGAGTAAGGGCGGCCCCTGCGGCCGCAGGGGGGATGCGTCATGACAAATAAGGAAGAGCGCCCGGCAGGCTGCGTGCTGCGGCTGTTCGGTGCACCGGAGCAGACCGTGCAAAAGGCTGTGGAAGCCCTGCCGGACACTTGGCAGGGCACGGTGCACTGCCGCAGCCGGGGTGCGGAAACACTGGTGGCGCTGCAAAGCAGCACCCCGCAGCAGCTGCACCGGGCGGTACAGCAGTTGCGGACAAGCCTTGCCCCGGCACTGTACGGGGAAGGGGAGCAGACCCTTGCCGCTGCCGCAGTGCAGGCGCTGGAACAGCACCGCAAGCTGCTGGTGTGCAGTGATACCGCCGCAGGGGCGCTGCTGGAGACCCGGCTGGAAAACCTTCCCGGCGCGGAAAAGGTATTCGATTTTGGTGCCATGAGCTACGCCAATACCGCGCTCACCGCCCGGCTCAGCCGCAAGCTGCGCAAGGCACCGCAGGCAGAGCCTGCCCGCACACTGGCGCGGGTGCAGGTCATGCAGAAGCTGACCGGTGCCGCGCTGACGGTGGGCTGTGTGGAACTGCCCCAAAGCCGTCTGCTGCTGGTGGGCGGTAAAAAGGGCTGCTGGCTGCGGTGCCTTGCGTCGGACGAGAACCCCGGGCTATGGCTGCTGGATATGCTGCGCCGTGCCGCCTGTGGTCTGCCGCAGGCTGGGGGCACAAACTGGCAGCCCTATGGCAGAGCCGTGCCGGATGCAGCCCTGACCCCTGCCTCCCTCACGGCGGAACAGTCTGCATCGCCGCGCCCGAAGCGCCGCAGGCTGGGCAAGGTGCTGACGGTGCTTTTGCTGTTGGCACTGGCAGCGCTGGCTGCGGGCTGGTATTATACCGGCGGCGACCTTGCCGCCCTGCCCCAAAAGCTGCAAAGCCTTGGCGCAGAAAGCCTGCCCCACGCCGGGGCAAAGCTGGTGTGAGCGCTGCGTTGGCGCTTTCACTTTCAATAGAGAAAAAACCAAGCCCGGAGGGTTCGTAAACCTTCCGGGCTTGGTTTTTGCACTGGCGTCCCCGATGTGATTCGAACACACGGCCTTCCGCTTAGGAGTAGGGGCTGAAGCCATAAATCCTAGGCAAAAGTAGGTAAAACAAGTAACGTTTTATCAATTGATTTTTTGTTGCGCTGTCAATCTGAGTAAAGAACACAAACCCCGAAATAAAACGAGTAAAAGGCTTTTCATTAGCAGAAAATTAGCAGAGCTAATGAAAAGTGGAAGGTTCATTGTAAAATGCCCACCTTTCATTAGCTGGGAAGTGTACGTTTCCCTACGGATATTTGCTTGTTTAGCATTCGTGAACCAGACCATACAGCCGTAGCTGGTGTGATGGACAAATGTTTTCAATAGAAAAAGACCAGAGCTTTCTGCGAGAAAACTCTGGTCTATGTAACAGTGCGAATGGAAATGCGCATTGTCTTGTAAAAGGAAGGGGCTTATGGTATTCTTACGGGAGTAAAGGCACTGGATGCAAGGAACTTTGCGTGATTTTAGGAGTGTGCGATGGAAAAGAAATTTAATATTGTAGTCGGTGAAGATGGAACTGTAAAACTCCCAGATGCGGTTCTGGAAAAACTTGAAGTCAAACCCGGAGAGGAAGTTCGCTTCGAGGTAGATGACAATTTCTATGCAGTCAGGCTTCTATCGCGGATAGAAGCTGAACGCTTGGATTACTTGAATTGGATGCATAATAAACATTGCCCCTCTATTGAGGAAATGATTGCAGAGTCGAGAAAACAAGCCACTCAGAACATTGTGATCTCCCGTATCCTTGATGGGATGCCGGCAGAAAAAATCGCAGAAGGCTATGAAGTTTCACTCGATTATGTAAAACAGCTTACACATCAGCTGAAGATGGACATAGAGGAAGCTAAGGCGAAAAAACACAAAGAAACGGGATCATCCTAAAACAGATAGCGGCAGTTTTCCATATACGGAAAACTGCCGCTGTTTATGCATAGAGGCTTATAGGTTCTTTGCAAGATTTTTAATGAGTGTAGCCATAGAGGGGTCAGCCAGCAGTTTAGCAAGAGCTGCTGCCGCATCTGTATCGACGGGACTGGCTTTGGGAGTGGATTGCTCTGCGCGAGGGAGGACTTCAGGCTCTGCACCATGATGCTGATAGAAGAAATCGTCGAATCGTTGTGCGTTCAAACGCCGATCATCATCCAGAATGTGTGCGTACTGCTCGGTGACCATCGAAGCCTGTGCATGACCGGAATCGCCCTGCACGGCTTTGATATCGCCGCCGTTCAGCTTGAGCTTGTATGTAATGCTGGAGTGTCGGAAGCTGTGGAAAACCACTTTGGGGAGATCGTTTTCCTCAATCAGCTGCTTCAATGCACCGTTAATGGTGGATTGTTCGGTCGGCATTCCCAGCGGGCCGGCAACCACGAGATTATAGTCTGCATACTCTGCACCCAGTGCGTCCTTTGTCATGTCCTGCTCGGCTTTATAGTGGACAAGCATTTCAGCAACTGTTTTGGGGAGAAAAATGGTTCGGATACTGCTGTCTGTTTTAGGGCTTTTCAGAACCTGGACCGTGGTACAGCGGGAACTCAGCGAGGGAAAACGAGTGATGACATTTTTATTTTCCAAGGCGTTCAGCGAAGCAATATCTACACGCTGCAATTCCTTATTTATGTAAATGGAGGCTCGCCCGGCTTCAATGCTTTCGGGGGAGATATCCACACAATCCCATGTCAGACCGAGCAATTCCCCTAAGCGCAGGGAACAAGAGAAGGAGAGGTTGATGCAAAGCCGGAGCCGTGGATCATCACAGACTTCTAAGGCATGGAACAGGGTCTCGGCAGTCCAGATATCACGCTTCTTTGCAGTGTATTTGGGCAAGGTGGCATAAATACAGGGATTCTTTTCCATAAGTTCCCACTTTACAGCCTGCTCAAAGGCACTTCTCAAAATTTTGTGAACCGAACGAACCGTGCCGGGAGAAACGTATTGATGCTGACGCTTTCCACACATAGGGTCAACGGCTTCGTATTTAAGCAGCCGCTGATAATATCCCTCAATTACGCGGGTGGTGAGATCTTGCAGCTTCATTGAGCCGATAAGCGGTTCTATGTAGTTTGAAATCAGTGCAGTGTTTGATTGATAGGTTGAAAGTGCCCATTTGGTTCTTCCGTACAGGGTGACGTATTCTTTAAGCAGGTCTTTTAGAGTTCGGCACTGGGGTGCCACAAAGGTACCGACGGATTCTTTGTATTCGACCTCTTTCTTACGGTTTTTGGCATCTGCAAGGTCGGTAAAGGTTTCCCATTTCTGCTTTAGCGTTCCATTAGTGTGTTTGTAGGTATAGACAACGCAGTATCGGTTATTGCGTTTGACAATGCTGGCCATTATACATCCTCCTCTACTTTACGTTTGGACTTCAGAACTTCATCGAAAGCATCTTTTTGGATGCGTTTTACCCTTCCCAACTTCATCGTTGGAATTCCTTCTTTGAGAACCCACGAGTCAAGTGTTGGGCGGCTGATTCCGTAAAAAGCCTGAATTTCCTGAAAACTGTAGTATTTCCCATTCTTGGGACATTGCAGTTTTAGCGGCGGCTCCTCATGCGTTTCTTTTTTCGGTTTTTGAAGTTGGTATGTAGATTGGCTTTTAAGCCATGCCTTAAAACTTTTTTTGGTAATGCGCGGCCTGTCGGCCACGCGCTCAATGACGAAACAATCTCGGTATTTTTTGCAATCAAGAATCCCATAAACATTCTTGCGTGGGATACCGAGTAGTTTTGCCATTTCCGGGATGGAGATGGTTTGCGCTTCAATCTCCCGGTCACGCTCACGGTCGGCTGCTGTGCGGTAGCGACTTTGTGATCGGTACCACCGCTCAAAGTCCTCTTTGGGAATTCTCATACAGAAGTCTGCCGTTTCTGTTTTCAACTTGCCCTGTCGGATGAGTGTATAGATCGTTTCGGGTTTCACCTTCAATATCTCGGCGGCGTCAGGAACGGAATAGGACCGTTTGCAAAGTTCCTCGCCCGGTGGCGAACCATTGACCTTATGATATTTGACCTGATTGGCATACCATTTCTCAAAGCTGGAAATAACGATACGCCTTTTGTCGTTTATCAGAATGACTTCAAAGAGATTCTTATGAAGCAGCCAATAGCTGTCTGTTTTGCCAAGGCCGAGAAGCTGCCGCATCTCACGAACCGACATGGTGGTTTTGGTAGTGGCAGGTTCAGCTTTTCCGTATAAGGGAGCCGAAGTATTCCGCATATCATCCATGAAAGACACCTCTCTATCTATGTAAAAGTTTAGCCGGGATTTCTCATCCCGGCTAAAGAATAGCAGATTTCGCGTGAAATGTTGAGGATGTCAAACAGCAGGATTGCGTTCAACAGTGCCATCATTGAGCCATGCTTCAAAGCTGGCTTTGGAAATACGGTAAGCGCCGCTTACCTTGAACCAGCGGAATTCGTTCTGCTTCAGTAGACGGTAGACAGTGGGACGGCTCAGGAGCAGCATTTCCATCAGGTCTTCTACGGTATAGCAGCGGCTGTCCTTTGCTGTGGAAACAGGGGAGGAAACCGAGTTGGGCGAAGGTTCTTCATGGATAATCATTGGATAATACCTCGTTAAATATACTTAAAGTTAAAACTTGAGCGGCAATGCAGCCCGGCGGCTGCCACCATTATAAATAGTATAGACCTGCTGAAGGTACTTCGTCTTGCCGGGAAGGCTTACGCCTGCGGTTCGTGCAAGGCGAAAAATCGTGAATGCATCGACCTGCCGCAGTTTGGCAATCAGACGGCTTTTACTGTATTCGGAGTGGTACAGTTCTACAAAGCGGCAGATGCCGAGCAGATTTGCAGAACTCATGGAATCAGGTTCTCCGTCCCACGCATTCAGCAAAACATCAAGGGATTCGATATACAGTTCAGGACCAAGCCGGATGAATTCGTGATAGGCGGTTGCGATGCAGCTGATCCGCTGCTTGCCCCGGCCTTCTTCAAAAGAAAGATGAACGCCAGCCAATTCGGTGGCCTGCTGGAATGCAACGGCAGCAGGCTCCCCTGCAAAAATCAGGGCACGGAGCTTCTGTCCTGCACTCAGCCGTTCCGAAATGCCTGTCTGCTGTGCAAACAGGAGGGCTTCTTCTCGTTCTGTCATACCAAAATAAACCTTGCAGCGAATCTGCAAATCTTCGCCGCCGTTCAGAAATTTCCGTGCAGCGATGGTGTTCTGTCCGTCCATCACATAGTAGTGACCATCCCGGAAGCTGATCTTCGGCTCATTGGCAACCCGCTCGTCAAATTCTTTTGCGATGCGGGCAACACGAGCGGGGTGAAGAGCACGCTGATAAGTGTCGCGCGGCACGATCAGTTCGCTGCTGTTCAGGCACATCTCATGGTAAGGTTTTACAACTGCGTTCATCATAAAGGAACCTCCTTCTTCTTTTGCAGAAAATCAATTCCTGATTGGATAATCAAACCGATTTTCTTCTTTTCGTTATCGGATAAGTGAAAACTGGAATACCGTTCATAACAGATATTCCAGCGGAACATAAGCGATTGAAGTGCATCATCCAGTTCTGCGACCATGAACTCAACAGAAGATTCTGTTGGGGTGGAGAGCATCCTTTCCGATATCTGCTCAATGCTATGTAAATCGCCTTTTGTGTGCTTGGTGAGAGCAGGGGGCTGACTGTTCAGCACACGAAGATTCTGAAACTGCTGGGAGAGCAGCTCTTTTGCAGCGGCGAGAACATCCTCCTGCGGAGGAGCCGTAAGGTATTTTCGGAATGACTTATACCCAATGAAGCCAAAGCTGTATTGCAGACACACTGACACTTGCCGCATTTCATATTTGGACAGGTGCCCAAGGTAGCTTAACACTCTGGATTTATCTGCGGGGCGCGGACTTTCGCAAATCGCCATAGATGGCGCACTCAAAAAGCGATTGTGCAGAATAAAATGCGTCGGCATATTTCGCTTTTTGATCTGTGTTGTCAGCGGAACGACCAGAAGAACATTGGAATAAAAATTACCGTCATCGTTCTGGACAACAATGGCAGGTCGGATGCCGCCTTGTTCGGAACCGCTGTAAGGATTCAGATCCATCATGTAGACATCCCCGCGCTTGTACATCCAGTTTGCGGGCATAGGCGGATACTCTTTCTCTTTTTTACCTCGTGTGGCCAATTTGGATTTCTCCTTTCTATCCGTATATGTAACAGTGGGCTGCTCGCACAGCCCACCCTACTATCTCAAACAGCAAAAATGCTGTGATTTATAGTTCTATACCTTTCCGTATTTGTCCCCGACATCCCCGGAAAACGAAAACTCAGTTTTCGTGTGGGAAATCTTTCAGCCGTCCGGCAGCGTACCGAATCCATAGGGTTCTCACCTCTCCGTGGTTCTCACCGAGCTGCCCGAAGGCAGAAGTATCATTATTCTGTGATGGCTCTTAGCTATGGAGAAGCTGTCATCCATTTACCGTCAACCTACCGCTCATTCCCTCAGTGGGAGATCATCGCATTTGTTACGGACGTGGCTCATCATCACAGGAACGTGACTGAAGAATGCGTGTTCAATTTTCAAGGGGCGGGATAGCTTGAGGGCTGCTTTGAACGCTTGCCGAAGCTATGGCTGTATTGTAACCGATGCGGAACGAAATGAACAGGAACTCAGAGTTCACAATTTTTGAGGAAAATAGGAAGTATAGTTCCTGTTTCTCGATGAGCCGTCAAAAATATATTTCTTGACTTTATGTAAGAAATGAAGTATTATACTCGTAAGAAACTAACTTACGAGTATATAAATTCGATAAATACACTTTGGGGAGGGAACAAAATGAGCCGATTTTACTGCCGCGATGAGGAACTTCGGAAGTTAAACAAACGATATGAGAATGGAAAGTTTGAATGCGTTGTCATTTACGGCAGACGCCGTGTTGGAAAAACTGCGCTGATCAATGAATTCTGCAAGGATAAACCGACCATTTTCTTCTCTGCCTTGAATACGACCGGAAAAGAAAATCTGGAAGCCTTGTCCAAGGCAATCATGAGTTTTGAACGACCCAATGCAGAATCATCTCCGGAATTTACAACCTACGATGCAGCATTGGACGAACTGACAGCTCTCTCCAAGGAGCAGCGGATCGTATTTGTAATTGATGAGTATCCTTATCTTGCAAAGGCTAAACCCGCTATTTCCGCAATGCTTCAGCACATCATCGACCATAAATGGACAGAGTCCCAAATGTACCTGATCCTGTGTGGCTCGTCCATGAGTTTTATGGAAAGTCAGGTTTTGGGCAAAGAAAGCCCTCTGTATGGGCGCAGAACAGCGCAATTCAAGATCATGCCGCTGGATTACAAGGAAACAGCGGTGTTCCATCCGAATCTGTCCGAGGAAGATAACGCCCTGATTTATGGCATCACAGGCGGCGTTCCGCATTATATCAACAAATTGGATGTTCGGGACAGCGTAGATGAAGCACTGATGGAAAACTTGTTTGACCGTTCCAGCTACCTCTATGAGGAACCGGCCAACCTGTTAAAGCAGGAGCTGCGTGAGCCAGCAATTTATAATGCAATCATCAAGGCAATTGCAGAGGGGGCTTCTCGCCTGAATGATATCACCACGAAAGTTGGTGAAGAAAACTCTGTGGTGGCGAAGTACCTCAAAACGTTGATAGACCTTGGAATCGTCAAAAAGGAAACGCCGATCACTGAGAAACCGGGCAAAAAAACGATCTATCTTCTGGCAGACAATTTTTTTCGTTTTTGGTACCGTTTTGTGCCGGTCAATGCAAGTGCCATTGATTCGGGGCGGATCGCAAAGACCTACCCCCATGCGGTGAAGCAGTATTTTCCAGACTATATGGGTCTGATTTTTGAGAAGATGTGCCAAGACTACTTGCTCTATTATGCGAATGATCTTCCTATCGAGTTGAGTGAGATTGGGCAGTGGTGGGGAACCGACCCTCAAAAAAAGAAGCAGATACAAATCGATATTGTCGGTAGGCCGGTTGAGGGCAATGACTATATCATCGGCTCCTGCAAATATCGCAATGAAAAAATCGGTTTGGACGAACTGGAACTGATTCGGGAATATGCAGCAGTCTTTGGGAAAGGAACAAACTACCACTACTACATTTTCTCGAAAGGCGGATTTACGGACGGACTGCTTCAGGCACAGGAACGCGGAGAAGTACAGCTGCTTACCCTTGCCGATATTTTTGAATAACACAAGAAACGCTCTTGCCGGTGTAAAACTGGCAGGAGCGTTTCTTGTTGAAGTGATTATAAAAGACCTTTGATTTTTTCAAGATGATCTATAGCGGCTTGCAGTTCATTTTGAAACTGATCCCTAGAAGGATCTCGGCCCAAAAGAAGATAATCCATACTGACATGGAAGTATTCTGCAATATCGATCAGGATTTTTACAGAGCCATTGGAGCTTCCCCTTTCAAGATCGCCGAGGTGGCGATGGGAAACACCAAGTTTTTCAGCAAGTTTTTCCTGCGATAACTTCGCATTTGTACGCAAAGTAAAAATACGGTTACCAATAGCATTCGGATCAAAACTCATGTGTGACCTCCAAATTTTCGATAAAGCGTGAGAAGTCGAAAACTCGGAGTTGCTACGGATATCTAGCCGCTTGGGGCATCCACGAAAAACGGACAAACATAAAGCCTGCTCCTTTTTACGGGAGCAGGCTTCCTGAAGGCTAAAAAAATAGCCGGACAACAACCAACTGAGAGATCTTCAAAGAAAATCTCTCAATCAGCTGTTGCCCGGCTATTTGGAGCACGTTTCATACATTGCCTTGCGGCAATGGCCCGTTGCTCGGAGCGAACAGTCCATATTCAGGGTGCAATGCACCCGTATTTGTTAAAATGACTGGAAAATCACCGGCATCTAAATGCCAGATCAAGTCTCAGGGTTTCTTTGCATCTATTGCACTTCACTTGTAGTATACCTGAACACCCCTCGATTTTTTGGTATAACTTATTTCCACAAACAGGGCAAAATCTCCAGCCTACCACCGATTCAAATGCGCCAACGACCGAGGAAACCAGCATTCCAAGAAATAACAGAGCGGTCAGCCACGGAAGACGCTTTTTCACACTTTCAAAAACGCTTTCCCTCAAATCTTCCTCGCCGGTCAGACCACCCAGCTTTGCGTAATCATCGCTCATCTCATCGTCAACCAGTTCCACCACATCGGATGATGTTATGATACCCATCAATTTGCCTGCCTCATTCAGCACCGGCAGACTGCGCTCCGCATAGTCCACAATGCGCTCGATACAGTCGCTGATTTTTTCCCGATCTGTAACGTAGGGGTAAGACCCAACGATGAGTTCCGCAAGAGGATCTTCTGCACGTGCAATAATCAAATCTTTTAAGTCGATTGCACCATAGAAATGTTCATTTTCATCCACCACGTACAACACAGAGATGTTGTCATTCTCCCCGGCCTGCTTGACCAGCTCACTCATAGCCTGCCGGATGGTCATATCATTTTTGATGCGGATATAATTCGTCGTCATTTTGCTGCCGATCTCATCTTCGCTATAAGAAAGCAGCATCTTTACGTCTTCAATCGAATCTCTGTCCAGTTTGTTGACGATTTCACCCTTGTCTATCTCGTCAAGGTCTTCCAGCGCATCTGCCGCATCGTCCGAGTCCATGTTGGAAATAACTTTTGCAGCCTCATCTCTGGATAATTCTTTCAGATACGGCTCTGCATCGTCCAGATAGGCGAAGATCTCAGCCACTTCGTCTACTCCCAAAATGGGATAAAGCGACTTGCGTTCTGCAGGCATGAGCGCTTCCAAAGCATCCGCCAGATCTTTTTCATGGTAATCCGACAGTTTTTCGGCCAGTTCAGCCTGAGGTATATTGCCATGAATGATGTTCAAAATTTCCTGCACATAGTTTTTCTGCATGATCTGTCCTCTTGATTCTGTTATGTCAATCAAAAAATATCGTTTCACTTCAAAAATTCGAATTCTATCATAGCACGTCCGTCCTGTGACAGCCACCATTCCGGTGTAAACCCTTTGTAAAATCAGATATAAAAAATTCCCGTCAAAGCAGCAGACTTTGACGGGACGAAAGAAGAAAAGAAAGATACTCAATTGATGCACAGAGCCATTCAAGCTATAACCTGATCTCTTGCACAGAGCATACGTTGATGCCGCTCTGCCCTGTACCATGGCAGATAAAGAAGCAACAGGACTGCAGCAAGAACCGGCAGAAAGCCCAGTAGATAAAAACGTTCTCCAAAGCAGTGGGCGAAAAAGGCAGTAATCGCATTGCCCTGCGGATCATTGAGAAAGAAAAAGTTTGTTTTCAGCAGCCGATTCAGGAAAAAGATCGGCGTTGCGATTGCACACAGAAACGCCAGTACCCAGCGGATATGATGCACCTGCGGGCGAAATCCGCCAGCAAGCAGAAGGACCGGATAGAGGATCAGCAGAACGTGAATGCTATAGGAATGCAGATGCAGCAGGTTCCAGACCGGGAGCCGCTGCCATGAGGGGCTCAACATTGCGACCACTGCTCCCGGAATACAGAGCGCATAAAGGATTTCCTTGCTCCAACGGCTCTGGTGTATGGCATCGTACCAGCAGACAAAGATGTTGATGCTGCACAGGTGGAGAGGCAGATAGGTCA
>OHCX01000654.1_pt1 | contig 12061 bp, 12 predicted proteins | sample 1566841 | NCBI WGS metagenome assembly OHCX01 (sample SAMEA3879513, study PRJEB24766) | human gut metagenome | biome: human-associated habitat; feature: feces | place: USA | collected 1985/1987 | reverse complement strand
TCGATTCCCGTTACCTGCTTTTTTACGTGATAGAACTGCAAGATTTCGTGAATCAAGTTTCATTCACTTTCACAGTGAAAGAAATAGTATCGATAAAAGAGGAAAGGTACCAGTTAAAGTACCTTTCCTCTTTTATCTTAAAAGTTTTCTGTTTTACACATTATCTTACTCCACAGTTGTATCTACGGAAGTTCCCGCCTCTGCAGGAGCTTCTACCTTGATTCCATCCAGGCCTGTGATGTTCACATTCTTGTTAACCTTTGCATCGTATGTATTTGCACGCATAATATCCGCGATATCGATACCTGTTACTTCCTTCACAGACTCCATTGTCTTTGCAAGGACTTGTGGCACATACGACCCCATCGAACCGACACCGGAACCTTCGCCGTTGCCGTCGATGATCGTAACCTTGTCGATCGTAGAGAGTGGCTCTGCGATTGCCTTTGCCATCTCCGGCAATGCCTTCACGATCATTTCCACCATCGCTGCCTGACCATACTTCTTCATCGCTTCGGCTTTCTTCTCTAAGGCTTCTGCCTCTGCAAGACCTTTGGCTTCGATTGCCTTCGCCTCTTGCAATCCGGCGGGGTTTATGGTACAATATCTTAGCATCCACAAGGATGTGTCGGACAGCGCCTGCTGCGTGGTTCGGCATACGGATGCGGGTCCTGTACGATGGGCTCGCTGTGAACCAGGTCAGGTGGGGAACCAAGCAGCCTTAAGCAGTGCGTTCGTGCGTTTCAGTAAGCCTGCATCCGTATGCCGAGTTACGCAAGGCGGGGACAAAACCCCGTCGAGCGCTGTCCTTTTATTTTTGCCGCAAAGGCCGGGAAAGGGGAGAGATCGCCATGTATCGTGCACTTTACCGCAAATGGAGACCCCAGCGGTTTGAGGACGTGGTGGGCCAGCGTGCTATCGTGACCGCCCTGAAAAACCAGATCACCGCAGGGCGCGTGGGCCATGCGTATCTGTTTACCGGCGTGCGCGGCACCGGCAAGACCACCTGCGCCAAAATTTTTGCAAAGGCGGTCAACTGTCTGCACCCGGTAAATGGCGACCCCTGCGGGGAGTGCGAGATCTGCAAGGGCATCGACAACGGCAGCCTGCTGGACGTGGTGGAGATGGACGCAGCCTCCAACAACGGCGTGGACGATATCCGCGACCTGCGGGACGAGACCGCCTACACCCCCAGCGCCTGTCAGTATAAGGTGTATATCATCGACGAGGTGCACATGCTGTCCACAGCGGCCTTTAATGCGCTGCTGAAAACGCTGGAAGAGCCCCCCGCACACGTTATCTTCATTCTGGCGACCACCGAAATACAGAAAGTGCCCGCCACCATCCTCTCCCGCTGCCAGCGGTACGATTTTACTCGCATCGGGCCGGAGGATATCGCCCGGCGGGTGGAGTATATCGCCGGGGAGGAAAAGCTGGAGCTGACCTCCGACGGCGCGGAGTTGATCGCCCGCTTGGCCGATGGTGCGTTGCGCGATGCACTGTCCATTCTGGATACCTGCGCAGGCGTCACGGCAAAGATCGACGCGGACGTGGTGCGCCGCATGGCGGGTGTGACCGACCGCAGCTACCTGTTCCATATTTCTGACGCCTTGGAAGCGCAGGACGCCGCCGCCGCGCTGGCACAGCTGGCGCAGCTGCGGCAGCAGTCGGTGGACGTGAAACGTCTGACCGAGGAATTGATCGCCCACTACCGTGCCTTGATGCTGGCAGCGCTGCCCGGCGGGCAGGCGCTGCTGTCCGGTGTATCGCCGGAGGAAGAAGCGCTGTACCTTCAAAAAGGCCCGGAGATGGGGCAGCGGGAAGCCATCCGCGCCATCCGCACGTTGGGCACGGCGCTGGAACACATGACCCGTGGCAGCGACCAGCGCATCGAGCTGGAACTGGCACTGTTCAGCCTGTCCGAGCCGCCCCAGCAGATGCAGGCGGTAACGGTACAGGCAGCCCCCGCCCGCGCGGCACAGCCGGAAGCACCCCGCCCCTTTGCGGCAGCGGTGCAGCCCTTTGCCAGCGCCCCGGTGCAGCCCGCACCGGCAGCAACTGCACCCCAGACCCCGGCAGCAGGAACAGAACCTGCCCCTGCCGTGCAGGAGGTGTCCCCGCAGCCTGCTGTGCCGGAAGCTCCGCCCGCCCCTGCGGACGAGCTGCCGCCCATGCCAGAGGAACCGCCGGTACAGCAGAGCGATGCCGCCCTGCCGTGGGACGAGCCTGCACCGCAGGCACCGCCGCCGGAGGAGCCGGAGCCGGTCAGTCAGCCGGAGCAGCCCGCCCCTGCAGAACCCGCGCAGTCGGCTCCTGCAGCAGAGGAACCACCTGCCCCGGTGCAGGAGCACCCTGCCGACCCGGTGCTGACCAAGCCCCGCAGCGTGGCGCAGCAGGGCACGAACCCCTTTCCGTACTGGGGGCAGATCGTGCAGAAGCTGGAAGGCATCGACCCCATGCTGTATATGTATCTGCGCAAGTCCAAGGCTTACTTTGACGGTACCCGCGTGCTGATCGACGGCGGCAAGACTTTCCGGGATTTTATCCGGGTGAACAAGGACAGTCAGAAGCTGATCAAAAAGCTGATCGCCGAGGTATCCGGCGTGCCGGTGCCCATCGGCCCCTACGAGCCCAAAACGGCCGGAAAGACCGCCTCCAACGCGGAGCAGTCCCTTCTGGCACTGGAAAAGCTGGGGTTAGAGGTCAGCATTGAGGATACCGCCCGCAAAAAGCGATAAAAATTGTTTATAATAAAGGAGAATACCATTATGAAAGCAAGAATGCCCGCAGGCTACGGCCGCCCCGATATGAACGCCCTGATGCGTCAGGCTCAGAAGATGCAGGAGGACATGAAGAGCAAGCAGGCCGAGCTGGAAGCCGCCGAGTACACCGGCAGCGCCGCCGGTGAGATGGTGACCGTGAAGATGAACGGCAAGCACGAGGTGTTGTCCATCACCATCAAGCCCGAGGCCGTGGACCCGGATGACATCGAGATGCTGGAAGACATGGTGGCTGCTGCCATCAACGCCACCGTGAAGCAGGTGGATGAGACCGCCGAGGCCGAGATGGGTAAGCTGACCGGCGGCCTGAACATTCCGGGTCTCTGAGCCGGGAAGGGGAGATACCATGGACTACACTGCCGCACCGCTGGAAAAGCTGATCGAGGAGTTCGGCAAGTTTCAGGGCGTGGGCCGCAAGGGTGCTACCCGCATGGCCTATCAGGTGCTGAGTATGTCGGATAAGGACGCTGCGGCGCTGGCCGATGCCATCCGCGGTGCGCACACCCGGCTGCATCGGTGCCGCATCTGCCAGAACTTTACGGACGCCGAACTGTGCCCGGTGTGCGCCAGCGCCAAGCGGGACACCTCGGTGATCTGCGTGGTGGAAAAGCCCCGGGACGTGCAGGCCTTTGAGCGCACCCGGGAGTATAACGGCCTGTACCATGTGCTGCATGGTCTGCTGGACCCGCTGGCCGGTGTGGGCGCAGAGCAGCTCACCGTCAAGGAGCTGCTGGCGCGGCTGAAGGACGACACGGTGAAGGAGGTCATCATGGCCATGAACCCCACCGTGGAGGGCGAGGCTACCGCCATGTATCTGGCAAAGCTCATCAAGCCGCTGGGCATCCGGGTCACCCGGCTGGCCTCCGGTCTGCCGGTGGGTGCCAGCCTGGAATACGCGGACGAGACCACCCTGTACCGGGCACTTTCCGGCCGGGGAGAGCTGTGAGTGTGTAAAAATTTACAATTCTGTCAGAAACAGCCCTTGCATTACCCTGAAAAAATGGTATACTGAAACAACAAACGGAACGGAGAAAGGAGGCGCGCAGCATGGCACCCACAAAGGAGCGCCCGGCGACCAAGAGCATCGCCACCAACCGCGAAGCGCGCCACGAGTATTTTGTTCTGGAAGCGCTGGAGACCGGTGTAGAACTCAAAGGCACCGAGGTGAAAAGCCTGCGGGCCGGCGGGGTCAACCTGAAGGACAGCTGGGTAGATATTGAAAATGGCGAGCTGCTGGTAAAGGGAATGCACATCAGTCCCTACGACCACGGCAACCTGTTCAATCAGGATCCCATGCGCGTCCGGCGGCTTCTGGCGCACAAAAGTGAGATCCGGCGTCTGCACCAGCAGTGCAAACTGCAGGGCTATACGCTGGTGCCGCTCTCGCTTTATTTCAAGCATGGCCGCGTAAAAATGGAAGTGGGCCTGTGCAAAGGCAAAAAGCTGTACGACAAGCGTGCCGATGCCGCCCAGCGCGATGCAAAGCGCTCCATTGACCGGGCTGTGAAGTCCAACGGCAAGTATTATTAAGCATTCCAATTGCAGACTGCGGCTCACCGCAGAAAACCAAGCTTTCCGCACATCGCAAGATGTGCTTTATATGGGGGCGTAAAGGTTTCGACGGGGGGAGCAAGGTCTGGGCAGCGGGTAGCAGTGGGGGAACTGCTCTATAACTCCTCCAAAACAATTAACTGACAACAATAATTATCAGTTGCTCGCAGCCTGAGTGCTGCGCGTTCCGCCCACTCTTGTGTCGTGTGGGGTCGGGGCGTCCTTTAGACACAGCACCTGAACGGACCTAAGCTTTGCGGACCGGCAGGAACTCATGAAGCTACCAAAGCGCTAGCCTGACGATCGGCGTGGCGCGGCGGGAATGTTGTAGATCGCCTGCACCCGGAGACACCTACACTGAGCTCTTTTCGGACATGGGTTCGACTCCCATCGCCTCCACCAACATAAAAGCCACCTGAAAACTTACGTTTCAGGTGGCTTTTGCTATATCTGCTATTCTGTTACGCCAGATCCGGCAGGATGTCCGACCACAGAGCCTGCTCCTGCCGCAAGGCATCAAAGCAGCAGTCCAGATATATTTTGTTGACCGCGGCAAAAATGGTGCTGCGCAGCAGCAGACGCTCGTCGTTGAGCGTGGCCTCCGGCTGGGCTGTCTTGCCGCCGAACACCACGGAAAGACTAGTCTCTAACTCCTCGCAGAAGATATCGTAGGCTGTCCCGGCGGAGCAGTGCTCCCGCTGCATTTTGAACAGGGCATCGATGTTTTCCATTGAGAGCACCGTTTTGGAGACTGCAATGTACATCAGGGATGCAATCTGGTCCCGGGTGTATTTTTTGCGGATGGGGTGATCCACCACCCCTTTTTTGACATAATTGCTTACCATGGACGGGGTCAGTTCTACCCCGCAGAAGCTGCGGAAGTAGCCGTTGACGAACTGCACCGTCTGGTCCAGATACAGCCCTACCGAGGGAAGATCGTTGTACCGGGGCAGGGCAAAGCCCGCAGCACACGCCGCAACGCGGAGTTTGGTTTCAGCTTTCATAGTATCTTGTTCCGTTCATGCTCCTGCACTTTTTGCAAGCAGGAACGTTGTTTTTGTGCAAAGGCAGAGCAATTGCTTTCCGCAAAAGTACTTCTGCCTGTGAAATAGTATACCGCATTTTGGAAAATTGGTCAACGGGCAATGAAAACTTTGTAAAAGAATTTGAGAAAACAGTTGACAGGGTTTTGAAAAACTGATATGATGGTCACGGACAAAGGAATGACTGCGGCGTGCGCCGCTTGAAAATGGAGAAAAATATGAAAAGCAAAATCGTTGTAGATTCCTCTGCAAATGTGTACGAGCTCCCCGATGTGGGTTTTGCCTGCGTGCCGCTGAAGATCCTGACCGACGAGCAGGAGTATGTGGACACCGCAGAGGTGGATGCCCCCGCGCTGGCTCAGATGATGCGCACCTATAAGGGCCGCACCAGCACCTCCTGCCCCAACATCTCGGACTGGATGGCTGCCTACGAGGGCGCAGACGAGGTGTATGTTGTAACCATTACCGGTACGCTGTCCGGTGCCTATAACGCTGCACTGCTGGCGGGCGAGGAGTACGAGCAGAGCCACGAGGGCGCGCGGGTCTTTGTGCTGGACAGCCTGTCTACTGGTGCGGAGTCCCGGCTGCTGGTGGAGCGTCTGGCGGCGCTGATCAAGGCAGGCAAGCCCTTTGATACCGTATGTGAGGAGATCCGGGCGTACCATGAGCACACCCATCTGCTGTTTGCGCTGGAATCTCTGGCAAACCTTGCCCGCAATGGCCGCGTGAAGCCCGCTGTGGCTGCTGTGGCGCGGATGCTGGGTATCCGGGTTATCGGGCAGGCCAGCGATGCCGGTGATCTGGAGGTTCTTTGCAAGACCCGCGGCGAGCACGGCGCACTGGAGCGCATGGTGCTGGAAATGAAGGCGCACGGCCTGACCAACGGCCGGGTGCACATCGACCACTGCTGCAATGCTGCCGCTGCGGAGCGGCTGAAGCACATGGTCCATGCGGTGTTCCCGGAGGCCAAGGTGGAGGTAGGCAGCTGCGGCGCGCTGTGCAGCTACTACGCGGAGTACGGCGGCCTGATGGTGGGCTACGAGGATAACGAAGCACCCACCGTCTGAGCGGAAAATATGATACTATGATTTCGATTCACCGGGGCATCTGCGGACGCTCCGGTGAACTTTTTTATAAGGAATAAAGGCGGCCGGCACGCCGGTGTACCCGACACCAAAAGCTTGCAAAGGGGGAAAAACCGCGTTATACTTAACCGTATTAGAAACACGGAAAGGGGAGATGGTATGCTGTTCCGATTGCCGATCGTCAAATTTTTCAACCGCATCCTCAACCGCATCACGGTTACGGTGGTGCTGGTGGCGCTGCAGCTTGCATGGCTGGCGTGGGTGTTTTTTGCCCTCACCACCGGCACGGCGCGGGTGTGGGTCACCGGGGTGCTCAACGGGTTAAGCCTGCTGATCATTCTGTATCTGGTGCGCAAGGATGAAAACAGCGCCTATAAGGTGGGTTGGATCGCCCTCATCGGGCTGTTGCCGCTGCTGGGCGGGGCACTGTATCTGGCCTTTGGCAACAAGCGGCCCTCCCGCCGTCTGCGCAGCAAAATGCAGGCGGTGGAGCAGGCGCACCGGGCAGACCGCGCCCAGCAGCCCGGACAGACCGCCGGGCTGTGCGATGAAAACCGGGGCGTGAGCCGCTACCTGACCCAATACGGCTGCTATCCTGCATGGAAGAACACCACCGCCCGGTATTTTTCCTGCGGTGAGGCCATGTACCCGGCATTGCTGGCCGACCTTGAAAAGGCAGAGAAGAGCATCTTTCTGGAGTTTTTTATCATCAGTCAGGGCAAGATGTGGCAGGGCGTGGAGGACATTCTGCGGCGCAAAGCGGCGCAGGGGGTGGACGTGCGGCTGATCTACGATGACTTCGGCAGCCTGCTGGGTCTGCCCAAGGACTTTGTGGTGCGCATGGAGCGGGCGCATATCCGCTGCATCCCCTTTAACCCGGTGGTGCCGCTGCTCTCGCTGGTGATGAACCACCGCGACCACCGCAAGATCGTGGTGATAGACGGCAAAGTAGCCTACACCGGCGGCATCAATCTGGCAGACGAATATATCAACGCGATCACCCGCTTCGGCTACTGGAAGGACGCGGGCCTGCGCATCGAGGGCACTGCGGTGTGGAACTTTACCGTAATGTTTCTGGATTTCTGGAACGCCTTCCGGCCCTTTGAGCAGGATTACAGCACCTTCCGTCCGCAGCTTGCGGTGCTGCCCGCCAGCGATGGAGTAGTACAGCCCTACGCAGACAGCCCGCTGGACGAAGAGGCTCTGGCCGAGACGGTCTACCTGAATATCATCAATCAGGCCCAGCGGTACGTCTATATCTATACGCCCTACTTCGCGGTGGGCGAGACCATGCTGGAAGCCCTGAAAGCGGCGGCAAAGCGGGGCGTGGACGTCCGGCTGGTGCTGCCGGGCATCCCGGACAAAAAGCTGGTGTTCCGGCTGAGCCGCTCGTACTATCTGCCCCTGCTGCGGGCGGGGGTGCGTATCTACGAGTACACCCCGGGCTTTCTCCACGCCAAGTGCTGCGTCAGCGATGACCGCGCGGCGGTGGTGGGCAGCATCAATATGGACTACCGCAGTATGTTTCTGCACTTCGAGTGCGGGGTGCTGCTGCTGCAAAACAGCCAGGTGCTGACCCTGCGGGACGATGTGCGCCGCACCCTGCCCCAGTGCCGGGAGGTGCAGTGCGCGGACTGCCGCACCGGTCTGGTGGGTACGGTGCTGGACAGCGTGCTGCGGCTGTTAAGCCCGCTGATGTAAACATTTGCTCATAAAACCCGCGCGGCGGGGCACACTAGCTCCAAAGCCTGCGTCTGCAATGCAGGCACGGAAAGGGAGCGTATGTGACGATATGAAACAGGCATCGCGTTGGTTTTTGTGCTGCACGCTGGCGGCAGCACTGACATTGACCGGCTGTGGCGGGGGAAACTCCGGCAGCAGCTCCGGTTCTGTGAGCGGCAGCACCTCTGTGGGCAGCAGCGCGGCGCAAAGCGCGGCGTGGCGCACCGGGCTGGGGGTCCTGACCGAGACGACCGGCACAGACCGTGCGGGCAACATCCACACCGTAGCGGCTGCCGTGCTGCTGGATGCAGACGGCAAGCTGGCCGGGGTAACACTGGACGAGTTGGAGCTTTCAGTCAGTGCGGACAGCACCGGCAAAGTGACCACCCCCACCGACACCCGCACCAAGCGCCAGAAAGGGAAAGACTACCCACTGGCAGAGGTGTCCGGCATGAAAAAGGGCTGGGCAGAGCAGGCAGATGCCTTTGGCAGCTGGCTTGAGGGCAAGACTCCGGACGAAGTGAAGAAGCTGAAAACGGATGCGGACGGCAAGCCCACGGAGGCAGACCTTCTCTCCGGCTGCACCATCGCGGTGGACCGTTACCGGGATGCTGTTGTCCGCGCCTGCGAGAATGCACAGGTGCTGGGTGCTGCCCGGGGCGATACGGTCAAACTGGGTGTAGAGGTGGCCGAAATGCCACAGGGGCTTGCGGGCACAGACGACAAGGACGCGCAGGTGCAGGCTAAGATCACGCTGGCGGTGGTGACCATGGACGAGAACGCCCGGGTGACCAGCGCCATCGGCGATATGACCGAGCCGGAGCTTTCCGTCAGCGCGGATGGTACTGTGTCTGCCCCGCGGGAGCCGGTGTACACCAAAAACGAGCTGGGCGACCGTTACGGAATGCGCAGCGCAAGCGCGTTAGGCAAGGAATGGTACGAGCACAGCGCAGGCTGGTGCGGCTACCTGAAGGGCAAAAACGCCGTGGAGATCGGCAAGCTCTCCGCAGACGGCACGGATGCCGACCTGAAGGCGCTGTGCACCATCTCAGTTACCGACCTGCAAAAAGCGGCGCTGAAGGCCATGGCGGAGCAGTAATCATAAAAACAGGATGTCCCTCTGCACAAAAAGTGCGGGGGGATTTTTTATGGATACCCCCTCAGGCGCAAAGCCGGAAGGGGTATGTGCACACTTTCCCACAAAAAGCGGGCTTACAGGCGGGGCAAAGCAGTGCATTGTGCAAAAAATAAAGGTTTCCTCTTGCAAAACGGCGGCAAACGCGCTATTCTATAACCACAGTTTACCACTTTAGCATGGTAAAATGGTAAATCGAGAGGGAAGCGGGACGCAGAACGTCCCCCATGGGAGGAAAAAGATATGAAACTCAAGCGTATTGCAAGTGCATTTCTGGCCGGTGCTCTGGCACTGAGCCTTGCAGCCTGCGGCGGCAGTGCATCCACCTCTGCTGCGGCATCTGCTTCCGGCAGCGCAGCCGGTTCGACTTCTTCCGCAGCGGGCAGCGATCTGGACTACATCAAGGGCAAGGGCAAAATGGTCATCGGCTATACCGTGTACGAGCCCATGAACTACACCGACGCCGACGGCAACTTTACCGGCTTTGATACCGAACTTGCCACTGCTGTGTGCGCAAAGCTGGGCGTAGAGCCGGAGTTCGTGGAGATCAACTGGGACACCAAGGTGGTGGAGCTGGACGCCAAGAGCATCGACTGCATCTGGAACGGCATGACCCTGACCGAAGATATCATGGCAAACACCGCCACCACCAAGGCCTACGCCAAGAACGCACAGGTCGTGGTGGTCAAGGAGAGCACCGCCTACACCTCCACCGCCGACCTTGCCGGTAAGACCGTGGTGGCCGAGGCCGGTTCTGCCGGTGAAGCCGCCATTCAGGGCGATGAAAACCTCGCCAAGGCCGATTATGTTTCCAAGAGCGTGCAGACCGACTGCCTGATGGAAGTGGCTGCCGGTACGGCAGATGCCGCTGTGCTGGATCTGACCCTTGCCAACGCCATGATCGGGGAAGGCACCGACTATGCAAGCCTGAAGATCGTGGACGAGCTGAACGCCGAGGAGTACGGCGTGGCCTTCCGCAAGGGCAGCGACGCGGCCGCCGCCGTGGATGCCGCCTTTGACGAGCTGAAGGCGGACGGCACCATGCAGGCCCTGGCCGACAAGTACGATCTGGCCCTGGCCGAGTGAAACCGCAAAATCGGATGGAATGGGTGTGTTGTTGTGTCTGTGATCCTTGGGCGCCTTTCCGGCGCGTTCCTGCTCAACTGTGAGCTGTTTGCCCTTACACTGCTGTTTGCGCTGCCGCTGGGGCTGGTGGTGGCCTTTGGCTCCATGAGCCGGTGCGCACCGCTGCGGGGCGTCGTCAAGACCTTCGTGTGGGTCATCCGCGGTACGCCGCTGATGCTCCAGATCATCGTCATCTACCTTGGCCCCGGCCTGCTGGGCATGACCAACCCCTGGCCCTCCGGCTCTTCGGGCCGTCTGGTGGCGGCGGTGGTGGCTTTCGCCATCAACTACGCCTGCTACTTCTCTGAGATCTACCGCGGCGGCATCGAGGCTGTGCCGAAAGGCCAGACCGAGGCCGGTCAGGTGCTGGGCATGACCAAGAGCCAGATTTTCTTTAAGGTCGTGCTTTTGCAGGTGGTCAAGCGCATTCTCGCGCCCATGGGCAACGAGTTTATCACTCTGGTGAAGGACACCGCACTGGCGCGGATCATTGCCATTTACGAGATCGTCTACGTGGGCGAATCTTACATTAAAAAGGGGCTGGCTTGGCCTCTGTTCTACACCGCGGCGTTCTATCTGGTGTTCAACGGCGTCCTGACGGTGCTGTTTGCGAAGCTGGAAAAGAAACTGAACTATTTCAGGGGTTGAGAGTATGCCGATTCTGGAAGTAAAAAATATCAAAAAAGGCTTCGGCGACACCGATGTGCTCAAGGGTGTCGGCTTTTCCATGGAGCGGGGGCAGGTGCTAGCCATCATCGGCTCCTCGGGAAGCGGAAAAACCACGCTGCTGCGGTGCCTGAATTTTCTGGAGACCCCGGACGAGGGGGAGATCTGGGTAAACGGAAAGCTGCTGACGGGGGAGAACCTGTCTGACGATCAGATTCGTCAGAACAGGCTCCACTTTGGACTGGTTTTCCAGAATTTCAACCTGTTTCCCCAATATACGGCGCTGGAAAATATCATGCTTGCGCCAAGCCTCCTGAAAAAGGGGACCCCGGCGCAGATTCGGGAGACTGCCATGTCCCTGCTGGGCCGGGTGGGACTGTCTCACAAGGCGGATTCTTACCCCTACCAGCTGTCCGGCGGTCAGCAGCAGCGGGTTGCCATTGCCCGTGCGCTGGCCTTGCAGCCGGAGGTGCTGTGCTTTGACGAGCCGACCAGCGCTCTCGACCCGGAGCTGACGGGGGAGGTATTGAAGGTCATCCGGAGTCTGAAGGGCAGGGACAACACCATGGTGGTAGTGACCCACGAAATGGAGTTCGCCCGTTCCGTGGCGGACGTGGTGATCTACATGGCCGACGGCGTGATCGAGGAATTCGGCACTCCGGAGGAGGTTTTCGGCAATCCCAGAAGCGAAAAAACCCGGAATTTCCTGCAAGGCGCCCAGAACGCCCGGGACGGTCTGGCATAGACGCACAGGTTCATTGAAATTTCTTCCTACAATATAAAAGGACACGCCCTGCCAGCACGGCAGAGCGTGTCTTTTCGTCGTATGGTAAAGAACCGGATAGCAGATTATAGAACTTTTTCGCCCATGGTTTCTTCGCAAATCCTGATAGTATCGTTTAATACTATTTCCTGATTAAAATCTTTGATTTTAATCAGGAAGGCATCGCCTAA
>OHCX01000638.1_pt1 | contig 12235 bp, 10 predicted proteins | sample 1566841 | NCBI WGS metagenome assembly OHCX01 (sample SAMEA3879513, study PRJEB24766) | human gut metagenome | biome: human-associated habitat; feature: feces | place: USA | collected 1985/1987 | reverse complement strand
CCGGCACCAGCCTGCATCTGATCGAGCCGTTAGGCTTCCGTTTAAATGAAAAAGAGATCAAGAGAGCCGGTATGGACTACTGGCAGCATCTGGATGTCACCAGGTATATGAATTTTCAGGAGTTCCAGGAGATGCATCCCGGAGCGAAGATCTGGATGGCAACCACAAAAGCACACCAGACCTACACCGATGTGAAATTCGGACCGGACGATTACATCATGTTCGGCAAGGAAAGCGCCGGAATCCCCGAAGAGATCCTCGTAGAGCATGAAGAGACCTGCATCCGTATCCCTATGCTTCCCGAGATCCGTTCACTGAACCTGTCCAATTCCGTAGCCATTGTGCTCTACGAGGCACTGAGACAGCAGGGATTCGAGAGCATGCAGAGGGATGGAGAGCTGCACCGGCTGCATTGGAAAGAATCATAAGACGGTAAAAGGAACAATTCGGAGGAAGGTTCCTTTTTGATTGGAAAAAATGTATTAAATCATAAAATATTGGTCAGAAAAAATGTTGAATATACAATTGATTTGATCGGAAAAAATGTTGTAAATTATATGATATTGCTCAGAAAAAATGTGATAAACTATATGTTACGAAGAAGAGTATTGTAACAAAATAAGAACAGAACAGGAGCAGAGAATATATGCAGATCCATGATACAGCATTTATAGCGCCCGGAGCAGTGGTGCTGGGAGATGTGACGATCGGAGAAAACAGCGGAATCTGGTACAATGCGGTGGTCCGAGGCGACAGGGACTCCATTGTCATCGGCAGAGAGAGCAATATTCAGGACAATGCGGTAGTGCATCTTGGCAGCGGATATCCGGTGGAGATCGGAGATCATGTGACCATTGGGCACGGTGCGATTATCCACGGTTGTAAGATCGGCGACAATACCATGATCGGTATGGGAGCCATTCTGATGAACGGCTGTAAGATCGGGAAAAACTGCATCATCGGTGCCGGAACACTGGTGACGCAGAATGTGGAGATCCCGGATAATTCCCTGGTCATCGGTAATCCCGGGAAAGTAAAACGTGCTGTTATCGAAGAAGAGATCCGGTGGAATCTGGAAAATGCACGTATTTATGTAGAGGAAGCACAAGAAGAGAAAAGAGCACTGTCCTAGCGGAAGTGCTCTTTTGCAAACTCCATGTCCTGTACCAGTTCCAGCGTTCCCAGATATTGCTCCTGCTTATCCCGGACGGCATAATAAGTCACTAAGAAAGTCCGGCCGTTCTTGTCCATCCAGACCGGTACCTGGTCCAGATTCCCTGCACGGAATTCTCCGATAATGCGGCGAACCCGTTCTTCGATCTTAGGCGGGTGACAGGTGAAGACCTCCCGGCCCAATGCCATACCGGGACGTTTGAATACCTTGGGGCCTTCGTTGAAGTAGCGATTGATATTATCGATATCTACGAAAGAGATCTCCAAAGGAATCGTATTCAACATGGCGGTCAGCTGTGACAGGGTCAGACTGCCGCCGGAAAGGTGGATTCTGGTCTCACCATCTGCAAAAGCATGTTCCGCAGACATGGTGCCAACCGTAGAGGCAGTGTCAGCCAGATGTGCTTCCGCAGCCTCCCAACTGTCACCCCGGATACCGAAGCATTCCGCATAATCTTTGGCATCCCGGTAGATGTGATACCATTCCTCCTCCGAGAAATTCAGTGCGCAGTTGGGGAAGAGGATATTGGATTCCTTGTAGATCATTTCTTCCATGCGGTTCAATACGGCATTCAAACGTTGTTTCCATGCATCGGTTTCTTTTTGGTGTTTTTGTTTTGCAAGCGCATTCAGTTCATCCCGGATCTCATCATCCACTGTCCACATGACTGCAGAGGGGCCGCTGATCCCATATTGCACCTTCAAATGTGGATAAAGTAAGTCTCCCTTTCTGGCATAGTGGATAGCAATCTGGCGCAGCTCGTCAAGCAGTTCATTGGAAATTCCATTATTTTCCAATGCCTGCCTCGCACGGGCAATCAGCTTTTCCAGTGCTGCATTTTCCAGCGTAAAAGTTTGCAGGGGATGTCCGGAGATCTGGATCAGGGCGGCAGCGGCGGAGAGCCGTTGGTCCTTTATGTCTTTAGAGTGTAGTTCCTGGGCAGCTAGAGAAGGGGCTGCTGTTTTTTCGGCATTGGCAATTTTCTCTTCTGTCGTGGAACCATGGAACAGGGCGGAATGCACATCACAGAGCCGCTGCAATTCTTCGATGGAAGTACCCTCCCGTAGCAGCTCCTGTTCGGCCTGCATAATTGCGGAAGGATCCACATCCTTACATTCCCGGACGAAATCCGCCTGGACATTTTCCAGAGCTTCTCCGTGATTCAACCGTTGTAAGTAAGACTTAATCTGATCTTTCATATAAAAATTCCTCCGGAACCAGTATGCCCCGGAGGAAAGTTTGTTATTCTTTTATTTTTATGATTAATCATCGTAGAGTGTTTTGATAAATTCGCAATCCACTACCAATACATAGAAAACCGAGCCATAATGTTCACTCTCCACGATACGCCCATAATCCAGAACCGTCTTATAAGTTCCATCTTTGACAGCAAGTCGGTATTTGACATAATCATTGTATCCGTTCATGCCGGATTCTATCTGCTGCCAGATGCTTGCTTCTACCTGTGTCAGATCTTCAGGATGCACCAGATTACGGAATTGATGTTTCGTAAAATGCATAAAATCATCCAGATCCGTACATCCTGTCAGCTGAAGCATTTCCTGATTAGCATACAGGATGCGTTCATCCTCCTTTTCGGCCCGGTAGATGAAAAAGGCACCCGGCAGGTTGTCAGAAATATCCGATAATGAAAAACCAAGCTGTGTCCGTTTCGAATTGTGGAAATCCGGCCGGTAGGCCAGAGCACCATGTTTTCCCTGTAATTTTACCTCATAGAGTGCAATGTCGGCATAACGGAGAATGTCAGAGACTTTTTCTGCGTTGGCGGGGTATTCCGCATAGCCCAGGGAAATGCTGTAATTGTGTTCGACGCCTTTGGCTGAAAAAGAGCGGGACGCCTTGCTGAAAGCGTCTATCATTGGGGCAGCCTCTTCTGCACTGCAATCCTTCAGGATAATACAGAACTCATCACCGCCATTTCTGGCAATAATGGAATTATCCGGAAAAGCCTGCACTAAGGATTGTGAAAGCTGCAATAGAACCTGATCACCGATAGTATGACCATAGACATCATTGATAAATTTAAAATTATCCACGTCAAGTAATATACCGACACAGTTTTTCTGCTTGTTTCCCTCCAGATACTCCTCCAGCTGCAAATTAAATCCGTTACGATTTAAGAGACCGGTCATAGAATCCGTCAGAGAGAGTCTGCGGAACTTTTTGCGTTGCTCGTCAACGAATAGTATAGATATCGTTAGAACCACCAGTAGTAGGATCACTGCAATGCCACATAATACTATCAGTTGTAAAAGTGTGCCATTCTTCCAGCCACCGGTGGGCATGACTTCCAGCTTCCAGCTACAGCCTCCCAGAGTAAAATCATAAGAGACGGGATCCATCAGAGTCTCCTCCGACTGGTCTACCACGGTATATTCATCGGTCAGAGGTGAGATGGTCTTCGATAGCCGGTATTGATAACCGAAATTGGTTAAGGCATCAGCGGAATGCTGAAAAATATCAGGAACCTTGATGATAACCATAGTCATGCCCCAAAAATAGGGAGTTCCCTTCTCATCCTGTAAAAAAACTGGATTACGGATCGAAAGGACGTGTCCTCCCTGCTCCAGCTCGAAAGGACCATGTATGATAAGCGCATTATTGGCAATGCTGTAATTTACGGTCTCTCCGCGGTATTTGTCATGGATCAGGTCTATTTTACCTGCTTCGTTGCCTTCGGCGGGATAGATATCTGTTACGATGCCCCCGGGAGCCACTTGGATGCTCCTGACGTAATCTGTCATCATTCCGCCCGCAATGGTATCAAATTTGTCGATTCTGCCGTCCGTACTGATCAGAATCTGCTCCAGTGTATCCGTGATATTGATACCGGCATTCAGATCTGCGATTATGTTATCACCGTAGGTTACAGCATTTAGTTCCGCAAGAGTGCGGATGTGCCTGAAGTCGTCCTGCTGTACCGCATGAGCGATCATATATAAGACAATACTGCCGATAAGAAGTATCCATAACGGCAATAGCCATTTTGTATGAAAAAATTTAATTTTATTCCGTGTCATAGTGCTATGCTTCCTTCGTATGTGTTGGCAAAATGATTTAAATTTAATTATAGCATTTTCAAGTTTTTTTGTATAGATACGAAGAGTCATTTCATCCTGCGGTGAAAATGCCAAAAACACCGGGCTTCTGATTTGGTACACGGGATCGATGGGGACGGAGAACTGGAGAAATACCACGATGTTGCTTTAGGTGAGTATTCTTTATTTTTAATAGATCAGATTTTTATAGCTGCCAATATACTGTCTGCGATAACGGCCCGGAGAGATACTTTTATAGCGGCGGAAAATGCGGTTAAAATAGCTTAAGTCGTGGAAACCGCAAGAATACGCAATTTCTGTGATACTATCGGAAGAAGTGCACAGAAGCTCACAGGCACATTCTACCCGGTAATAATTCAGATAATCAATGGGCGATTTGCCAATGATCGAGTGAAACACACGGCAAAAATGTTCCGGAGAGAGCTGCAGTACTTTTGCAAGGTCCGAAAGACTTAACTGTGAGGCATAATTTCTGCGGATATAATCCAGTACCTGCTTGATCTGGTCAGAATCCTGGACAAAATGTCTGGAAGAGGGAGTCAGTACCGTAAATAAATGTTCCCGGAGAATCTGTCCCAGCATTTGCCACAGCATTCCTATGGTGAAAAATTCATAGCCGTTATTTTTATCTTTCATTGCAGCAAACAGGTCAGAGATGATCTGACCGCAGGGAGTGCCTGCCGGATACAGAACATTGATCTGGGTCTCAGGAGAAAAGAGCCCGGCATATTTCTGCTGAAACAGTCCTCCGTAATTTTTGATAAGATGGTTCAGATCAAATACCAGACATTCATAGACGCAGTCTTTGGGGATTCCGCCATGTACGGCTCCGGAGGAAAGAAAGGCGGAATTCCCAGGATGCAGTGTGTAAGACTGCCCATCTGTCAACAACGTAAATTCCCCTTGCAGAACCAGTAGAAGTTCGCATTCCATATGCCAGTGGAAGGGCATTTCGTAACGGGGATGCAGCATATCAACATAATAGAGTTCTAACGGAAAGTCAGAAGTTCCTCTCGTCGTATTCTCATGGGAAGCCAGATATCTCATCATTCTATCCTTTCATAAAAGAACCGTACTATTTAAAATCCCATTCGTAAAACTGCTCTTTCAGGTCTTTTCTTTTACAAATATGGTCACAGAATATCAATATTGTCCAATATGTAATCATTATAAACAACGACACCACAAAAATGCAACAGTATAATACAAGTAACCAAATATAATACAAGGAGGTATGGACATGGAAATCACAGGGATAAAAGATCAGATCTGCGATGTCTGTCACAAAATGTGGCAACTGGGATGGGTTGCGGCCAATGATGGCAATGTGTCTGTCAGACTGGACGATGGAACCTACCTGGCAACACCAACAGGGATGAGTAAGAGTTTCATCACCTCGGACAAACTGCTCCGGATCGATGCTGCCGGTAATGTTTTGGAGGGCTCGGAAGGACTGCGGCCGTCCAGCGAGATAAAGATGCATCTAAGATGCTATGAAAAGAGGGAGGATGTATGCGCAGTCGTACATGCACATCCTCCGGCAGCTACCGGATTTGCCGTGGCACATCGTCCGATGGACATGTACAACATGATCGAGGATATCGCAGCCATCGGTGCGGTTCCGCTGACACCATATGGTACACCGAGCACGACAGAGGTTCCAGATGCCATTGAGCCTTATTTGCAGGAACATGATGTAATGCTGCTTGAGAATCACGGGGCATTGACAGTGGGAAGTGATGTGATCACCGCTTATTACCGTATGGAAAGTCTGGAACTGTGGGCGAAGATCACGATCAACGCAATCCTTCTGGGAGGAAGCTATGACATTGACCGGAAAAATATCGACAAACTGATCAACCTGCGATCCTATTATCACATAACGGGAAAACATCCGGGATACAAGAAATTTAAGCATCCGCAGGATGGAACTCCTACGGACAGATAGGAGAAAGGAGTAAAGGATGGCTGCTTTTACGACAGTGCTTGCTTTTGACCTTGGAGCTTCCACCGGCCGTGCCATTCGTGCGGTCTATGACGGTGAGAGACTGAAATGGAAGGAGATCCACCGGTTCGATAATATACCGGCAGTAGAGAACGGACATCTTCGCTGGAATATGGAGGCGCTGCTTGGGGAGATCCGTATTGCCATACAAAAGGCGGGAAAGACCGACAGTCTTGCTTTTGATACCTGGGGAGTGGATTTTGGATTGTTGGATGCGGATGGAAAATTACTGGAGGATCCTGTTCATTACCGGGACGAGCGGACGAAGGACTGGCCCCAGCGTGTCGCACAGAAAATAGAACTTCACAGCCTGTATGTCAGAACTGGCAATCAGATTTTGGCAATCAATACACTGTTCCAGTTGCTGGCATTACAAGAGGAACAGCCAGATCTGTTAAGACGAGCAAAGCATCTGCTGTTCATCCCGGATCTGCTGGCGGCAATGCTGGGAGCGGATCTGACCTGGGAACGATCCATTGCTTCCACCAGTCAGATGTGGAATCCTGTTGCCGGAACCTGGGATTTGGAACTGCTGAGACAGATGGGAATGGATCCGGGATTATTCGGAGCCATGACAGACAGTGGTAGCATTATCGGAGCATTGCCGGATAGCACGAAGATCATCGCAGTGGCAGGACATGATACCCAGTGCGCAGTGGCGGCCATGCCTGTGGAAGAGGGAGAAAGAGCAGCGTTTCTCTCCTGTGGCACCTGGAGCCTGATCGGCTGTGAACTGGAGACACCGATCCTGACGAAGGAGAGCTGCGACAGCGGCCTGTCCAATGAATACGGAGCCAATGGTAGGATTAACTATCTGAAAAACATTATCGGATTGTGGCTGATCCAGGAGAGCCGGAGAGAATATGCCAGACAGGGAGAGGAGTATAGCTTCGGAGAACTGGCGAAGCTGGCGGACGAAGCAGAGGCTTTTCACTGCTTTATTGATCCGGATGCACAGGAATTCGTGGCACCCGGAAACATTCCGGAAAGAATACAAAAGTTCTGCCGTAGAACCGGTCAGCCGGTGCCGGAGACAGTGAGAGACAGTGCGGTGCATTTACGAAAGTCTGGCGCTGAAATATCGATATGCTCTGGAGCAACTGGAAGGGATGACGGGCAAAAACTTCACAATATTGCATATCCTCGGTGGCGGAGCAAATGCAGGACTGCTCTGTCAGATGACGGCAGATGCCTGCAGACTTATGGTAAAAGCCGGCCCGGTGGAAGCGACGGCTCTCGGGAATATTCTTATTCAGTTGAAGGCACTGCATGCCATACATGATATCGACAAGGGCAGACGCCTGATTGCCGTGACAGAGAAAATAACAGAATATGCACCACAAAACAGAAAAAAAGACGCATGGGAAAATGCGTATCACAGATTTGTTACCATGATGCAAATGGAGAAAGAGAGGTAATTATGAGATACCCTAAGATTGGAATTCGCCCGGTAATCGATGGACGTTGGGGTGGCGTTCGTGAAAGCCTGGAGAATCAGACCTGTGAAATGGCAAAAATTGCCGCAAAACTAATCTCTGAGAATTTGAAGTATCCGGATGGAACACCGGTACAATGCGTGATCGGCTGTACCACTATCGGAGGAGGTGCGGAGGCGGCCCGGGTGGCAGAACAGTTTCAGATGGAAAATGTAGTAGCAACCTTGTCTGTGACGCCCTGTTGGTGTTACGGAACAGAGACTTTCGATATGGATCCGAACACCATCAAAGCTGTCTGGGGATTCAACGGAACGGAGCGCCCGGGTGCGGTGTATCTGGCAGCAGTTATGGCGGCACATGCACAGCGTGGGCTTCCGGCTTTTTCCATCTATGGACATGATGTGCAGGATGCAAAGGATACGACAATTCCCGCAGATGTGTTGGAGAAAATCTTACGTTTCGCCAGGGGAGCTGTGGCCGTAGGCTGGATGACAAATAAGGCATATGTCAATATTGGAGCGGTAGCCATGGGCATTGCAGGCAGCTTTTGTGATCCGGATGTGCTACAGAAATATTTCGGGATCCGTGCGGAATGGGTAGATGAAGTGGAAATTCTCCGTCGTATTGCCATCGGCATCTATGATCCGGAGGAATATGAGAAGGCATTACAGTGGGTGAAAGCAAACTGCAGGGAAGGGTTCGACAAAAATCTTGGAAAAGATCTGCCGGAAGTCATCACAAAGTCAAAAATCATTCCTGCGGAAAAAGACTGGGAGTTTATTGTGAAGATGACACTGATTATCCGGGATATTTTGTTCGGCAATTCACGACTGGACGAGCTTGGTTGGCATGAGGAGGCTTTGGGGCATAATGCTGTGGCCGGAGGTTTCCAGGGACAGAGACAGTGGACGGACTGGTTGCCGAATGCAGACTTTACGGAAGCAATCCTTGCTTCTACTTTCGACTGGAATGGTCCCAAGGCACCGACTCCTTTTGCAACGGAGAATGATACCTGCAATGGTATTTCGATGCTGTTGGGACACCTGATTTCGGGAACGGCTCCCTGCTTCCATGATGTCCGTACCTACTGGAGCCCGGAGGCTTGTGAACGTGTGACAGGTCAGAAGCCGGACGGCGTGGCGGCAAACGGATTTATTCATCTGATCAATTCCGGTGCAACGGCGTTGGACGGGACTGGAGCGTGTGTGGACGAACAGGGCGACCATGTCATGAAACCTTTCTGGAAGATGACAGAGGAGGATATCCGGGAATGTCTGGATGTTACCGACTGGTGCAGGGCAGATTATGAATATTTCCGGGGTGGTGGATATTCCAGCCACTTTCGGTGTATTGCACAGATGCCTGTAACTATGCTAAGATTAAATATTATAGAGGGAATAGGGCCTGTATTGCAGATTGCCGAAGGATGGACAGCAAAATTACCGGAAGTGATTCATCATGCGATTGATAAGAGAACAGATCCTACCTGTCCGACCACCTGGTTTTGCCCAAGACTGACCGGTGAGGGCGCTTTTACTGACGTATATAGTGTTATGGCAAACTGGGGGGCAAATCATGGCGTGACCGTATATGGACATGTGGGTGCAGACCTGATCACATTGTCCAGCATGTTGCGGATCCCGGTGACCATGCATAATGTGGACCGGGACAAGATCTATCGTCCTCATGCATGGTCAAGCTTCGGAACACAGGATACACAGGCGGCGGATTATGCGGCATGCAGGCAGTATGGCCCTTTGTATCGATAAAATCACAGGAAGCAGAGAGAGGAATCCTATGGAGAATTGTCTGAAGGTAGGTATTTTAGGTGCCGGAAATATTGCTGGATCCATGGCAGAAGCGCTGAATGAGCTGCAGAAGGAGGGAAAAGCCTGTGCTTATGCTGTGGCATCCCGTTCGCAGGAGAAGGCATTGGAGTTCGCACGAAAATGGAATATCACAAGAGCATACAGCAGTTACGAGGAACTGGCATCGGATCCGGAAGTGGACCTGATCTATATAGCAACACCACATTCTTTGCATTATGAGCAGGCAAAGCTCTGTATGGAACATGGCAAAAATGTTCTGGTAGAGAAGGCGTTTACAGCCAATGCAAGACAGGCTGAGGAATTATTTGCAATGGCAGAGGAAAAGAAGGTCTTTATTACAGAGGCAATCTGGACACGCTATATGCCAAGCCGTGAGATCATAACTGGGTTGCTCAGGGAAGGGGTGATAGGTACACCGCAGATTTTGGAAGCGGAATTTTCCGTACAAAATTATGAAAATCCCAGGATGCATGATCCGATGCTGTGCGGAGGAGCACTATTGGATCTTGGAGTGTATGTACTGACAACGGCTTCCATGTATTTTGGAGATCATATTGTGAAGACGCAATCTTCCTGTGAGAAGTATCCGACCGGAGTAGATGCTGCAGATGAAATCCAGCTGACCTATGCGGATGGCAGTGCTGCGCAACTGCGCTGTTCCATGGTGGATAAAAAGAAAAACTGTGTAAAAATCTGTGGAACGAAAGGGTATATTTCCTGGGAGAGCAATAACAATCCCAGAAACCTGGAACTGCATGGCCCGGGAGGAATGCTGATTCGTAAAATCACGATTCCCACGCAGATCAATGGCTATGAATATGAAGTGCTGGTATGCCGGGAGGCAATCAGGAACGGGCAAAGAGAGTGTGAGAAAATGCCTCATGCGGAGACTCTTACGATCATGAAGCAGATGGATGAACTTCGGGCACAGTGGGGTGTGAAATACCCATATGATGAATAACGACAGATGCAAAAGAGCGGATCATCAGGATCCGCTCTTTTGACAGCTACAGAGTATAGGCAATATTACTTCTGTTAAACAAATAACGAAGCGTACTTCTTTTTACAGAATCTAAAAATAAGTGAGTTTTTTGACAAAACAAAAAAACAAAGTGCCTTTTTGCGAACCTGAGCGTCTCATACCTTTTGGCAAAATCCGTTATAATGAACTCATCAAGCAAACACATAAATGTGATTGAAGGAGGGTACTAAATGAAGAAGTTAAAATTAACAGCATTACTCGTAACTATGGCAATGACAGCGTCTCTTGCAGGATGCGGCAACAGCGCTTCCGAAGAGACGACAGACAGCACACAGTCATCTCAGGCGACAGCCACGCAGGAAGCTGCTGGTACGGAAACAGCAGAGAACCATGATCCCGTAACTTTGCGCTTCATGTGGTGGGGCGGTGATGAGAGAGCGCAGGCAACACTGGATGTGATCGACAAGTTCGAGCAGGAATATCCCTGGATCACGATAGAAGCGGAGTACGGCAGCAGTGATGGTTATCAGGAAAAGCTGACAGCACAGTTGGTATCCGGTACGGTAGCTGACATTTTCCAGATGGGAACCGGTTGGATGCCCGGCTATGTAGAATCCAATGCAGGATACTTTGCAGACTTCAAAGATTTCTCAGATGTCTTTGATCTGTCTACCTTCGAAGAATCTATTTTAAAGAACAACGGACAGTTCGACGGACATCAGTATGGTGTACCGACCGGTATTTCCGGACATGCACTGATCTACAACAAGAAGGTAGCTGATGAGATCGGCGTTGACTTCAGTAGTGATTATACTTGGGACGATATTGTAGAAATGGGCAAGAAGGTCAAGGAGTATGACAAGGATATGTATCTGCTGACCATGGGAAGTTCTGAGCTGAATACCATGATCGTCCGCCCTTACTTACAGCAGTTGACCGGCAGCACAGTTCTGGTAAATGAGACCAAGAAGAGAGGTTTCGAGGAAAAAGATCTGGTGGAGGTACTGAACTACATTAAGACATTGTATGATGAAGGCGTTGCATCACCTATGTCTACTGTTATCGCATACGGCGCAGATCTGGGAACAGATCCTAACTGGATCAACCAGAAATATGTGGCAGCATTCGGATACTCCTCTACAGTAGAGACTTTGCAGGCAGCATGTCCCGATGGAAACTTTGCGGCAGGCAAGCTTCCAGTTATGACAAATGCCAAAGATGAAGGCTGGTACTGCAATGCACCTCAGTATATGTGTGTCAGCGGTGCGAGCGAACATCAGGAAGAAGCCATGATGTTCTTAAACTACTTCTACAACAATGCAGATGCAGCCAAGATCTTGAAGACAGTCCGTTCCGTACCTCCTACCAGTGTAGGGCAGGAAGCATGTACAGAACTGGGCATTCTGGAAGGCATCGCCAAGGATAGCGTGGATATTATCCAGACCTATACAGGAACCAATGATCTGGGGCTGACCACAGAGGAAGAAGTAACGGCGATTCTGCAGGATGCAGCTACTCAGGTTGCTTACGGACAGGGTACTCCTGAAGACGTTGCCAAGTCAACAATCAGCCTTCTGGACAATTATCTGTCATCCAAGTAATCCCGGATCAGTTTCGGATTCGTACTACACAGAAATGATACTGGGGTATCCTGAAGGATTTCGGGATACCTCAGACATTTACGAGGCGGAGGTACTCTACATGACACCGAAAAAGAAAAAAATAAAAA
>OHCX01000635.1_pt1 | contig 12275 bp, 10 predicted proteins | sample 1566841 | NCBI WGS metagenome assembly OHCX01 (sample SAMEA3879513, study PRJEB24766) | human gut metagenome | biome: human-associated habitat; feature: feces | place: USA | collected 1985/1987 | reverse complement strand
AAATTATGATTTCACAAAAATTACAAGACGCAATTAATGCTCAGATTGTAGCCGAAATGTGGTCGGCCAATCTTTATCTTTCCATGTCTTATTTCTTCGCTGCGAAAGGCTATGAAGGTTTTGCTTCATGGATGAAAGCGCAGGCTCATGAGGAGAGTGATCATGCTGATGTGTTGGCGCAATATGTGATGAAACGTGGCGGACAAGCCAAGGTGGGGGCTGTGGATGCTGTTCCTCAGGAATGGGCTTCTCCGCTGGATGTGTTCGAGCATGTATACAAGCATGAATGCCATGTTTCCGAATTGATTGACAAACTGGTAGATGTTGCTTCTGCTGAAAAGGACAAGGCTTCTCAGGATTTCTTGTGGGGATTTGTACGCGAGCAGGTAGAAGAGGAAGCTACCGTTCAGGGTATTTTGGACAAGATCAAGCTGGGTGGTGATGTGGCTTTGTATCATTTGGATATTCAACTTGGCGCAAGAAAATAAGCGAAAGAGAAACGAATGCCTGTTTTTTGTCTTCTGCAGATAAAGATGCAGGTGTTTATCGGAAATAGAAAGTGGGTGTGTCAAAATCCAGTTTTTGGAAATATGAATTTATAATTTGAGCATCCTAAAAGACTAAAGAAAGGGTCGCATCAAACTCTGTATTGGTACAACTTTCCGCGATAGCGTATAAGCTATAAAAAAGATAGCCGTCCGGATTTTGGGGCGGCTATTTTTGTGTCTGCTTCCATTTGCCCGGAAGTAAATCACGATATTTTTCTATAGATATTGGGAAGCCATGCGGCACAACGGTCTATAATGTCGCATAGGTATTCAAATACGTTTATACCACACCTGTGACAGGTAATGGCCAATGAATAAGTGTTATAATTACTATCTGTAACTTTTCGGAGCAGTCATTTTTGTTTTGCCACATCTCCTTGCTTTTTTACAGTATTTCTCTCAGCCATTTTTCTAATTCTCCCGTCCATTGGCGCTTATAGGTAAAGCTGTCGCGGAAACCCCAGCCGTGGCCGCCGATAGGATAGGTGTGGAGGGAAGCAGGGACTTTATTCTTTACCAGCGCCAGGTAATAGCTCACGCTGTTGCTGACGGGTACAGCTCCGTCATCGCTGCTATGCATGATGAAGGCGGGAGGAGTGTCGCCTGTTACTTGCAGTTCATTGGAGTAAAGTCTCACTAGCTCTTCTGACGGGCTTTTTCCTAAAAGATTGTCACGTGAGCCCTTATGGCAGTTGGACAGATCCATGCTTATGACGGGATAAAACAGGATCTGAAAATCCGGACGCGTTCCGGCTGTATAGTGGGTGGCTGCCGTACTGGCCAGATGTCCGCCCGCAGAGGCCCCCATGATACCCACTTTTTGAATATGCCATTCGTTGGCGTGTTCTCTCATCAGCCGGATAGCCTGATGGGCGTCGCTCAACGGTACATCATGGTGTCCGTTTGGCATACGGTATTTCAATACGGCGTATGTGATGCCTTGTGCGTTGAACCAGTCTGCCATATCGTGCCCTTCGTGATTCATTGCCAGGCGTATGTATCCCCCTCCGGGACAAGCCACGACAGCCAGTCCGTTCGGTTTGGCTGCCGGATAAATGGTAAGGGTAGGCTCACTGACATTGGAAATCCGGTTGTTCTCTAATTTCTGCTCGGGAGTGGTGATGCCGTTGGAGTTGGGGGCGCCATCGGGCCATAATTCCAACTCTACAGGTTTCTGGGCAGATAATGCGGTAGAGATTGCAAGTAAACTCATTAGTAAGATTCGTTTCATATAGCTTTTATTTTCACGGTATTTGAAAAAGGGTTATTTTTTCTTTATATGCATACTGGCTTTAACCAGCCATATGATCAGGAGGATATAGGCGGCCATTGACAGCACTTCGCTCAACGGGTTGCTCAGCCATTCTTCGTTGATCAGATTGATACCGCCAAAGCGCATGGCGGCACTGACAACCCCCATCAATGCGCCTCCGGCTATGAATCCGGATGCCAGCAAAGTTCCCTTCTCGCCACGTTCGGCATTCACTGCCTCGTCTTTGCTGCGGGTAGTGACATACCAGTTCACCGCTCCACCTACCAGCAACGGCAGGTTCAATTCCAGTGGAATGAACATACCCAGCGCAAAAGCCAGTGCGGGTACTTTGAAGTAGGTCAGCACCAATGCCAGCACAGCGCCTATTCCGTAAAGCAGCCAGGGAGCGCCTACACCGTTCATCAGCGGGTCTATTACGGCTGCCATCGCGTTGGCCTGCGGAGCTGCCAATGCGCCGGTGGAGAAGCCGTAGGTCTTGTTCAGGATCATGATGACGCCGCCCACAGTTGCTGCCGATACTAGTGTGCCGAGGAATTTCCATGTTTCCTGTTTGGCAGGAGTACTGCCCAGCCAGTAACCTATTTTCAAGTCTGTGATGAATCCGCCTGCCATAGAGAGTGCCGTACAAACCACACCACCCATAACCAGTGCAGCAACCATGCCGGTAGCACCTTTCAGTCCAACGGCAACCATTACTACTGAGGCAAGTATCAGTGTCATCAGTGTCATTCCCGATACAGGGTTAGTGCCGACTATGGCGATAGCGTTGGCTGCTACGGTGGTGAACAGGAATGCAATGCCGGCTACGAGCAGGATGGCTACAATGCTGTGTAATACATTTCCATGCATCACATCAAAAAAGAAGAACAGTAAGATCAGCAGGATGGTGAAGATGGACCCGAAGGCGATTATTTTCATGGAAAGGTCTTTCTGCGTGCGGATGACGTTTGCTTCCACCTTCTTGCCGCCCATCTCTTTGGCGGCCAGTCCCACAGCACTCTTTATAATGCCCCATGAGCGCACGATACCGATCACACCGGCCATGGCGATACCACCAATACCGATACTTTTGGCATATTCCTTGAATATAACTTCGGGTGACATTTCGCTGATGGTTTGTGTCAAGGCCGGATTCCATGCATTCAGCACTTGGTCGCCGAACAACAGGGCCATACCTGGAACAATAACCAGCCATACCACCAATGAACCGGCACAAATGATAGCCGCGTATTTCAAGCCGACAATATAGCCTAGGCCTAATACTGCTGCACCGGTGTTTATTTTCATCACCAGTTTGGCTTTTTCGGCAACCATCTCACCCCAGCCGCATACGCGGGTGGTGAAGTTTTCATTCCACCAGCCGAATGTGGCTACAATGAAATCGTACAGACCTCCTATTAGTCCTGCAAAAAGCAATGGCTTTGCCTGGCTTCCGCCTTTCTCGCCGGAAACAAGCACTTGCGTACTGGCAGTGGCTTCGGGGAAGGGATATTCGCCATGTTTGTCGCTGACGAAATATTTACGGAAGGGGATGAGGAACAGGATCCCCAAAATACCTCCCAGCAGTGAGCTGACAAACATCTGAAAGAAGTTGACTGTCATTTCGGGGTATTTGTCCTGCAATATATAAAGGGCGGGCAATGTGAAGATGGCTCCTGCCACTATGACTCCCGAACAGGCACCGATGGATTGGATGATGACATTCTCACCTAACGCGTTTTTACGCTTGGCGGCTCCCGATACACCTACGGCGATGATGGCGATAGGGATGGCGGCTTCAAAAACCTGTCCCACTTTTAATCCCAGGTAAGCTGCGGCCGCCGAGAATAATACCGCCATGGCGATACCCCATAGCACAGACCATAGGTTTACTTCGGGATATTTTTTGTTTGGTGACATGATGGGGTGATATTGTTCCCCCGGTTTCAGAGGTCGGAACGCGTTATCGGGCAATCCAACCGATTTTTCTTCTTCTTGTTTCATGTTTCTCTATGTTGTTATTTTTGAAATTTATCATAATAAATGCCCAAAAATAGTGAAAAAATAGAGAAACATCCTCATGATTTGATTAGAATATCTGAAATTTCAATCCAAATGATAGTCTCAGATAGTCATCGGGTTTCAAATAACTGTTGTTGAACGCACTGACAACGTATAAATCGCATGTGCTGATTTCGTAGAATGCGGTGATGCTTTTAGAGAACTTCCGGTACTTTTCGGGCACATCGAAACGGACGCGTTGTCCCAGAAAGATATGGGTGCGGATACGGGTGGAAAATCCGTAGTATCCACGGGGATAGCGCTCAGGTTCGCTTGTCCAGAAATCATCGCTGAATACGGTGTTGAAATAGATTCCGGTAGTCAGCGGTTCCAGCGAGAAGTCTTTGCCCAGCCAGATACTCCACGGGATATAATTCTGTTTCAAGGTCATGGTCATCTTGAAATGTTTGGATGAGTAGCGGGGGATGAAGCCCAAAAGAAGATCGGTTTCCCATTGGCCTCTTTTTCCATAATCCCAGCCTATGCCCCAGGATAACAGGCCCATTCCACCGGCGTACTGTAATTTGGTGTGGGTGGGGATCAAAGCTTCCCACGCACGCCTGTAACGGTGTACGCGCTTGTCGTATTTATGGTGCCGGTTTGGCATTTGGGTTACAATATCTTCCTCTTGGTTTTGAACGGAAGGAGAGGAGACAAGTATGCTGTCTTTGGATAAGATGGAGTAAAGTGTATTATTTTCTTGGGCTTGTGCCGTAAAAGGCAATAGTGGCCACAATAGGTTCAGAAATATCTTTTTAAAATTCAACTGTTTCATAATCGTAGGTTCCATCTTCTTTAATGGTGAATAATAAGTAGATGCGTTTGTCTATGCAGGGGCATTGGAAATACAGAACTCCGTCGTTGAATAGATCATCTACTGCGAATTTGTGTTCATGGCCGTAAAGACAGAACTGGACTTTGGGGAACTGGTTGACGTATAGTTGGAAGATTTTTGCTACATTGTTGTTGAATACAAATTCAAAAGGTTTTACGTGCATTGCGAATACCGTTTTTTCTATTTCAGGCGACAGGTTGTTCAGTTCATTTTCTATAAAATTGAAATCGGGAACCGGTTCCGAATAATCATATTCCATCGCATTGGTATTGAGGCAGATAAAGCGTACATTTCCGGCTGTGAAGGCGAAGTTGGGATCTCCATAAATGGCTCTGTATGCGTCTTCACCTGTACCCAGACAGTCGTGGTTGCCTAAAAGGCATACGTAGGGCATCTGGAATTTGTTAAATATGTCCCGCATCCATATGAATTCTTTTGTGACGCCGAAATCGGACTGGTCTCCTCCGTGAATGACAAAGTCTATGTCACCACGGGCATTGAGGGCTTTTACAACATCTTCGGTAGAGTTGTACCATCGTTGGGTATCACTGATCATGGCAAAGCGGATTGTTTTTTTGCCTTGCATTTTGTTTTCTATCAACTGGATGTTTTTGTTGGTCAGTTCTCTTTCTCCTGTAATATGTACATCGTATGGATGGGTTTCCAGCATGTCACAGCCACTGAAACAGAGGGCCAGCAGGACAAAGAATAATAGCTTGTTTGTCATTGTTCTCTTAAATTTGCTGCAAAGTACGTTATTTTAATCAGAATAAGAGTGGCTTATTATTGGGGAAAAATGTTCTTTTTTTCTTATTTTTTTGTCTTTACTTGGATACAGGCAGGCGGGGCAGTGTTTTCCGGATATAAAAAGAGGATGTATCAAACTCGAATCTTCTTTTGTTTTGATACATCCTCTCTCTTATGATGTGAGAATTCTATTCTGCAACTGTGCCTTTCGGGGTCATATCACCTTCTATATAAAGACGTGTCATTTCATTTTTCCCGTTTGTGCGGATAGTGATTGATTTCTTGAAATGTCCCGGAAATTTGCCGGCTCCATTATAAGTCACTGTTATCTGTCCACTTTCACCCGGTTTGATGGGCTCTTTAGGATATTGGGGAACAGTACATCCGCAAGATGCGATCGCTTGATGGATGACCAAGGGACCGTCTCCCGAATTTTTGAATTTGAAAACGCAAGTAACTTTCGGGCTAGACTCGGGGAATGAACCGAAGTTATGTGTTGTTTTCTCAAAGGTTATTTCTGCTTCTCCTTGAGATTGCCATACGGCTGCGTATGTGGTTAACCCTATAATCAACAATAATGTTGAAAGCAAAATTTTCTTCATTAGTTCCACTTTTTAAAAATTATCGGGGCTAAATTACTGTTTTTTTTATAAAAGGTCTTTAACTGTTAGTGAAATAAATGGTAAATTAACACCTTTAAAAATAAGGGACAAAGATAATCAACCCTATGAGGGCGGCAAAGATGGCGCAAATCAGTACGGCTCCTGCCGCTATGTCCTTTACGTCTCCGGCTATGGGATGGTAGTCTGGTGATACCAGGTTTACCAGGCGTTCTATGGCTGTGTTGAATGCTTCGGCAGCCAGTACCATTGCAAAGCACAGGAGGATGACAAGCCATTCGGTGCGTGTTATTTCAAACCGGATGCCTGCAATGGTTACGGCGATGATGGCTGCGCAATGTATCCAGGCATTGTGTTCCTTGCTTAAAAAACTACATACGCCTTTCCAAGCGTATGTAAAGCTTTTTAGTCGTTTATGCAGTTCATTCATTTTTTTAAGTTTGGGGTGAGTTTATCCTCTGTTTACCTGTTTTACTCCTTTTACTGTCTTTATCTTTTTTACTAATGATTCCAGCTTTGAAGTATCATCTACCATTACGGTCATCATGCCGCTGAACAGCCCGTCGTGCGAGTCGATGCTGATGGAACGGAGCAGGATATCGTTTTCCTTATTGATAATGGAGGTGATATTTGTCACAATTCCTATATCATCATGGCCAACGATGCGCAGCGTGATGGGGTATTGTTTGCCGTGGCTTTTCCCAGCCCAACGCGCCTTTACGATACGGTAGGCGAAACGTGATTGCAACTCCCGTGCATTAGGACAGTCGGTACGGTGTATTTTGATTCCTCCGCTGATGGTTACAAATCCGAATACATCATCGCCATAGATAGGGTTACAGCATTTGGCTAATTTGAAGTCCAGTCCTTTCAAATTCTGATCAATGACCAGTACGTCCTCTTTGAAGGTCTTGTCGTCCTGTGCTGTCTGCATGCTGAAATTCTCGGCGCTGCGATAGACAATATCTTCCCGGTTTTCCGTTTCCTTTTTCTTCAGTTCCAGGTATTTTTCGATGATGTCGTTCGCATCTCTTGTCTCGTTGGCTATGTCCTGGTAGAACTCGGTTACGGTTTTGTATCCCAGCTTTTTTATCAGGCGCATCATCACTGCTTCATCGTATTCCAGTTTGCGGTTCTTGAATTTACGTTCTATGGTTTCTTTGGCGAACTCTGTCTGGCGGGCTTCTATCTCTTTGATGGCCTGGCGTATTTTGGTTCTTGCCTTCGAAGTGGTGACGATGTTCAGCCAGTCCTGCTTGGGCGTCTGTGTATTGGACGTCATGATTTCCACCTGGTCGCCGCTGTTCAGTATCTGCTTCAACTGTGCGTTCTTGCCGTTTACCTTGGCTCCTATACATTTGCAGCCCAGCTTGCTGTGGATGTGGAAGGCGAAGTCGAGCACGGTGGAACCCTTGCCCAGTTTGAACAAGTCTCCCTTGGGGGTAAAGACGAACACTTCGTCTTCGTATAAGTCCAGCTTGAACTGGTCCATGGTCTCCAATCCGCTGCTGTCGGAATTCTCCAGCGCTTCACGTACGGAAGTCAGCCATTCGTCCAGTCCGCTTTCGCCTTTCACGCCCTTGTACCGCCAGTGGGCGGCAAGCCCCCGTTCGGCTATCTCGTCCATGCGTTCGGTGCGTATCTGCACTTCCACCCATTTGCCCTCAGGCCCCATGACGGTGATGTGCAGCGATTCGTAGCCGTTGCTCTTGGGCACGGACAGCCAGTCGCGCAGACGCTTCGGGTTGGGCTGGTACATATCCGTTACAATGGAATATGCCTGCCAGCACTCCAGCTTCTCCTTTTCCACTTGGGAGTCCAGGATTACACGGATGGCAAACAGGTCGTACACACCCTCGAAAGGGCACTTCTGCTTCTTCATCTTCTGGTAGATGGAGTGGATGGATTTGGTGCGTCCCTTGATGTGGAAGTGCAGTCCCGCCTCTTCCAGTTTCTTCTGTACCGGAGCGATGAAAGCGGCTATATACTTGTCGCGCGATGCCTTGGTTTCATTCAGTTTCTCCTTGATGTGGTAGTAGACTTCCTTCTCCGTGTACTTCAGCGAAAGGTCTTCCAGTTCCGACTTCAGTTTGTACAACCCCAGCTTATGGGCAAGGGGAGCGTACAGATAGGCGGCTTCATTGGCCACCTGCCTGCGTGCTTCGTCGTTCTTGCACTCCTTTATCTGGCGCATGATGTTCACGCGGTCGGCAATCATGATGAGGATAACGCGCATGTCCTCTGCAAAGGACAGCAGCAGGTTGCGGAAGTTCTCCGACTCGATGGTGGGGCTTTTGGCGTAAAGTTCGTTTACCCGTATCAGTCCGCGTATGATGCCCGCCACATCCTCGCCGTAGTTCCGTTCCACCTCTTCGGCGGTACAGGTGCCGCAGCGCACGGAGTCGTGGAGCATCAGTCCCAGGATGGATGCCCGCCTCATGCCTATCTCTTCCGCCACGATAACGGCGGTCTGCATATCCTTTATAATCGGGTTCAGCCCGAAGATATCCCGCTGTATGCGGTTGTTCTGTATAGAGTTTACAAGATGTGTTTTCAGCTTTCTGCAATCGCCCTTGTGGAGCGTCTCTCCGGAAAGCTGCAATAATTTTCGGTAGAGCACGAAGAGCAAACGCTTCTCTTCGGCTGTGAAAAATTCACCTGTTTCCATAATTGTCCGTATTTTCTGCTGTAAAGGTAGTTTTTTTCTTCCTTTTCATGACGGTGCTTGTGCTTTTTTTGTATTTTTGGGCATCAATTAATTAATTTAGATATTATGATAACACTCCAAGACAAAGAACTACTTGCCAAGAAAGGCATATCGGAAGAACAGATAGCCGAGCAGCTGGCCTGCTTCGAAAAGGGATTTCCATATTTAAAGTTGTCTGCCGCCGCTTCCGTGGAGCAGGGTATACTGGCTCCGGATGCCGATGAGCAGAAAAAATATCTGAATGCGTGGGAAGCATATACTCAGACAGACAAAACGGTGGTGAAGTTTGTTCCGGCATCGGGCGCGGCAAGCCGTATGTTTAAGAATTTATTTGAATTCCTCGGAGCGGAATACGATGCTCCGCAATCGGACTTTGAGAAAACATTCTTCGGGAAAATCGGGAAGTTCGCTTTCTATGACGACCTGAACGCCGCTTGCCTGAAAACAACCGGCAAGGATATTCCCGCCCTGATTGCCGCCGGCAATTACAAGGCGGTGGTTGCCGCCCTGCTCGAATCGGCAGGATTGAATTACGGCGCGCTTCCGAAAGGATTGCTGAAGTTTCATAAATACGAGGACGGCAGCCGTACCCCGCTCGAAGAACATCTGGTGGAAGGTGCGCTTTATGCTGCCAACAAGAGCGGTAAGGTAAACGTGCACTTCACCGTATCTCCCGAACACCGTGCGCTGTTCAAGGCGTTGGTAGACGAGAAAGCCGCGGCTTATGCCAGAAAATACGGCGTGGATTACAACATCAGCTTCTCCGAGCAGAAACCGAGCACCGATACCGTCGCCGCCGATATGGAGAACAAGCCTTTCCGCGATAACGGCAAGCTCCTGTTCCGTCCGGGCGGTCACGGCGCATTGATAGAGAACCTGAACGACCTCGATGCCGATGTCATCTTCATCAAGAACATCGACAACGTAGTGCCCGATAAACTGAAAGGCGATACCGTATTATATAAGAAGCTGATTGCCGGTGTGCTCATCACCTTGCAGCAGCAGGCTTTTGCCTATCTGCAACTGCTGGACAGCGGCAAGTACACGCACGAGCAGGTTCTCGACATCCTGCAGTTTGTACAGAAGAAGCTGTTCTGCAAGAACCCCGAAACGAAGAACCTGGAAGATGCCGAACTGGTGATTTACCTGAAAGAGAAGCTGAACCGTCCGATGCGTGTCTGCGGCATGGTGAAGAACGTAGGCGAGCCGGGCGGCGGTCCGTTCCTTGCTTACAACAGCGACGGTACAATTTCCCTGCAAATCCTCGAAAGTTCTCAGATTGACATGAACGACCCTGAGAAGAAGGATATGTTTGAAAAAGGTACGCACTTCAATCCGGTGGACCTGGTATGTGCAGTGCGCGACTATAAGGGCCATAAGTTCGATTTGGTGAAGTATGTGGACAAGGCTACGGGCTTCATCTCCTATAAGTCGAAGAACGGCAAAGACCTGAAAGCTCTGGAACTTCCCGGATTGTGGAACGGTGCCATGAGCGACTGGAATACGGTCTTTGTAGAAGTTCCTCTGACTACATTCAATCCGGTGAAGACGGTGAATGACCTGTTGAGAGAACAGCACCAGTGATAAACAACAAATTGCCAATTATAGAAAACAATAATAATAGGTAGTAAATAAATTAGTAACCGATGAAAAAGATTTTACTGTTAGGTTCCGGTGAACTGGGTAAAGAGTTTGTAATTTCAGCTCAGCGTAAAGGGCAATATATCATAGCCTGCGACTCTTACGCCGGAGCACCCGCCATGCAGGTGGCGGACGAGTGCGAAGTGTTCAGCATGCTGGACGGCGAAGCATTGGAACGTGTGGTGCGCAAACACCGGCCGGACATTATCGTACCCGAAATAGAGGCTATCCGTACGGAACGCCTGTACGATTTCGAGAAAGAGGGTATTCAGGTTGTGCCCAGCGCGCGTGCGGTCAACTTTACAATGAACCGTAAGGCTATCCGCGACCTTGCCGCCAAGGAACTGGGACTGAAAACAGCCAGGTACTTCTATGCCAAATCTCTGGATGAGCTGAAGGCTGCTGCCGAAAAAATCGGTTTCCCCTGTGTGGTAAAGCCGCTGATGTCCTCTTCCGGTAAGGGGCAGTCGCTCGTAAAGAGTGCCGACGAACTGGAGCATGCCTGGGAGTACGGCTGCAACGGAAGCCGTGGCGACATCAAGGAGCTTATCATTGAGGAGTTTATCAAGTTCGATAGTGAAATCACCTTGCTGACGGTTACCCAAAAGAATGGCCCTACCTTGTTCTGCCCGCCTATCGGACATGTGCAGAAGGGCGGCGACTATCGCGAGAGCTTCCAGCCCGCCCATATCGACCCTGCTCATTTAAAGGAAGCGCAGGATATGGCGGAGAAAGTGACCCGTGCCCTGACCGGCGCCGGTTTGTGGGGAGTGGAATTCTTCCTGAGTCACGAGAACGGCGTTTACTTCTCCGAACTCTCTCCGCGTCCGCACGATACGGGCATGGTGACACTGGCAGGAACACAGAACCTGAACGAATTCGAATTGCATTGCCGCGCCGTACTCGGTTTGCCCATTCCGGGTATCAAGCAGGAGCGGATAGGGGCAAGTGCCGTTATTCTTTCGCCCATTGCCAGTCAGGAGCGTCCCAACTACCGCGGCATGGAAGAGGTGACCAAAGAAGAAGATACTTACTTGCGTATCTTCGGCAAGCCTACCACCCGCGTCAATCGCCGTATGGGTGTTGTATTGTGCTATGCCCCGTTGGACAGCGACCTCGATGCGCTGCGCGATAAAGCCAAACGGATAGCCGCGAAAGTAGAAGTGTACTGAGTTTAAGTATAAAATATAAAGTATGAGGTATAACCGTGCTCCATCCGCATGGTTATACCTCATACTTTTATGCTTAATTAAAGAGTCCCGGGTAAATTTCTCCGCCCAGTTCACTCACATTCAGTTGCCGTTGCAGCTTTCCGTCCGGTGCATAGAACAGTTGGAATTCTTCACCGGAATTGTAGCCTTCCACTTCGATAACGATTACCGCAGGACGTTTGGGAAACGTGACTATCCTTACATCCCTCAATCTCATGGAAGCCATAATGCTTTCCATAAATGCTTCCGCAACGGGAGCGGGAACTTTCTCCAGCGACTCCACATCATTCTCCATCATTACCCATTGGGCATTTTCATCGAACCACACATCTGTTTCCCTGCCGTCAATAACGAATTCCGCTACGTAACATCCTGCCATCTGTTCCCATTGGGCATTTGCAACATACGGGTACATCTTTTCGAAAGCAGCCTGTATGCTTGTGGGAACTCCTTTGGCAACGGTGGAAACGGAAATAAACAGTAGCATGCCTGCTACCAAACAAAATCTGAATCTTTTCATCCTGAAATTAAGTATGAAGTATAAAATATAGGGTATAACAATGTCCCGTCCGCATGGTTCATTCCTCATACTTTATATTTCATACTTTTAAACGGTCAGTTTCCCTTTATATACGAATGCTTTTTCACCGAAG
>OHCX01000633.1_pt1 | contig 12287 bp, 10 predicted proteins | sample 1566841 | NCBI WGS metagenome assembly OHCX01 (sample SAMEA3879513, study PRJEB24766) | human gut metagenome | biome: human-associated habitat; feature: feces | place: USA | collected 1985/1987 | reverse complement strand
CCGCAATATTGAAATCGGCGGAAAAGCCCGTGTTGTGCTCGCTGGTGCCGGGTCTCGTCACTACCGTTGCCGCCTTTGCTTCTGCCTCCTCACTTGAAAGCCCCTTTTTAAGCCACTTTTTGGTTTCCTGATCAAAAAGCATTTTTTGGGTCTTATACGAACGGTACGGCGAACGGACATAGAGCCAGTTCTTCGAATCGGTTTGGGTCGCGCGTTGGGCGTCTATCATCGCCTGCATATACGGCCATACATTTTTATCTATCTGCTTCAGCATACCGTTGATATATTTCGTGGGAATTTCGGTAAGGCTGCCCTCGTAATCGTAATTCTCGGGCAGCGGGTTCTGTGCGTTTACAAGCAAAAGCTGCTCATAGTTTGCGTCCAAGCCGTTAGGTCCTGTTGCAGGGTAGCTCGGCGAACGCCGACTTTATAACAAACGCTATCAGTAAAATCAGCGCTGCCAAAATGCAAACGCAAACGGCAATGAAAATTCTGCGCTTTACTATTGCCTTATGTCTTTCCGCTCTTGTCATTTTTTATACTCTCCTTATTCGTCAAGCTTTAATACCGCCATAAACGCCTCCTGCGGAACCTCCACAGAGCCTAAGCGGCGCATGCGTTTTTTACCCTCCTTCTGCTTTTCAAGCAGCTTTTTCTTTCGGGTAATATCGCCGCCGTAGCACTTTGCAAGAACATCCTTGCGCATGGCCTTGACGGTTTCGCGCGCGATGATCTTGCCGCCGACAGCCGCCTGAATGGGGATCTCGAACAGCTGCCGCGGGATGTTCTCCTTGAGCTTTTCTGCCATCTTGCGGGCGCGGGCATAGGCGCGGTCGGCATGGACGATAAAGGAGAGGGCATCCACCACCTCGCCGCTGATCATGATGTCCAATTTGACCAGCTTGGACTGCTGGTAGCCGGCAAACTCATAGTCAAAGGAGGCATATCCCTTGGTGCGGGATTTGAGCGCGTCGAAAAAGTCGTAGATGATCTCGTTGAGCGGCATGGAATAGTGCAGCTCAACGCGCGTGGGGTCGAGGTACTGCATATCCTTGAATTCGCCGCGTCGGTTCTGGCACAGATCCATGATCGCGCCGACGTATTCGGGCGGGGCGATGAGGTTCGCCTTCGCATACGGCTCCTGCGCCTCGGCAATTTCGGCGGGGTCGGGGTAGTTGAGCGGGGTATAGACGTCGAGCTGCGTGCCGTCGGTCTTGGTGATCTTATAGACGACGTTCGGGGCCGTCGTGATGAGGTCGAGGTTATATTCGCGCTCGAGACGCTCGAGAATGATCTCCATGTGCAGAAGGCCCAGGAAGCCGCACCGGAAGCCGAAGCCCAGCGCGATGGAGTTTTCCTGTGTGAAGCTCATGGACGCGTCGTTCAGCTTCAGCTTTTCCAGCGCGTCGCGCAGATCGCCGTATTTCGAGCCGTCCGCCGGGTACACGCCGGAGAAGACCATCGGCTGCGCCTGATGGTAGCCCGGAAGCGCCTCGGCTGCCGGATTTTCCACGCCCGTGATGGTGTCGCCCACGCGGGTGTCGGAGACAGTCTTGATGGAGGCTGTGAGATATCCGACCTCGCCCGCGCCGAGACTTTCGGCCGGGATCATGCCCTTCGGGTGCAGATATCCGACCTCCACGACCTTGTAGACTGCGCCGGAGGCCATCATGCGGATATCCATGCCGGGATACACCGTGCCGTTCACGACGCGCAGATAGACGATCGCGCCGCGGTAGGAATCATACTGGCTGTCGAAAATCAGGCACTGTAAAGGCGCTTCGCGGTCGCCCGTGGGCGCGGGGACATTCTTCACGATCATTTCCAGCACGGAATGAATGTTGATGCCGTTCTTGGCGGAAATTTCAGGCGCGTCCATGGCGGGGATGCCGATGACGTCCTCAATTTCCTTCTTGACCTCGGCGGGCCGCGCCGCCGGGAGGTCAATTTTGTTGACGACGGGCAGGACCTCCAAGCCGTTGTCAACGGCCAGATAGGTGTTCGCCAGCGTCTGGGCCTCGATGCCCTGCGACGCGTCGACGACCAGCACCGCGCCCTCGCAGGCGGACAGGCTGCGGGAGACTTCATAGTTGAAGTCGACGTGACCTGGCGTGTCGATGAGGTTCAGGACATATTTCTCGCCGTCGTCGGCGCGGTAGTCCAGACGCACGGCGCGGGCCTTGATGGTGATGCCGCGTTCGCGTTCAAGCTCCATGGAATCGAGAATCTGGTCCTCCATCTCGCGCTTTTCAACGGAATGGCACTCCTCCAGCAGACGGTCGGCCAGCGTGGATTTACCGTGGTCAATGTGGGCGATGATCGAAAAATTGCGGATATGCGAAAGGTCGGTCATGTGCGGTTCCTCTCTTAGTAAGCGATATTTTCAGTCGCGACAGTCTCATATTTGGCGGAGCTGGAGAAATAGGCGTCGAGAATGGGAATGCAGACATTCGCCAGATTGCCGCCCTGTGAGCCGCGCTCGACATAGACGGAGATGGCGATCTCGGGATTGTCCGCCGGAGCGTAGAGCACGAACGAAGCGTGGTCAGAGCCGGAGAACGAGCCGGTGGAGGTCGTGCCCTGCCACTGCGCCGTGCCGGTCTTGCAGGCGATGGGGATGGGATAATCCCTGAGATACTGCTCCGCCGTGCCGATGGAGGCGGTCATGCGCATACCCTGATCGAGCGCGGCCAGCGCCTTTTCGGAGATCTCCAGCGTGCTTGCCACGACGGGCTTGGACTCCTTGATCAGATCCTGATAGTCCCACGAGACGACGCGGGACAGGAGCGTCGCTTCATAGCGCGTGCCCTTGTTTGCCAGCGCCGAGGCGTAGCAGGCCAGCTGCAGGGGTGTAAATTTGTTCAGGCTCTGGCCGATGACGGCCTGCAGAACGTCCGCGCCGAACCAGCCTGCGTCCTCGCCTGCGTACTGCTTGTTCTTTTCCTCTGCGTTCGCGCGTGCGCCGGTGTCCTCCGGCAGCTCGATGCCCGTCGGCTCGCCGAGGCCAAGGGCCTTGGCAACGATATCAAACGGGTTGTTTCCCGTTTCCTTTTTATAGCTGTCGTAGGTCAGACGGCCGACTTCATAGAAATAATAGTTGCAGGAGTAGGCGATGGCCTCCATCAGATCGATCTTGCCGTGCGTGCGCGGGTTGGCAAGCGACCAGATGTGGCACTTGGGCTGGAAGGATTCATAGAAGGTGTAAAGACCCTTGTCCTCGATGATATAGCCGGGGTCGAAGCCGCCCATATCGACGGCGGCGATGGCCGTGACCATCTTATAGACCGAGCCGGGCGGGTAGGCTGCGAGCGCGCGGTTGAACATCGGCGCAGTCTCGTCTTCGTTCAGCGCGACGGCGTTTTCCGCGCGTGTGGCAAGATCATAGGTCGGGTAGCTTGCCATGGCGAGAATTTCACCGGTCTTGCACATCTGCACGACGACCGCGCCGCCTCTGGCGTCCTTGCCCTCCTTGTTCCGGCCGACGCCGTTTTCCCGCAGATCGAGAATGACCTTTTCCAGCGCCTGCTCGGCCACAGCCTGCAGCGAAATGTCGATGGTCAGCTCGACGTTGTTGCCCGGCACAGGCTCCGTCACATAGTATCGGTTCAGAATTTCGCCGGTCGAGGAGACGGTCGTCCGCTTGATGCCGCTCGAGCCGTGCAGATATTCCTCAAACGCCTGCTCCACGCCGGATTTTCCGACAAGCGCGTTCATGGAGTAGCCCTTTTCGCGGTATTCGGCGGCCTCCTCGCTCCAGATCGGGCCGATGTAGCCGAGAATGTGCGCGGCATAGGTGGTGTTGTATTCGCGCACCGTGCCGTTTTCGACCACAACGCCCGGCACGGCCAGCTCCATCACGGCAGCCAGCGATTCCGCGTCGACGTCCTCTGCCAGCATATAGTTTTCCATGCCGATCTCGTCTACCGAGCGCAGCTCCAGCTCATAGCGGACGGAAATGACGCGGTACACGTCCTGCTGGGTCCAGTCGTCGGGGATCTTATATTCGTCGCGCAGGCGCTTCATGAGCGTGGGCGCGGAGATATCGAGGTCATAGCTCCGGCTGGCAAGGAAGCTGCGGAAATAGCCCTGCCAGGCGGTGTCGTCGGTATCGGTATAGGTATAGGGACGCTCGGCGGAGACGGGGAAATGCGATTCATACGCGATCCCAAGCTCGTCGCAGAGGTTCAGGACCTTCAGCAGGTTCCCGTTCGGGTCGGGCGCGTTGAAAAAGACGAAGTTGATGATGACGAGGTTATAGCTTGCGCGGTTCGACACCAGCACGTTGCCGTTGCGGTCGAGAATATTGCCGCGCGCAGCCTCGACCGTCGACTGGTACTCCATGGAGTCGGCGTCCGCCGCGACGAGGGAGTCCTCCGTGACGGCGGCCTGCGTCTTGTAAAGCCGCAGGGAGAACACGCCGATCATGGCCAGAATGACGACGATGAATACGATCATGCGGAAGCGGGAAATTCGCTGCATTTATTTGGCACCAACCTTTCGGATCGCCCAGGCTCCGAGATACAGGAGCGGGCACGCGAGCAGGCTCAGGCCGATCTGGACCGGCAGAGCAGTGATCATGCCGATGTGGATCGTGCCGAGATAGCATTGAAACAGAAACAGGAGCGTCTGGCAGAATACGAGCGCCAACAGACTCATCAGAATGGCGGACAGCAGCTGCCGCACGAGATACCGGTCGCAGATATAGCCGATCACCGCGCCGCAGACGGTCAGCAGGACGATGTGCATCGCGCCGCCGGCCGCGCCCGTGAAGCACCAGACCGTGCCGCAGCAAAGTCCGTAGAGCGCCCCGGCCTCCGCGCCTGCCAGCATGGAAACACAGGCGATGCAGACGGGGATCAGCGTCAGCTTGACGCCGAAGAATCGCGCCCGGCCAAACACGACCGTCTGCAAAACGGCGATCAAAAGAAACAGCACGCCGTAAAGCGTCCACATCAGCGCATTTTTATAGGTCGCGTGCATCGCGCGGGCCTCCTTTCGGGGAGAGAAGTCAAAACATCAAACCGGAAACTCCATGGTTTGACTGTAGGGGCCGATGCCTACATCGGCCCGCTTGGAGGTTGCGAATTTGCCGAAGAATACCGTAAAAACGGTACATTCTGCCGGGCCGATGCGATGCCCGCAGGCTAGTTTCGAGGCGCAACCGCGCTTTGCGCGGCTCTTAGCGCCGAAGATGGGCATCGGCCCCTACAACACATTGTTCGCAGTGCGGCACGAAAATCGAACGTTCCTTGCGTCACTGCACATTATACTCCGTAATGATCGCGATCTGCTCCAGCTTGGACAGGTCGCAGGACGGTTCGAGCGTGGCGTATTTCGCGACGCCCGTCTCGTCGAGGCTGGCGTTCGTGATGTACCCCAGCAGCAGCCCGCGCGGATAGAGCGTCGAGCCGGTCGTGACGACCTGATCGTTATTCTTGACGATCGCGTCCGTCAGCAGATAGTTCATGCGCAGGATCTCTGTTCCGTCCTCGAGGAATGTGCCCTGTACCACGCCCGTATAGCCGGACGAGGCCACGGAGGCGGAAATTTCAAGCGACGAGTCCATGATCGTCGTGACGGTGGCCCAGTTGGCGCCGACCTTGGTCACAAGGCCCACGACCTGCCCGTTTTCCGTCACGGCGCACATACCCTCCTCCAGCCCCGCGTTCGTGCCCTTGCCGATGGTAAAGGCACTTTTATAGTCGGAGGAATCCCACGAAATGATGTATGATGTGAGGAATTTATAATCCTCATGCTCTTCGGACAGCTTCAGAAGCGCCTTGAGCCATTCGTTCTCGCGCTGCAGCTGCTCGGCGTCGCGGATATCCTCTTGCATGGCAAGGATCTGCTTTTCCATCTCCGCGTTCTCCGCCTCAAGCGTCTCATAGCGGAACATATAGTTGTAATACCGCTCGGCCAGCCGGTCGATGGACGCAACGCCCGCACGGATGGGGGACAGGATCGTCCCGACCACGTTTTCAATGGCGCTTGTCCCGTTTGTGATGGCAAGCGTCACGGCGGCGCAGATAGCGATGATGAGCGCGACAATGAGAATGGTCTTGAGGCGGCCCGTCCAGAATTTTTTCTTCATGCCTGCGCCTCCTGCACGTCAAGGATCGGAACGCCGAACGCGCGCAGCATCCGGCACAGCGGGCACAGGGGCAGGCCCATGACGGAGAAATAATCGCCCTCGATCCGGCTGACGAACATGGCCCCGTAGCCCTGAATGCCGTAGCTCCCGGCCTTGTCCATAGGCTCGCCGGTCCTGACATAGGTGCGAAGCTCCTCCTCGCAGAGCGTGCGGAACGTCACCTTCGTCACGACGGCTTCGGACTCAAGCTGTGAGCCTTTGCAGACGGACAGAACGGTCACGACCTCGTGCGTTCTGCCGGAGAGCAGGCGGAGCATACCGAGCGCTTCTTCCTCCGAGCGCGGCTTTCCCAGCTCGCGCCCGTCAATGACCACGATGGTGTCGGCGGCGATGACAATATCGTCCGGCGACGCGCCGGCGGCGATGGCCTGTGCCTTCCTGCGGCTGACGCGCGTGACCTCCTGCTGGACGGGCAGCGCCGGATCCATCGTTTCGTCGATATCCGCGACACGAACGGTAAACGGCAGGCCGGTGAGCTTCATCAGCTCGTGCCTGCGGGGAGATTGCGATGCAAGGATGATCATAAGAAGTTCCTTCTTTTTTGCTTATTCCACGCCGCGCGAATACAGTCCGCGCGTATAGCTTCCGGCGTCGAAGACGGCCCGGCCCTGATAGTCCATCAGCACCTTGTCGATCTCGCCGGGGTTTTCCGTTGTAAACTGCAGGCGCAGCGCCCACAGGCCCATGCCGCGCAGCGCGTCCTTTTTGTCGAGCAGATACAGCTTCTTGCCGTTCAGCAGCACGTTGCGGCACGTGCCGGGGTCCTTGACGATGGGGAATTCCTCACCCACACGGTCGACCAGACGGACCGTGCCGGTCTGGCAGGCGCAGATGCCGGTGCGGTTCTTCATGACGCAGTTTTCCATCAGCATCAGCGGCAGCCGCCCGTAGATCAGCAACTCCGCCGGGACGGCCTTGGAGATATCGCGGATCTGCGGCAGCGTCAGCTCAAACGACAAAAGCTGCGAATCAAGCCCCTGCTCGCGCAGGTACCGCATGGCGCGGGAATTGACGATATTGAGGCCGAAATCGCCGCGGACGGCGAAGCCCGCCGCGCGGGCAATGTGCAGCTGTCCGAGATTTCCGGCCAGAACCTGCCGCACGCCCATCTCATAGACCGTGCGCAGCTGCCGCGCGACGGGAGCAAGCTCCCCGCTCCAGATCACGCGCGGCAGAATGGCCGCAAGCTGCGTCTCAACGCCCACGCGCTGCGGCAGATCCGGGTGCTCCGCCAGCTCGGACAGGGGGACATAGAGTACCGTTGGCTTCATGGAGAGCATACGGGAGGTGATCTGCCCGGCTGTGCGGACGGCGATGGTCAGCTGCGGCTCCCCGGCAATGCCGTCGTAGCGCGGCGGCTCGTCATACGCGTTCAGACGCGCGGGCGCGGCACGGCCGCGCTTTGCGGTCAGCTCCGCGATCACATCGCGCCGCATGGCGTTGATGGCGGACGCCGGGAGCATCAGATCGGGGTCCAGAGACGAGCGGACGGCGGTGCACAGATACGGCGTTCCGCCGGTTTTTTTCAGCTGCTGCTCCAGATCCTGCGGCGTGAGCGACCGGTAGACCGCCTGCTCCGGCACGGGGCCGCGGGTCCGGCAGAGGTTGCCGTCCGGGTCCTCGACGGCGAGCTGCGCAGGCTCTCCGCGGCGAATCATGGCGTAGAAGCGCACGCCGATGCGCTGCGGCTCACCCTGTTCATAGGTGGCGCGGGCAGAGGCGAACAGGTCGGCCGTGTCCTCGCCCTCCTGACGGCGGCCAAACATATCGCTGCCGGTCTGGCCTCTGAAATAGCCGTCGGTAAAGCCCTGCCGGGAGAAGGCCGTCTCCAGCTCCTGCAGATCGGACGGCATCAGCTTGCCGCCGTTTAAAACCGTGCGGTAAGCGCGCGTGACGATGGCGACGTACTCAGGCCGCTTCATGCGGCCTTCGATCTTGATGGACGCGACGCCCATGCGCCGCAGCTCGTCCAACTCGCCTGCCAGACAGTTATCCTTGAGGCTGAGCGGGTAGCGCGTCGATTCGAACCGGCCGTAGCCGTAGGGCAGGCGGCAGGGCTGCGCGCACTGGCCCCGGTTGCCGGAGCGGCGGCCGATGACGGAGGACAGGTAGCACTGTCCGGAATAGCACATACACAAAGCGCCGTGCACAAAAACCTCGATCTCGACCGGGCTTCGCTTGCAGATATGCGCGATCTCCTCCGCGGGAAGCTCCCGCGCAAGCACGACGCGGCTGCAGCCGAGCGCGGCGGCCTCCATCACGCCCTCAAGCGAATGGATGCTCATCTGCGTGGAGGCATGGATGGGCACATCCGGTGCAAGCTGCCGGCACAGCGATACCATGCCGAGATCCTGCACGATGAACGCATCGACGCCGCAGGATGCGGCCAGCCGGATCAGCTCCGCCGCACGCGGCATCTCGCGGTCGAGCACGAGTGTGTTGAGCGTCAGATGTACCTTGACGCCGCGCACATGACAGTAGACAACGGCCTCCTGCAGATCGGCGGCGGAAAAATTGCGGGCGTTCATACGCGCGTTGAAGGTATCGGCACCTAAATAAACAGCGTCAGCGCCGTTGCAGACGGCGGCGCGCAGCGCCTCCATCGAACCGGCGGGAGCGAGTAATTCCATGATGATCTTCCTTTATCTATCCAAATCTGCGCAACAGCATAAAAATCCGAATACATTGTACCACATACGGACACAACAGGAAAGTGCAATCATGCAAAAATTTGTTTCCGGCCTGTAAACTTTTTGCGCCGCAGCAGGAAAACAGCCCCGGACGGCTTTGGAAAAGGGATAAAACAAGACATACAATGCCAGCACCCGGCCCGGCCAAACCATCTGCCAAGCCACCCATAACCGTCCAGTTGTGTTCTTTCCGGCGGCGGAGCAAGCGTCATGGAAACCGCGTCGTTTGTTGCGCGCGGGGCTCTGCAATTACGCAGAAAACCCAGCTTCTTATATAAGAGGCTGGGTTTTCTGTTTGGAAATTTTGTTTACCGTTCTTTCCGAAAAAGGACATCCAGATAGTCCGTTTTCCCGTGGATCACGGCGCCGACGGACACGAATTCGCCCTCGATGCGGTAGAAGATCTATCTGTTATTCGATCTCCAGCCGTCTGGACGAGGCGGGGACTTCCTTCTGCTTCGGCAGCGTCACGCGCAGGACGCCGTCGGCGTATGCGGCCTTGATGCCTGCGGCGTCGATGCCGGAGATATCAAAGCTTCTGGCGTAGGAGCCATAGGAACGCTCGCAGCGGAGGTAATTGCCCTTCTTGTCTTTGTCTTCATAGTTGGAATGACGCTCGGCGGAGACGGTCAGCCGGTCGTCGGCGACGTCCACGTGGATATCCTCCTTCTTGAAGCCGGGCAGGTCAGCCTCCAGAACGAAGTTGTCGCCGTCCTCCTGGATGTCGGCCTTGAACTCGCCGAGGGCGTTGTCGGAGAAGAACGCGCGCTCCAGCTCGTCAAAATCGTGGAACGGATTGAAATTGGAAACATTGTGATTTTTACGTGCATACGGTACTAACATGGAAAAGACCTCCTTGAGTCTTGTAATATATGATGGTTGAAAACTCGATCTGAGCGTCTTGCTCATCTCTTGTTTACAAGTCACATGATAGACCCGGCCTGTGAACAATTCTGCATCTTTGTGTGAACGGACTGTGAATTTTAGCAGTCTTACGATATGACTGCTAAAATATTAGCCTGTACAAACTGAAAAAATCTGTTATGATATGGACACATGGGAACTTTTGCCCAAACAAAACGTCTGAAAGGCTACCCATCTTGAAAGGAGTGGATTCGATGCTGAAAATTGAGCATCTTACAAAGCTTTACGGAGAGAAAAAGGCGGTCGACGACCTGAGCCTGCACATCAGGCCCGGCGAAATTTACGGCTTCATCGGCCACAACGGCGCAGGCAAGACCACGACGATCAAAAGCTGCGCGGGCATTCTGCAGTTTGAACAGGGCGAGATCACCATAGACGGGAAGTCCGTCAAGGCCGACCCGCTCGGCTGCAAGCAGATTTTAGCGTACATCCCGGACAACCCGGATCTGTATGAATTCCTGTCCGGCATCAAATATCTGAACTTCGTGGCCGATATTTTCGGCGTGTCGAAGGCCGACCGCGAGGCGCGGATCGAAAAATACGCGGATCTGTTCGACCTGACCGGCGATCTGGCGCAGCCCATCTCGGCCTATTCGCACGGCATGAAGCAGAAGCTGGCGATCATCTCCGCCCTGCTCCACGACCCGAAGCTCATCATCATGGACGAGCCGTTTGTCGGCCTCGACCCGACGGCAGCCTATCAGGTCAAGGGCATCATGCGCGAGCACTGCGACCGCGGCGGCGCGATCTTCTTCTCCACGCACGTGCTGGAGGTCGCGGAAAAGCTCTGCGACAAGGTCGCCATCATCAAGCAGGGGCGGCTCATCGCCTCCGGCACGATGGACGAGGTCAAGGGCGACCAGTCGCTGGAGGATGTGTTCCTGGAGCTGGAGGGTGAGAAGAATGCTTAAAACGCTGCTTCGCGTCCGGATGGCGGCGCTGCTTGCCGCGTTTACCGGACAGAGCCGGAAGCGGAAGAGCCAGACGAAGGGCAAGGCCGCCGGCTATGCATTTTTGATGCTTTACTGCTTCTGCGCGTTCGTCTTCCTGTTCTATACCTCGTTTTCCCAGCTTGCCGCCGCGTTTTTCCCGGCGGGACTCGGCTGGCTGTATTTTGCCATGTTCGCGATCATGGCCTTTGCGCTCATGTTCATCGGCAGCGTGTTTACGGCCAAATCGCAGCTGTTTGAGGCGAAGGACAACGAGCTGCTTCTGTCCATGCCCGTGCCGCCTGGCATGATCCTGCTCAGCCGCATGGCGGCGCTGCTGGCCATGAACTTCGTGCTTGAGCTTGTCGTGGCCCTCCCGGTCTTTGTTTCGTGGCTGCAATACGGTGAGACAAGCGGAACGGGCATTACGGCGTTCGTCGTGATCGTGCTGGCGCTGCCGCTGTTTTCGCTGGCGGTGAGCTGCCTGTTTGCGTGGCTTGTCTCGCTTGTGACCAGCCATATGCGCAATACGACCGCCGTGACCATGGTGATCTCGGTCGTGTTCATGCTGGCATATTTCCTGTTCTGCTTCCGCATGAACAGCTATGTCACGCAGCTGGCCGCGAACGGCGCGGCGATCGCGGGCGCGCTCGGCTCGGCTGCCCCGCTCGTCTGGCTGGGCCGGGCCGCTGCGGACGGGAGCCTTGCAGACCTCGGCCTGACGCTTTTGTGGACAGTCCTGCCGTTCGTGCTGGCCTATGTGCTGCTGAACCGCAGCTTTATCCGCATCGTCACCACGCGGCGCGGACAGGTCAAGGTGCGGTACGAGAAAAAAGCCATGCGCGCCTCCTCGCAGGACGCGGCGCTCTACCGCCGGGAGCTTGCCCGGCTGACCAGCAGCTCCGGCTATATGCTCAACGCCGGGCTTGGCCTTGTGTTTGAGCTGGTGCTGGCTGTGCTGGCGGTGGTCAAGCGGCGGGAGCTTCTGGGCGCGCTGACCGCGATCCCGGAGCTGTACGCAGCAGCCGCCCCCATCTTGCTGCTGGCCTGCATGATGGTTTCCGGCATGGTATTCTTTACGGCGTCGTCCGTGTCGCTGGAGGGCAAGAGCTACTGGATCGTGCGCTCCATGCCGGTCGAAACCAAAAAGGTTCTGCAGGCAAAGCTAAGCCTGTCCAACTCTCTGGCAATTGCGCCCGCACTCCTTATGACGCTGGCCGCTGCGCTTGCCCTGCGGCTGCCTGCTGCCGAGACGGCGCTGCTGCTGGCCTGTCAGCTGCTGTTCGTGCTGCTGACGGCGAACGTCGGGCTGATGGAGGATCTGCGCCACTGCAACCTCGACTGGATCAACGAGACGCAGGCGGCAAAGCAGGGCGCAGGCGTGCTGCTGAGTATGCTGCTGGGCTTTGGCTTTGTGGTGGCGGTCGGCGCGCTCTATTTCTTCCTGCTGGCGGAGCTGATGCCGACAACAGCCTTCCTCGGCCTGATCCTGGCCCTGATGGCGATCTTGTACGCGCTTACCGCCCGCTGGCTCATGACCCGCGGCGTAAAGCGCTTCGAAACGCTGCGCTGACACGGCAAAAAGCCTCCCCC